>Ga0137394_10000005_pt1 | contig 299351 bp, 241 predicted proteins | sample czobulk116metaG_FD_108278 | JGI IMG/M metagenome (GOLD analysis project Ga0137394, IMG submission 108278) | Vadose zone soil microbial communities from Angelo Coast Range Reserve, California, USA - czobulk1.16 metaG | ecosystem: Environmental > Terrestrial > Soil > Vadose zone | place: USA...
CGCCGTCGCGATCGTGATGCCCCGAGCTTTCTCTTCCGGCGCCTTGTCGATCTGATCAAAGGCGATGAACTGCACTTTCGGGTTGGTCTTCCCCAGAACCTTGGTGATGGCCGCCGTCAAGGTTGTCTTGCCGTGGTCCACGTGCCCGATCGTCCCGATGTTCACGTGCGGCTTGCTGCGATCAAATTTCTCTTTGCTCATCTTTGTCTCTTCCTCACAATAAAGGCGGGAGATGCCCGCCATTGAAGAAAACTATTTCGCTACGCCCTGCACCTTCGCGATTACTTCTTCGGCAATGTGCTTGGGCGCCTGGTCATAGCGCTCAAAGTGCATCGTAGAAGTAGCGCGGCCCTGCGTCGATGACCGCAGGTCGGTCGTATATCCAAACATCTCTGAAAGCGGCACGAAAGCGGTCACAACCTGCACGCCGCCGGGCCGCGGTTCGGTCTTTTCGATCTGGCCGCGACGCCGATGCAGATCGCTGGTTACGGCGCCCATGTAATCTTCCGGCGTCACCACCTCGTTCCGCATGATCGGCTCCAGCAGCACCGGCTTGGCTTTCTTAACCGCGTCCTGGAACGCCAGCGAGCCCGCTATATGAAATGCTCGTTCGTCAGAGTCAACCTCGTGAAAACCACCGTCAACCAGGCGCACTCTGATATCGACCAAGTCATATCCGGCCAAATAGCCTCGCTCCATTGCATCGTGAACGCCTTGCTCAGTCGGCTTAATGAATTCGCGTGGAATGGCGCCGCCCTTGATCTCGTTCTCGAAAACGAAGCCCTCGCCCGGCGCTGGCTCGATTTCCAACTCCACATGCGCGTACTGACCACGACCACCCGTTTGCTTCTTGAAGATTTCTTTACCCGACGCTGCCTGCGTAATGGTTTCCCGATAAGCGACCTGCGGCTTGCCAACATTCGCCTCGACGCCGAACTCGCGCTTCATGCGATCGACGATGATCTCGAGGTGAAGCTCACCCATGCCGGCGATAATCGTCTGGCCGGTTTCCTGATCAGTCGACACACTGAAAGAAGGATCTTCCTGCGCCAGACGGCCCAGGGCCACCCCCAGCTTATCCTGGTCAGCGCGAGTTTTAGGTTCAACCGCAACGCGGATTACAGGTGCCGGAAAGTCTATCGCTTCCAGAATGATCGGCTTGTTCTCGTCGCAGATCGTGTCGCCCGTGGTGACTTGTTTCATGCCGCCGATGGCGATGATCTCGCCAGCGCTCGCGTCTTCGGTGTCCTCTCGCTTATTCGCGTGCATGCGCATCAAGCGACCGACGCGCTCGCGCGTGTCCTTCGCTGAATTGTAGGCATACGAGCCGGACTTAATCGTGCCGCTATAAATTCGGACAAACGAAAGCTGACCAAGATGCTTGTCAGCCATGATCTTGAAGACCAGGCCGCTGAACGGTGCACTCGCGTCCGCCGGACGCTGCTCTTTGTGGCCAGTCTTGGGATTGACGCCCTCGACCGGAGGAATGTCCAGCGGTGACGGCAGATAATCCACGACGGCATCAAGCAGGGTCTGAACTCCCTTATTCTTAAACGCTGAGCCCGTTACCACGGGCACGAGCCTGAGCGCGAGGGTTCCTTTGCGGAGTGCGGCGCGAATCTCGTCTTCAGTGATCTTTTCGCCTTCGACATACTTGTGCATCAGTTGATCGTCAACAGTAGCGACGGCTTCGATCAATCTCTCGCGGGCCGCGGCTGCTTCTTCTTTCAACTCATCCGGAATTTCAGCCGTCACGTACTCCGCGCCTTTGCTCTCGTCGTTCCAGATCAGGCCCTTCATCGTGATGAGATCGACGATGCCTTTGAACTGATCTTCTATGCCGATTGGAATCTGAAGAGCGACGGGGTTTGCGCCAAGGCGGGTAATGATCGAATCAAACGAGCGTTGGAAGGATGCGCCCGCGCGGTCGAGCTTGTTAATAAAGCAAATTCGCGGAACGCCGTATTTGTCAGCCTGACGCCAGACGGTTTCTGACTGCGGCTCGACTCCGGCAACGCCGTCGAAAACCGCCACCGCGCCGTCCAACACGCGCAGACTGCGTTCGACTTCCATCGTAAAGTCGACGTGACCCGGCGTGTCGATAATATTGATACGGTGATCGACGCCGTTTCGCTCCCAGAAACAAGTGGTGGCTGCACTGGTGATAGTGATGCCGCGTTCCTGTTCCTGCTCCATCCAGTCCATCGTCGCCGTGCCCTCGTGCACCTCGCCGATTTTGTGCGAGACGCCCGTGTAATAAAGGACACGTTCGGTCGTAGTGGTCTTACCGGCATCAATGTGCGCCATGATGCCGATATTCCTGAATGTGTTGAGGTCGTACTTAGCCATTACCACTTATAATGCGCGAACGCCTTATTCGCATCGGCCATGCGATGCGTATCTTCCTTTTTCTTTACTGCATTACCGCGATTGTTCGCGGCGTCGAGCAACTCGCCCGCTAAACGATCGGTCATCGTTTTCTCACCGCGTCCGCGGGCATAGGCGACAATCCAACGAATTGCCAACGCCCCGCGTCGTTCCTGGTGAACTTCCACCGGCACCTGGTAGGTTGATCCGCCCACGCGCCGCGACTTAACTTCAACGGTCGGCCGAACGTTCTCGATCGCGCGCTTGAAAACCTTCAAGGGCTCATCGCCGGCCTTATCACCCACTTGCAGCAAGGCGTCGTAGAAGGTTTTCTCGGCCTTCGAACGCTTGCCACCCCACATGATGCCGTTGATGAACTTGGTCACCAGGGCGCTGTTGTAAACCGGATCCGGCAGGACCGCGCGTCTCTCTGCAACTCTTCGTCTCGGCATTTACTTACTTCGCGCCTCCCTTCGGACGTTTGGCGCCGTACTTCGAGCGGCTCTTTTTACGATCAGCAACGCCGACTGAATCCAGCGTGCCGCGAATGACGTGATAACGAACGCCCGGAAGATCTTTCACGCGCCCTCCGCGAATCAAGACAATCGAGTGTTCCTGCAAGTTGTGACCGACGCCGGGAATATAGGTGGTCACTTCGATGCCGTTGGTCAGACGCACGCGAGCAACTTTGCGCAATGCCGAGTTCGGCTTCTTAGGTGTCTGCGTGTAAACACGAGTGCACACCCCGCGTTTTTGAGGCGAGCTTTGTAGCGCCGGGCTGGCCGTTTTGTACTTAACGCGTTGGCGGCCCTTGCGAACGAGTTGATTAATTGTCGGCATCGTCTTCCTTTTGACTGCGAGCTGCGCGCCCTTTAATCAGAGGGCAAAACGCAAAAAGGCCGGCACCTGCCTCTTTCCGGAACAAGTCCGGCAGTCAGCGCAGGTAACTGCCCTGCTACTAATTCTGGTTTAGGGACGTTCTGATTTCGCTTTGGGGCGCGGCGCGGATAATGGCTTCCCTGGAGCCGAAACTTTTCTGTAGCGTCGCACTGAGCGAGTGGTTTCGTTCTGTGCGCGCCCACCATGGGTTTTCATTACCAGAGCGAGCACTTACGCCACAATAATGTCAAACGGCTGGCGTAGTGGTACACGAGCCGGGCAACGCCTCCGCACCGACAGAACCAGTTGCAGCGTTGCACGTGGGGAAATCAGACCGAAGTCCGAAACCGGAAACTATAATTGCCAGCGGATACTTGTGTCAAGCGCGGTTCGCGCTTTTACCTTATATCGTCGTGACTCAGAACAACCACTTCAGCAAATACACCGCGCCGATAACGACACCGCCAATAATAAACAGCAAGAAAGTGACGACCCCGACTACGGCCAGTTTGAACTTTCGATAGCGCTTCTCGTCAGGTGGCGATAACGAACTCTGTGGAAAGTATGGTGGTGGTGTGGAGGTGGCCATTAATTATCTCCGAACGAAGACGCTTGGATTAATCTACTAGTAAAAAGTGTTTGTTGCTACTCACCAGGGCTTTGAAGGGCTGCGCTTCGGAACAGGCTTCGTATTCGAGTTGGCATTTCCGTTAGCATTAGCATTTTCCTGCTGCTTCTTCAACATCTCTTCCGCGTGCTTCTTCCCTTCCTTGATCCGTTTGGTGCCTTCCTGCGCGGTTTCGAGCCCGTCAGTGGCGCGGTAATCATCGGGATTCAGTTCGAGCGCTTTCTGAAACGCTGCGACCGCTTCGGGATAATGAGCGAGCCGAGTCTCAGACATTCCCAATTGGTAGAACGATTCCTCATCGTCGGGTTTCAGACGCGTTGCCTGGCGAAACGCCCGCGTGGCTTCTTCGTCCTGGTGCAACAAACTGTGCGCTAGTCCCAGGTTAAAAAAGCCTTCAGCGTCCTTCGGATCGGACTGAACTCGCTTCCTATAAAGCTCAACCGCTTTCTTATACTCTTCTTCGGCTTCAGTTTTCTTGTAGAGCGCGGCATAAGCCATGCCGAGGCGTAGATGAGCTTCAGCTAAATCGGGACTGAGTCGAATGGCCTCCTGAAAAGCCTGGGCCGCTTGATCGTCCTGATCGTTCTTATAGAATTCTTTACCCTGATCGACGAGAGCCTGCGCTTCTCGCTTTGATTTATCGGCTGCGGACTCGCCGGCGGACGAGGACGCACTCGCATTGGCGTTGGTGTTCCTGTTAGACCCTCGACGACAAGCGCAGTTCCCTGCGACCAGAAACACAGCCACAGCCACGACGAGAAAGTTTCTCGTCCGGAATAGGATCGCGAAAGGCTCTGTCATCAAGCAGCCAACTATCTACGCTGAAATGCGATCCTGAGTCAAATTAGCCAAGGAATTTTTCGCGAGGAAAGACTGGTTAAGAGGACTCCTGAAAAACCGAATGGGCGCTGCAACGTGGGGGTCGCAGCGCCCATCCATTTTCGTGGTTACTGTCCTCACCCCAGCAACCACTTGAGACGGAGGATCCACCAACCGTCTCTCTTGCCCCACAATATACATCGCAACCATTATGCCGCGCAATAGAGATTTGTTTGCAATCGGAATTTCAACAAAACACGCGGTCTTGCTCGGCTTTTATACGATTCATAGGGTTTGTGGGTGCAATTATTTCACCGTGCCCATTGTAAGAATTTCTCGATCAGACCGCTACTCGGACTCTTGCGGCGAAGTTGGGCAGGAGGTTTTCAGTCGTCGGCGCCGAGCTCAGTCTTGATTGCTTCAGCGAGCGCGTTGGCCTGACTTTCGATCTGGCTCTGGCTCTCTCCTTCGATCATGACGCGCGCGAGCGGCTCTGTGCCCGAGTAGCGCAACAGGAGTCGCCCCCGGTCACCCAACTCCTGCTCAACCTTCTCTGCCAGATTCTGCACCGCGGGAAGGTCATCAAACGGCAGCTTTTCCCGCACGCGCACGTTCACCAGCAGTTGCGGGTATCGTTTAAAGTCTTCGGTTAACTCAGCGAGAGAGCTAGCCTGGTCGCGCATTGCGCGCAGCAGCCCGATGGCCGTGATGATTCCGTCGCCGGCCAGGCTCAATTTAGGAAAGATTATGTGACCCGACTGTTCCCCTCCCAGAGTTGCTCCAATGCGAAGCAACTCGTCCAGGACATACTTATCGCCGACATCGGTGCGCGTAAGTTTGATCCCGCGCGAACGCAGGGCGACTTCCAGACCAATGTTGCTCATTACCGTCGCTACAACAGTGTCGTCAATCAACTCGCCGCGCCTTTCTAAATAGTTAGCGAGCACCCACAACGTTGCATCGCCATCGACAAACCTGCCGCCCGAGTCGACGAACAGCACCCGGTCAGCGTCGCCGTCAAAGGCAACGCCAAGATCGGCGCGCTCCTGTAAGACGCGGTGCTGCAGTCCTTCGATATGTAATGACCCACACTCGCGGTTGATGTTGCGGCCGTCAGGCTGATTGTTAATTGCGACAACGCGGGCGCCCAGGCGTTCGAAGAGCTGCGGCGCGATTTCCCATGCGGCTCCGTTCGCGCAGTCAACCACCATAGTGAGATGTTCAAGCGACAGACCATGCGCGACATCATGAGCCAGGTAATCAAGATAAAGCCGGCGCAAGTCAGTCGGGCTTCGCTCGGCTATATCGGCCTCAGGATTATTCTTGGCGCTGCCAGCGGTTTCCGGCAAAGCGTCGACGACGTCTTTTTCGATGTCCCGTTCAGCACCCTCATCGAGTTTGCGCCCCGAAGGCTCAAAGACCTTAATCCCGTTGTCCTGGTAGGCATTGTGAGAAGCGCTGATTACCACTCCGGCATCAGCCGGTAACGTACGCGCGAGAAATGCAATCCCCGGTGTAGTGATGATCCCAGCGGATTCAACCTCAGTGCCTTCGCTGCGCGCCCCGGCGACCAGATCTTGTTCGATCCAGACACCTGATTCGCGAGTGTCGCGGCCAATAACGATGCGCGGTGCTCGTCCATGGGTTCGTTTTGAGAGATGTCCGGCAAGCGACCTGCCGATGATCCGCACGGTGCGCGAATCGAGGGGAAATTTTCCGGATTCCCCGCGAATGCCATCCGTGCCGAAAAGTTTCCTTATGTTTTCCGGCTTCAATTCGTCTCTCGGGGCTTGGCCTTTGGATTTTCGACAGCGATGATAGTGACGTGAACGTTGACTGTATCACGCACTTCCACTCTGGGATCGGAAATCCTGATGAGCGCCTTATGCACATCAAAACTATCGTGGCGGCCTTCAATAGAAATCTTTTCGGTAATGGCCTTCTGCAGGGCATTCACGTGGCCTGCCGGTCCGGCGACCCGAACCGTGGCCGGCGTCGACACGACTTCTCTGACTTCGTACGTGGGCGCCGGCTTGCCTTCCAGCTGAGGTTCAACGACAAGCTCGCGCTCAATCTCGCGCCCGGATACCATAAACCAAAGCACCAGAGTGATCGCCAGCGCCAACAATTTAAGGCTCCAGTCTTCGATGAAGATCCGGCGCATCAGGCCCCCGGCAGTCCCAGGTGAGCGAGTGAATCTGCTGATTTCGCGAAAGGGCATAAACGGATAATTCACGCCGAAGCAATTTCTTCAGTTTCTCGGTCTGATTCATTAATGCGCGCCGCAGTCGCAGCCGGGGCTACGTGGCCTTCGATAGTTTGAAAGATGGCCGCGCGCAGGCGCGTCGGATCCAGGGCCCGCTTGATTCGTCCAGCGCGCACAAAAGAAATCAAGCCCGTCTCTTCAGAAACTACGATAGCCACGGCGTCGGAATCCTCTGTGACGCCCAGGGCCGCGCGGTGACGAGTGCCCAGGTCTTTCGACAACTGCGGGTTCAAAGACAGCGGTAAGAAGCACGAGGCAGCGGCAATACGATCCCCACGCACAATAATCGCGCCGTCGTGCAAGGGCGCCGCCGGATTGAAAATCGCCACGATCAAGTCATAACTGAGCTCGGCGTCCAGTCCGACTCCGGCGTCCACGATTCCTTTCAATCCCACGTTCCGCTCGATGACAATCAGCGCGCCGGTCTTTGTTGAAGCCAGCGTAGTAGCGGCCAGAACAATTTCGTCATAGATACTTTCGCCAAACTGGCTTTGATGCCGCCGCGTGAATGGCAAGCGGAAACGGTTACCGAATCTGATTAGCGCCTGGCGAATCTCAGATTGAAACAGAACAATGATTGCGACCCCGACATAGAGGAGGGCGCCTCGCAAAATAAACTCCAACGTCGCCAGGCCCTGATAAACTGCCAGCCAATAGAGTAACGCGAAGGCCCCAATGCCGGCGGCCATGGCCGCGGCGCGGGTGCCCCGCACCAGTTTCAAAACGCCATATACGACCAGAAAGACCAGTACAATATCCAGGATGGCGCGCGGCTCCGCCAATCTCAAAAGATAGTCGCCCAGCGATGTGAGTAGTAATAACATGCGCCTTTTAGTAGTCGATTACCGTCCGATATCGGGGTACAAAACCACGCTATCAGTCGTGCCTCAAAACCAAGATCAATTGCCCGAGGGGACCGCACAGACAGTCGCGCCCGGCCAGCAATTAACGGACGCTCCGCTGGGATTATCGCGGAAAAATGGGCGTGAGGCAATGGTTATTTGGTGGTAATACCTACAGAACAGCCCGCTCAGGTCTTTCGTCTCTTCAATCGGCCGCGGCGCATGAACCCCACCAGTTCACCCGCTCCATTGACAACCGCAACCGATCCGACGCCATTCCGTTCGATCATTTCATTGGCACTTTCAATCGTTGTGTCCTGCGACACGAAAAGCGTCTTGTTCACTGCTCTCATTACATCGCGGACGCGACGATCGCGCCATCGCTCTCGGGGAATCTTCTTCAACTCCTCCAGCGAAAGAATCCCGAGCAACCTCCGTTCATGAGCGACGGGAAAACTGGCATGTCGATGAAGCGGAAGAATCTCGTCGACAAATCTGCTGATGGGCAGGTCCGGTTCGATCGCGATCGGCGCCGACATGGCATCGGCGACAGTCGCCGGTTCCGGCGTACTCCGCACCACACTGGTAGCCGCTCCCAAAAGAAAGACGCCCACCAGAACTGCCCAGAGGCCCATGAAGTAAGCCCGGAAGCTAGGCGCAAATGCCATGTAAAGCCCGAATGAAATCAGCACCAGGGACATCAGTTGGCCGCAGAATCCGGCGATGCGCGTGGCATCGCGAATACTGCCGCTGCGTTTCCAGATGATCGCGCGCAATACGCGGCCGCCATCCAGTGGATATCCGGGGAACAGATTGAATACCGCCAACAGGAGATTTCCGGCGCCCACAAAAAAGAAAACAGCGACCCCGGAGTTAAACCCGGCCATCGCCGAAAGTTTGGCGCCGGCGAACCCGACCAGGGAAAAGAGGAAACTCGCGGCCGGACCGGCGACGGCGATGCGAAACTCGGCACGGGGGCTGTCAGGTTGTGTGCGCAATCGCGCCAGGCCACCAAACGGATGCAGAACAATCTCTTCAATTTCGATACCTTCGGCACGCCCCACTAATGCGTGAGAAAGCTCGTGGCCAAAAACGGAAAGAAAAAGGGCGAGTGTTGTCACGACTCCCAGAATCCACGCGCTCAACACATCGGTGGGCGGAAGCCGGTAAGTGACAAGTTGCAGGTGACTCTTGTGAAGATTCGACGCTATCAGGAAGACGCTGAGGGCAAAGATCAGAAACCAACGATAGTCTATGCGTACGGGAATGCCGTAAACGCGGGCCACCAGGATCTGTCGTTTGAAAAAGTCTTTAAAGCTCACGGGACAAAGTAAAAGGAAAAAGTAAAAACGCAAAAACTAGGACACCGCCGAACATCATACAGTTCCAAACGTGGCGCGCCCGCAACTCGCCTTATTCTTTTTACTTTTTTACTTTTACCTTCCTACTTTTTCCTTGCCTAGGTTCCGGTCGCCTTTTGCCACTCAACTTCAAAGAGCGGCACGGGCTGCTCGCGGTTCTTGACGCTGATCGGCTCACGCGCAGTGAGTTGATAACGCGAATGGGCCGCCTTGGCGGTGACTTCGCTCACCAGTATCTCGCCGCCTTTTGCATTTGATTCCAGGCGCGAAGCGGTGTTGACGCTGTCGCCGATCGCTGTGTACTCAGATCGACGTTCGGAGCCGATGTACCCGACGGTGACTTCACCGGTGTGCAAACCAATACCGATGCCAATCTCGGCGAAGCCTTCCTCGATCAACTCGACGTTGATTCCGATCATGCGGCGCTGCATGGCTACGGCGGCGCTGAGCGCATTGGCCGCATCCTTTGGTGTCGTCGTCGGCGCGCCAAACAACGCCATCAACCCGTCGCCGAGATACTTATCGAGTGTGCCGCCGTGCGCAAAGATAATGTCGGTCATCGCCGAGAAATAACGATTAAGCAATTGCACGATCTTTTCCGGCGGCGCGTGTTCTGAGATGCGAGTGAAACCGCGGATGTCGGCAAAAAGAATGGTGATAGTCTGGAGGACTCCGCCCAGCTTGAAAGAATCGGGGTTCTCGAGTATTTGCTTCACAACATACTCAGGCAAGAACCGTCCGTAATTGACCCGAGCCACTTCTTCTTTCGCGAGACGTTCGTGCGCGCGGACATTCTCAACAGCGATTGCTGTCTGCGCCGCTACGGCGCTGATCAATTCCAAATCATCGGGCTTGAAAGCTGAGAAGGGATCAAGGCGGTCGGCATAGAGAGCGCCGTGCACACCGGCTTCAGTGAACAGCGGCGCGCAGATTGTCGAGCGCACACCCTGCGAAACGATCGAATCCACCCCGGCAAATTGTTCATCGGCCGCGGCATCCTGCGACAGCAACGCGACTTTGTCCTTCATCACCTTGCGCGTGATCGTGCGGCCGATGGTCATCTTGCGCGCGTGTGCCTCCAGCTTTTCGTCGCGGGCTCGAGTGGCGATCGGGAACAACTTCGCTTCGTCGGCGTTCTGCTCTGTCACTATGCCTTCGGCCAGCAAAGCAATCACGCGATCCGCCGGCGTCGAACGGAAAATGATGTCCGTCGCTTTCTTGAAAATCTTGTCGAGATCGAATCCGGAGCCCAGCGCTTTGCTCATCTCGTAGAGTTCGCTGAGAATGTTGGCCTTGCGCTGCAGGGACTCCAGCACCTTGTCGCGCGGCGCTCCGGCGACGGTGCCTGCTCCCGAATCGCCCTGACGTAACACCGTCGTCAGCACGTCCTTCGCGGACATCAGCAGTTGCGTATGTCCCAGGGGCTTGTCGTCGTAACTGAGATCGGCGGTCCTCTCTTCCCTGGCTTGTTCGAATTTGAGCGTGCTGGCTCCGATCGTCACACGGTCGCCGTCCTTCAACGGATGCTCGAATTTCTGATCGCCGTTGACATAGACTTTGTTGGCGCTTCGCTTGATCTGGCCATTGACGTACACGCCGTCGATCATCATGAACGAGCCGTCATCGGTGGACTTAATATGCGCGTGATGGCGGGACGCCCGTGGATCATCGAGCACGACCTGATTGTCGGGCGCGCGGCCAATGGTGCAGGGCGCGCGTGAATTCAGTTGATGTTGCGTCTGGTGGCCGCTGGCGTCGGTGACCTTTAAGAGAGCCATAGATCTTCTTGGAAAACTGTGAACAAGTCTTTAGAGAACCTCCGAACTTTCCCGTTCGGCGGCTTGATTCTACAAGGTAAACGCCATTTCAGCCTAGCGACGTTTGTAGGATTTTGCATCATCAAAAGGGGCGCCAAGGTATGATTCACGGCGGGGCACCGCTCCATCGCATCCGGTCCACCCCGGAAACCGCCGAAGCCTCTTTCCAACCATGTGAGTAGCTTGAGAGCTGACATCCATTTTTCTTCTCCAAACATCGAACGGCTTCGATTGAGAAACCCAAAGACATTTGCTGCCGTAAAAGAATTCGCATCCAACGGTCATTCTGTGACGTCGTAGTCTTTATGGTAGATTTGTAATTCAATCGCAATTTGGTTTAGGCGGGCTAATGCCTGCTGCTGATTTGCTTAGTCAAAAAGGGGCGCGTCGTAGCCCGCTCCGACAACATAACGGGAGTTACCTTGAAACGAACTTTTCTGATTCTCGCGCTTACCTTTTCAATGGTCGCCACGCTAGTGGCGCGGCCGGCTGCTATGTCGCTGCGACTCTCGCAGGGAACGGCAACTGCGAAAGTCGCAACCACCAGGCCGGCCTCGGACATTGCCAGTCGCGTGCTTGCGAACGGCCTCGAGATCGTCGTTTTCGAAGATCATTCAGTCCCAATCGTCACGGTTGAACTGGCCGTGCGCAACGGCTCGTTCACTGAACCTCCGGAGCTAAACGGACTGTCGCACCTCTACGAGCACATGTTTTTCAAAGCCAACCGCGCCATCAGGAACCAGGAAGATTATCTGCAAAGAATTGGACAGCTCGGCATCGCCTACAACGGCGAGACTCGCGAGGAAGTCGTCGAATACTACTTTACGACGACCAGCCCGAACCTACGCTCGGCCATGAATTTCATGCGCGACGCGACGCGCTATCCACTTTTTGACGAGAAAGAATTTGAACGCGAACGCCAGGTGGTAATCGGCGAAATCGATCGCAACGAATCAGAGCCGACATATTATCTCAACAAAGAAATGACCGACCGCCTGTTCTACAAGTACCCGAGCCGCAAGAACGCGCTCGGCAATCGCCAGACAGTTTCCGGCGCCACGACTGAGATGATGCGTCTGATTCAGGGCCGGTATTACGTGCCGAACAATTCCGCGCTCGTCATCACCGGGGACGTGCGCGCGGAAGAAGTATATAAGCTGGCGCAGGAGTTCTTTGGAGACTGGGCCCGGCGGGAAAAAGATCCGTTTGCGGAGTTTCCGATGGTTGAGCATCCGCCGCTGGCAAAGAGCGAGGGCGCGATTATCAAGCAACCGGTAACCAACGTATTGATTGAAATCGCCTGGCAGGGTCCGTCGGTGGGAAAGGACGACGCCGCTACTTACGCCGCGGATACTTTCTCGTTCATCATGCAACAGCCCAACTCGCGCTTTCAGCGTAACCTGGTTGATAGCGGGCTGGTGAACGGCGTGGCGATTGGTTATTACACGCAAAGAAACACCGGTCCCATTAACATCATCGCGCAGACCACACCGGACAAGGCGCAGGCAGCGCTGCGCGCCATCTACAACGAGATCGCGCATTTCAACGACAAGGATTACTACACCGACGAGCAGCTCGAGAGCGCCAAGGCCCTGCTGGAGGCAGACGATCTCTATTCGCGCGAAAAGTTTGACGAGTACGCAAAGACGCTCGGCTTTTGGTGGTCCTCAACCGGCATCGATTACTTTCGCGGTTATCTCGGCAATTTGCGCCGCACTTCGCGCGCGGATATCAGCCGCTACGTGACGACGTATATTCAGGGCAAGCCGCACGTCGGCCTGGCTTTGATCTCCGAACGGGCTCAGCAACAAGCAAAGTTGACGACTGAGGATTTGATCGGACAGTAGGATTGCACATTTTTGATTTTGGAATCCTGGTTTGAGGTTTGAAATCTCAAATTTGAACTTTCAGATTTCATATTTATGGTTTCAGCTTGTTCCGCTCTAATAAAAAACGCAATGCGACAAAGAAAAGAAAACAAGTCAATCGGTGACCGGACTTCCCAGTCTGCCGCCTATCGCTTACTGCAGGTCACTCTCTGCCTACTGCTCGCTGCTCTGCTCGCGCCCGCGACTCGCGGGCAAGCGACCCAATCGGCAACAACGCCTCCGGATTTCCAGAGCGTGATCGCGCGCCAGGCTGCGCTGGTTACCGAGTTTGAAGTCAACGGCCTTAAGGTCCTGATCAAACGGCGCGAAGGCAGCCAGACCGTGGCGGCCGGTCTTTTCATTCGCGGCGGGGTCGAGAATGTTACCGCCAGCAACGCAGGCGTCGAGGCGTTCATGCTGAACGTCGCCAGCGAAGCCAGCGCCAACTTTCCCCGCGAGCGTATGCGCAAAGAACTTTCGCGCATGGGCACCGTTATCGGCGACAGCGCCAGTTACGATTACTCGGCGCTGTCCTTGGCAGCGACCCGTGCCAACTTTGATCGCTCGTGGGAGATTTTTACAGACCTGGCGCTGCGTCCCTCGTTCACGAAGGAAGATGTAGCGCTGGTTCAGGCACGCATCGTCGCGAGTTTGCGCGATGATACCGATGAGCCTGATTCCTATCTCCAGCGTTTGCAGGAGCGCGTCGCCTATGTTGGTCATCCTTATCTTAATCGGCCTGAGGGCACCGCCGAGAATATCAGTCGTTTGACGGCCGAAGACCTGCGCGCGTATCACCAGCGAATCATGCAGACGTCGCGCCTGCTGCTGGTAATCGTCGGCGATCTCGACCCGGCGATGCTGAAGGCGCGGATTGCGGCGAGCTTCGGAAAACTCCCGCGCGGCGATTACAAGGCCCAATTGCCTCCGCAACTTTCCTTTACGGCATCCACGGTTGAGGTAACAGCTCGTGAGCTGCCGACTAATTACATTCAGGGACTGTTTACGGCGCCGCCACTTACTTCACCGGACATTTATCCCATGCGAGTGGCGTCTTCGCTATTGCGCGACCGTGTGTTTGAAGAGGTCCGCGTGAAGCGGAATCTCTCGTACGCTCCGGACGCGTTCCTGCGCGGCCAAAGCGCCAACACGGGCGGTCTGTATGTCACGGCCGTCGACGCCAACCAGGCAGTGCGCGTCATGCTCAACGAAATCGCTCGCCTGCAGCGCGAGCCGATTGGCCCGGACGATATCAACGCCGTCATTGCGCAGTTCTTGACCACCTACTACATCAGCCAGGAAACCAATGCCGCCCAAACATCCGAGCTGGCGCAATACGAATTGATCGGTGGTGGCTGGCGCAACGCTCTGATGTTTTTGGAAAAGCTGCGTGCCGTCACCCCGGCCGACGTTCAGCGCGTTTCGCAAAAATACATGCGCAACATTCGCTTCGTCGTGCTCGGCAACCCGCAGCAGATCGACAAGAACGTTTTCATCGGACAAGCCGGAACCTAAATTCCGGAGCGCACCGGATGAGACTGGCTCCGAACCTTAGAATCTGCGTGTTTTCTCTTGCTGAATGAGCATTCATTCAGTATTATTAGACCCTTATGATCAGGGTAGAAAAAGCTGCCGTGCTCGGCGCGGGCACGATGGGCGCGCAAATCGCCGCGCATCTCGCCAACGCGCAAATTCCAACTCTTCTGCTCGACATCGTTCCGCGTAATGATCTGTCAGAAGCCCGACCGTCAGGGAGGGCTCCGTACGCGGCTGCGGACGATCGCAACCGCATTGCGCGCGCCGGTTTGGAAGCCGCAAAGAAATCAAAGCCCGCCGCGTTCTTCACTGCTGATCTCGCTTCGCTGGTTACCGCCGGGAACTTTGAAGGCGACCTGTCAAAGTTGAAAGACTGTGATCTGATCATCGAAGCCGTCGTCGAAAATCTCGACATCAAGCGCAGCCTTTACGAAAAGGTCGAACAGCATCGACGGCCGGGTTCCATCGTCGCTTCCAACACTAGCGGAATTCCGCTCAAGCAACTTGCCGAAGGGCGTTCGGAAGATTTTCGCGCGCACTTCCTCGGCATGCACTTTTTCAATCCGCCCCGTTACATGCACCTGGTCGAGTTGATCCGCACCGAATGGACCAGGCCGGAAGTGTCGTGTTCGATGTTCGGCTTTCTCGATGAACGTCTTGGCAAAGGCGTGGTCGTCGCCAAGGACCGGCCAAACTTTATCGCCAACCGCATCGGCACGTTTGGGGCCCTCGTAACGATTCACGCAATGCTCGAAGACAGTTATTCGATTGAAGAAGTCGACAAGATCACCGGGCCGGCGGTAGGCCGTCCCAAGACCGCAACGTTTCGCACCTTTGATCTGGTCGGACTCGACGTCCTGGCGCACGTGGTGAAGAACCTGGGCGAGAATCTTCCTGAAGATCCCGAGCGCGCGATGTTCGCTATGCCTGAGTTCGTCGGCAAGATGATCGAACGTGGTTTGCTGGGCAACAAGACGAAGGCCGGCTTCTATCGCAGGCAAAAAGGCGAAGGCTCCGGGGCAGAAGCCCGACCGTCAGGGAGGGCTCAGGAAATTTGGACTTTGGATACGACGACGTTGGATTACCGGCCGGCACAGAAGGTGAAGATACCTTCGCTCGAGATGGCGAAGAATATCGAAGGGACCGCGGAGCGCATCAAGACGCTCGTCTGGTCGAAAGATCGCGCCGGCACATTTCTCTGGAAAACTTTTTCCCGCACGCTCTGCTATGCGGCCGATCGCATTCCCGAGATTGCCGACACCGTGGTGGAAATCGATCGCGCGATGCAATGGGGTTTCAATTGGGAACTGGGACCGTTCGAGGCGTGGGATGCAATCGGTGTCGAGAAGTCAGTCGCGAAACTAAAAGAAGAGGGCAGAAGCGTCCCGGCAAATGTGCAGAAGCTGCTCGATGCCGGTGCAAAGTCATTTTACAAACAGGAGAAGGGGCAGCGCTTCTATTTCGACTTCCCTTCCGCGCAGTACGTCCCGGCCGCCGATCCCCCGGGGACGATCATTCTAAAATCTCTAAAAGATCGCACCGGTGTTATCAAGAAGAATTCCGGCGCCTCGCTGGTTGATCTTGGTGACGGTGTCGCCTGTCTCGAGTTTCATTCCAAGATGAACTCGATTGGCGGCGATACGCTGGAGATGTTGAAGATCGCTCTCAACGAAGTCGAAAAGAATTTCGTTGGCCTGGTGGTCGGCAATCAGGGCCAGAACTTTTCCGTGGGCGCAAACCTGATGCTGATGCTGATGGAGGCGCAGGACGAAAACTGGGAAGAGTTGGACATGATCGGCCGGTTCTTTCAACAGTCAGTCATGAGCTTGAGATATTCGCCAAAGCCGGTCGTGGTGGCGCCGTTTCAAATGGTTTTCGGCGGCGGCTGTGAAATGGTTCTGCACGCAGATCGCGTGCGCGCTTCGGCCGAAACCTACATCGGATTGGTCGAAGTCGGAGTCGGCATCATTCCCGCGGGCTGCGGGACAAAAGAGATGCTGGTGCGCGCAATGGATTCAATCCCGAGCGACATGAAAGACGCGGATCCATTCCCGTTCGTCAAACGCACATTTGAAACTATTGCGCTGGCAAAGGTCGCAACATCGGCTGAAGAAGCGCGCGACCTGGGTTTTCTCAGCGCAGATGATTCAGTATCGATGAACCGCGATCGCCTAATTGCCGATGCCAAGAAGGAAGTCCAGGCGCTGGCCGCGAGCGGTTATGTGCAGCCACAACAGCGCACCGACATCCTTGCGCTCGGAAATCCGGCGCTGGCGACATTGAAGCTGGGCGTGCACATGATGAAGCGCGCCGGCTATATTTCCGATCACGACGCCTTGATTGGCGAGAAGCTGGCGCGGATTCTAACTGGCGGCGACTTGAATCACGCGACGCGAGTTTCCGAACAGTATTTGCTCGATCTGGAGCGCGAAGCCTTTCTGTCGCTGATCGGCACGCGCCAGACACAGGATCGGATCGCGCATATGCTGAAGACCGGCAAGCCGTTGAGGAACTGAAGGCATGAACCACGAAGGCACAAAGACACGAAGCAGGAAATCACTACGGCTGGTTGGCTTGGTTCTTTGAGATGTTTTCTTTGAGGCTTTGCGTCCTGGTGGTTAGTTTGGAAGGTTAATCAAATGCAAGAAGCAGTAATCGTATCGGCAGTTCGAACCGCAGTCGGCAAAGCGCCGAAAGGCACTCTGCGTGACACACGCCCGGATGAAATGGGCGCGGCAGTAATCAAAGAAGCCATGGCGCGCGTGCCCGGGCTGGAAGCGTCGGAGATTGAAGACGTGATCATGGGCTGCGCCATGCCGGAGGCCGAACAGGGCATGAACGTTGCGCGTGCGGCGGCGATTCGGGCCGGGCTTCCGGTTGAGACCAGCGCCATGACGATCAATCGTTTCTGTTCTTCGGGATTGCAGTCGATCGCCATAGCGGCCGATCGCATTCGCACTGGCAGCGCGCAGGTGGCCCTCGCCGGCGGCCTGGAATCGATGTCCATGATTCCGATGGGCGGCCACATCATTCGGCCCAACCCTTATCTGATCGAACACTATCCCGACTTTTACTTAAACATGGGGCTGGCGACTGAGAACGTTGCGCGCAAGTACGAAGTCTCTCGCGAAGACCAGGATGCCTTCGCCTTGCGCTCTCATCAACGCGCCGCCGCCGCGCTCGACGCCGATAAATTTGCGGATGAAACTGTGCCGCTAACTGTGAGCGTCGAAGCGCTGGATGCAAAAGGCAAAAAGCAGCATCGCGAAATCACTTTCGACAAAGACGAGGGGCCAAGACGGGATACTTCCGCCGAAGCTCTCGGAAAATTGAAGCCGGCGTTTCATATCAAAGGCACGATCACGGCCGGCAATTCTTCGCAGATGTCTGACGGCGCCGCCGTCGCCGTAGTAATGTCAGCGGATCGCGCGAAGGAACTCGGCGCAAAGCCGATGGCGCGTTTTGTGGCGTACGCGACGGCCGGTTGTCCACCGGAAGAGATGGGTATCGGGCCGGTGTATGCCATCCCGAAAGTCTTGAAACTCGCGGGGCTGACTTTGGATCAAATCGATGTGATCGAGTTGAACGAAGCCTTTGCCGCCCAGTCGTTGGCTGTGATTAAGACGCTGGGCCTGGACATCGACAAGGTTAACGTCAATGGCGGCGCCATCGCTCTGGGTCATCCGCTCGGTTGCACCGGAGCGAAACTTACCGCGTCGATTCTGCGCGAACTTGAGCGGCGCAACGGCCGCTATGGCATGGTGACGATGTGTGTCGGCGGCGGCATGGGCGCCGCGGGAATATTTGAAAGAATCTGAAACTCATTTGGTTATTCAGTAGGTCCGATAGGCCCTATAGGACCTATCGATTTGAATGAGGAAAGCACTATGGCAGCCGTAATCGAAGCAAAACAGATCGTTAAGGGCGGCAGTTTTCTGATCGAAGAACAAACGCCTGATTCGATTTTCACCCCCGGTGATTTTAATGAAGAGCATCGTATGATCGCCGATACGACGCGGCAGTTCATGGACGCGGAAGTGTTGCCGCGCATTCCTGAGCTCGAAAATAAGGACTGGGATCTGGCTCGCCAACTGGTCAAGAAGGCTGCCGAACTCGGCCTGGTCGGCGCCAACATCCCGGAAGAATATGAAGGGCTCGGACTGGATCAAACCAGCGGCGTCATTATCGCCGAAAACATCGGACGCTCTGCTTCGTTTGCTACGACGCTCGGTGCGCAAAGTGGTATCGGTCTGCTGCCAATTGTCTACTTTGGCACTGAGGCGGCAAAGAAAAAGTATCTGCCGCCGATCGCCGCCGGTGACTTGATTACTGCGTATGCCTTGACTGAAGCGGGTTCGGGTTCTGACGCGATGGCCGCCAAAGCCACCGCCAAGCTAAGCGACGACGGCACGCACTACCTCCTCAACGGCGAAAAGATGTTCATTACCAATGGTGGCTTTGCTGACATCTTCATCGTGTTCGCGAAAGTCGATGGCGACAAATTCTCGGCCTTCATCGTTGAGCGCCAGGAGGGCTGTAAGAGCGGTGCGGAAGAACACAAGATGGGTATCAAAGGCTCCAGCACCACGCCGCTGATTCTTGCTGATGCCAAAACTCCGGTTGAGAATTTACTCGGCGAGGTCGGCAAAGGCCACAAGATCGCTTTCAACATTCTCAACATCGGCCGCTTCAAACTGGGAGCGATGTGTCTGGGCGGGATGAAACTGGCACTGCACGAATCCATCCGCTACGCGAACGAACGCCAGCAGTTCGGCAAATCAATCTCGTCATTCGGCGCCATCAAATCCAAGTTGGGCGAGATGGCCATTCGCACGTGGGTCGGCGAGGCGATGATCTACCGCACGCTGGGACTGATCGAAGCCGGCCTGGCTGCCGTCGAAGATTCGAAGGACATGGACGCGCGCTTGCGCGCCATCGAGGAGTACGCCGCCGAATGTTCCATCATCAAAGTGGCGCTGTCTGAATACTGCGACTACACCACCGACGAGATGGTCCAGATTTTCGGGGGCTATGGATACTCAGCGGATTACCCGGCTGAGCGCGCGTATCGCGACACCCGCATCAATCGCATCTTCGAGGGCACGAACGAAATCAATCGCATGCTGATTCCGGGCCGTCTGATGAAGGCGGCGCTGAGCGGGCGTCTCGCTTTACTGCCGGCCGCGCAGGCTTTGATGGACGAAATTCTTTCGCCCTCGATGGCCTCATTCGATCTGGACGACAGTCTACTGGCAACCGAGCAAAAGCTGGCGAAGAATGCGAAGAAGGTGGCGCTGATGACCCTTGGCACCGCGGCGCAAAAGTACATGCTGGGGCTCGGCGATCAGCAGGAAGTGCTGATCGGAGTTGCCGATATCATCATGGACGCGTTTGCGATGGAGTCGGCGATTCTGCGCACGCAAAAAATGGCGGCCTCGCAAAGCGAAGAAGCCGTGGCCCGCTATGTCGACATGACGCGCGTGTTTTGCAACGACGCGGTCGAGCGGATCGAAGCAACAGCCAAGAACACTTTGGCGGCGATGGCGGAAGGTGACGAGCTGCGCACGCTTTTGGCTGCCTTGCGCCGCTTCACCAAAATGACGCCCATCAACACGGTGGCCGCGCGCCAACGAATCGCCAATGCGATGATTGAGGCGAATAAATACGTTTATTGAGAAAGCAAGCGGAATTACCGACGCGGCTCTTTCAGCTTTTTCGATTGCGAATCTGCTCGAGTTCTTTCAGGAAGTCTTCGCGGTCTTGGGTCTCTTTCGATGCACGTCGGGTTTTATTGGTCAGATACCGCTGTCCTCGCACGTCTGAGTTTTGCAGCGAGTCCGCCCAAGCCCGGAGTTGTCGTGAAACCTCTTCCGCTTTGGATTTCAAATTTGAGATCTCAAATTTCAAATCTCCGAAACCCTCCAGGTGTTCACAGAAGTACAAGGCAGAACGAGTTTCGCCAGAGGAGCCGCGCGCGATATAAAGAAACGTCAGGAGTTCCTGAGTCGTGCCCCTTTCAAAGCCTTCGGCAATGTTGTTCGATACTGACATCGCGGACCTTTCCAGCTGATTCCGAACGCTGTAGTAGCGCCTGAAGATGGGACGCGAGGTTAATTTGAATACGCCGAGGCCTAACTCGACCGCGGCTTTCCAGACTGGCAACTCTTCGAAACGGTTATACTTCATTCGAGCTGACTCTGAGTCCTTTGGCGATCGGAAAAGGTTGGTGCCGTATGTGCCCGGAATTGTAGATCGGAATTCTGGAGTTTGAGCTGGAGATTTCAAAGCGCTCGTCAGCCCAAACCTAATTAAGAACTTAATGCGCGTAGCAAGCCGGAAGAATCTTGAATCGCGAGTTTGTCGGAATAGCCTTTACCTTTTAACGTCTTAAACTTTTGAAATTTCAAATTTGAGATCTGAGATCTGAAATCGTTATGAAGATCATCACCATCTCTCTGCCCACTCCTTTCTATATCGGCCCGGTCAATGTCTATCTCATCGCGGAAGATCCGATCACGCTTATCGATACGGGGCCGAAGACCAAAGAGGCAGTCGAGGCTTTGAGAGCCGGATTGCGACAAGCGGGCCTCGCCGTTTCCGATATTCGCCGCATTCTGCTCACGCACGCGCACGAAGACCACTGCGGGATGGCGCGCGCGCTGCGCGACGAAGCGAAGGACGCGGAAGTTCTGGTACACGGATGGGAAACCGGCCATCGCGCCGGTCGTTTGGAATACGAAGAGCATCGCCAACTTCTGGTGCGCGCCGGCGTGCCGCCCGACGAGGTTGAAGCGATGCGAGCGGTTTACGATGACGTGCGGCAGTATGCGGACTCGTTGGAGGAAGATCATGTCGGCGAGTTAAGAGACAATGCCGAGTTGGAATTTGAAAGTGGGGCGTTGCGCGTGGTGCACACTCCCGGACACACTCCGGGTTCGTGCTCGTTTGTGCGCGAGGCGGATCGCACGGTGATCGCCGGGGACTGTGTGTTGAAACGGATCACTCCCAATCCAATTCTCTCCCCCGATCCAATCGATCGGTCGCGCCGCTTCCGTTCGCTGGCTGAGTATTTAGTAAGTCTGGCGCGCGTGCGGAGTCTCGCGCCCACGCTGGTTTTAGGGGGACACGGCGATCCGGTCCATGATTTCGAAGAACTCTTCAACCGTTACCTGCGGGCGATTCGCGAGCGACAGGCGAAAATGATTCGCCTGATAGCCCGGAACGGCGCCACCGCCTGGGAAATATCCCGCGCGATGTTTCCCGACACGGACGACGTGCATCGCTTCCTCGCCGTTTCCGAGACGGTCGCCCACCTCGACTATGCTCACTCTGAAGGCAAGCTGGCGATGGAAATTGGCGATGGGCGCGAGATTTATCGGAAGATTTCTGACTAAGCCCTTTCCAGGTTCGTCAACCCTATTCCTCGACTCGTTTCAGCGATGACGAGAGAGAATTTGGAACCGGCCACCCTACCCAGCGTGAAAACACTAAAATCTTTCCGGAGGATTCAAACATGACCCGTAACAGACTGGCCCTGGTAATTGCTCTGATTTTTTCAGTCGGCGTCGTTGCCGGCGGAATTGCCTATGCTCAGGAAGCCCTGGCGCCGCCGGCCCTGGACGAGAATCAGGATCCGGGAGCCGCCCCCCGCACATTTTCATTTTTTGTCGATGGCGGCGCGTTTCTGGGCGTTCATGCCGAAGAGATCACCAAAGAAAACATGGGCCGCTATGGCGTGCGCGAAGCTCGCGGCGTCGGCGTGATCCAGGTCGTGAAAGGCAGCGCCGCCGAAAAAGCCGGTTTGAAGAAAGACGATGTGATTCTTCGCTTTGACGGCGAGCCGGTAACGAACGTCCGCAAACTGAACCGCCTGGTCAGCGAGGCCGCAGCGGACCAGACTGTGAAATTGGTGATTAGCCGCGGCGGAGCCGAACAGGAAGTAAGCGTCACGCTTTCGAAACGCAGTGACGTGGAAGGTCTCTTTGGCAGTCAAATTCGCGACGAAGTATTGCGCGGCATGGAAAACAACTTTCCGCAAATCAACACCGGCGACGGAAACTTCGTGTTCTCGTTTGGCGCCAACCGGCGCATCGGCATAAGCACGCAGACGCTGACCAAACAACTGGCGGACTATTTCGGGGTAAGTGATGGCGGCCTGTTAATAACTTCGGTAAACGAAAACAGTCCGGCTGCAAAAGCAGGTTTGAAAGCCGGCGACGTGATTACCGCGGTTGATGGCGAGAAGGTCGCAACCTCAGGCGACATTGTCCGGGCGATTAATAAGAAACAGGACGGAGACATAACGCTGACCGTCGTTAGCAATCACAGCACGCGCACAGTCACCCTCACTCCCGAGAAGAAACCGGAGCGACAACTGATACGACCGGGAACGGTCGGCACTCGCCGCATCGTCATTCCCAGGATCGAGGTACCGGAAGTAAACATCCGGGTGCCGCGGATCGTGATTCCAGCGATGCCGCCAATCGACGTAACCGTGCCGCCCAGGGCGCCCCGGACTCTGGGTCGCGCGCGAGTAATCATCATCTGAGCCCGGTTTGTTCCGGCCTGCAGCCAAAGGAAGGGGATGCCTCCTGATTTCTCATCGGGCATCCCCTTTAGTCGATTTGCAATGCGTTGATAAAGAATCTTAACCTTCCTCTCGTCATAACCAAATTCTCTTTTAGTTAAGGTCGGAGGCTCCCGTCCGCGAGGCGCACATGATCCTGCTGCCGGATTCTGACGAAGACTTGCTGCGCCAGTGCGCGGTCGATACCTTTCGGGCGAGCGGACCCGGCGGCCAACACGTCAATAAGACAGAGAGCGCGGTCCGCCTGACGCATCTGCCCTCGGGTGTGGTCGTCACTTCACAACAGGAACGCAGCCAACATCGAAACAAAGCCCTCTGTTTGCAAAAGCTGCGCGCGAAGATCGCGAAGCTGAACTATCGCCCGGCCACACGCGTGCCTACGCGCGTTCCGCGCAGCGTAAAGAACCGAACCCTGGAAGAAAAGGCCCGCCGAGCGCGGATCAAGCAATTGCGTTCAAAGCCAACCCCGGATGAATGAAGACGACAAAGACTAAATGAAACTTGAGTTGTTTAGAGGCGGGCTGTTGAAAAACGAGAACGACGAGCCGCTAAGCCACGCTGAGCCAACTTTCGAACTAATTCTCGTGGTTTCGTGGATGGTTCTCTTCCTCACGCTTCAAAGATGACTTCATCGGAACAAGGCATCGTGTATCATCAAACAAAAGAGGCCAAAGGGAGATTACTCAATGATAACTGTCGCCAATCGTATCTACGTCGCGCCGGCATACGGCGATGCCTTCGAAGAGAGGTTTCGAAAACGCGCCGGACTGGTGGACGGCATGCCGGGCTTTGTTTCCAACCAGGTCCTCCGTCCGGTCAATGATGGCGACCCATATATAGTCTTCACCATCTGGAACAGCCGCGAAGATTTCCTTAACTGGGTGCGGTCTGATGAGTTTGTTAAGGGTCACGCGCAGTCGGGCACAATGCCGCCAGAGGCCTTCACCGGCCCGAACAAGCTCGAGGTCCACGAGGTCCTACAGGATTCCACGCGTCCTGGCTTAGAGCCAGAGCCAAAGGGCGGTCCGATTAAGATGCATTGAGAGGGCACCCGGGTTACAAAGGTTTAGACTTGAACTCCCCGTAAGCAGCCATACCTTCGATTGCGCCTTCGTGTATTCGCTCAGGACGGACGTTAAGCCAATGCTTTTCAAACTCCTCCTCTGTCATGTCCACCGCGACGGCCCGCTCGTTATTTTTTAACCATTCTTCCACCCACCGCCGGATTTCCGGATCCTTGTTAAGCGCCATCCGCGCTGAGTGCATGTTAAGAGGAGTGCTCATGAACTTTCCCTTCTTCGATTAATGCCTAATCCGAAAAGATTTCCAGCGAACTACATATTTCCTCTGGGTCTCAACCAGTGTCACGTCGATTAGCAGGAGGCCGCGAGTCGTTGCGTGCTTCATTCTATTTCGAAAAAATATCGGTTGGCGCGGTGGGAAACTTTTGTCTGATCCGCTCGACATCCTTGCGGCTGGGGTAATCGAGATTCTCAGGATCGCTTGGATCATTCACCATCGGCGGCAAACGCATGACGGCCCACTGCCCACCCTGGAGATGTAAAAGAAAGCCGTTGTATTCTCCGAACGAATCCTGAGAATCGGACGAGTGCGGATAGCCGTTCATCCAGGCCCAGCCGTTATGCACCTGCAAGCGATTTACGACAAACACGATGGTGCCTCTGTGCGACGTGTAATAGGGACTCTGCCGATTATCAAATTCGGCGCGCAACGCATCCATGACTGCCTGGCGTTCGTCAGTGCCTTTCGCCGGCGTGTGCAACTGATCTTTTACTTCGTTGCCGGCGTTTGCGGGCGCGCTTTGGTCATTACCTCCGGTCGTGGACGTGGCCGAATCTCCCGGCGGCCGGGAAGTTTGATCGGCGTGCCCCGATGATGAGGAGGGGACGTTTGCCGTCGGGGCGGATTTTGATTTCGTCAGAGAACAACCGGCCAGGAAGCTGATGCATAGTCCCAACATGAGCACCGATGATTTTCTCTTCAAACTAATCTCCCGTCGTCGTCGTCATCAAAGTAAATCGTCAAAACTTTACGCCGACAGCCGCCAGGATTGCCAGCACCACCGCGATGATCGCCTCGCCGGCGATCAGACCTGACGCCAGCGGAATTCGATAGTCCTTTTCAGTCTGCGGCGAAACTTTCGCCCAAATGAACTGTCCGATACCGCCCAAAATAAAAGTCATCAGGACCGCGGCCGGAATCAACATGCCGATGCCGATCGCCGCCGGCGAAGGCGTTATCTCTGCCCATTTTTCCGCCAGCAGGGTTAGCAGAATGCCGACTGCAATTCCTATCACCAGTCCAACTAAACATCCGCGTGGCAATGCGCTGAAGCCTTTCGTGAGTAGCTCGGCGAAGCCCGCCCACTTAACACTGATGGGCGCCGACAAGCCTTCCGGTCCGATGCCGAATTTTCCGCGCAGAATTGGATAGACGATTGCCGTCGCGATTGAACCGACGGGCGCTGCGATCAACTGTGCGATGGTCAGGTTGCGCGGATTCGATTTCACCAACTGCCCCGCTTTGAAGTCCTGCATCAAGGCTTCGGACGTCACCGCGATAGTTCCAGTCAATCCGCTCGAAGACATGTTCACCGGCACGTTGCCCGGAGAGATGAAAGCGAAGACCGCCTGCATCATGTTTGACATGGCGCTGATCGGGCCCCAGTTCGTTTCACCCAGCACGCGCAGCCCCACCAGCATCAGGGGCAGCGACAGCACTATAGCGATGAACGAGAGATAGACTGGTATTCCCATGCTGAAGTACTGCACAAAACAAATCACCACCGTCATGACGAGCGAACCTACGACGACCCACTGCATGGGAAAATCTTTGACATCTATCTTGCTCCCCCGCAGCCCGCGAAACGTCTTGACGATCAAATGCCACTTCAGCGCCAAAGACGTTAGTCCGCCGGCCACCATCAAGCCGGTTGCGGGCCACATCACCCAACGCAGTGTCGCCGGAAATGTTTTCTCAGGGACCATTCCGTACTTCACAAGAAAAGTTGGCAGAATGAACCAACTGACTGCCGTGCCGATGGCCATGGCCAGACAGATCCGAAAGCCCACCAACAGTCCAGACCCGAACGACAACAGGCTCAGATTGAAGCCAATGCTCATCGGCTGCATGCCGGGAAGAAACCACGTGTCTCTGATCCACTTAAAGTAAGTCGTTACGGCCATCAGCGCCCCGGATGCCAACGTGCCCAGCCCCAGCGCTTTAACCGGTCCGGCCGACACGCCTTTCTCGCGGCCTTCGTGCAGTACTTTGATGGTTTCGCCCGCCGCCAAACCGTCGGCATAGGTCAGGTTCTCTTCATCGATATAGTGACGGCGCATCGGCACTGCCAACAAAATGCCGAGCAGGCTGGCGCTGCAGAGCCAGAAGAAAATCTGCCAGGTGCCGAGATGAATCGGCGGATTGAGCACTCCCTTCGCATTCAACAAATCAAACGCTGCCAGCAACACGCACATAAACGCCGTCTGGCCCGCACTGGTGCCCATCGTCTGCACGATGTTGTTCTCGCGTGGATTCGTGTTAGTAGCACGCAGAATCAGAACGAGCGCGATGAATCCGAAGAACGCTGACACGACCGACAGGTTAGGTCCAAAACCAAGCTTGAGAACACAGTAGGGATAAGCGCTGCCGATTATCACGGCTACGATTAGTCCAACAACGATCGATCTAATCGTAAGTTCAGGGCCGGCTGTGGCTGCCGTGGTCTGCGTCTTTGCCATCAGTTGTCTCCGTCGTGCCTCACTTCGATTTTAGATCTGCGGCGGTCGGATGCTTCGGCTGATACAGACCGAGTTTGCCGCCACCCGGCAGCGCGACCGTTGTCAGCAATCCCCACGGTGGTTCCTGCACCTCAGAACATTCAATACCCTTCTTGGTAAGCGCAGAAATCTCGGCTTTCAAATCGTCGCACATCAGATAAAGTTGGTGGTCGCCGTTGTCCCCCGGATGGAACGCTGCTTCAGCCGGTGGCAGCGCGAAGATTAACCACCCATGCCCGGCATCGACTGAGGGAAAGCCCAGGACGTCTTTGAAGAAAGCGCGATCAGCCTCGGCGTCCTTGCTATAGACGATCACGTGCGCACCATTGATCATGCACTCGGTCCTCTTTTCTTCACGAGATTCAATTGGTTTGCTCCCGTCCTCCGGGGATTGAGGTTTACGTACAGGTCTCTGAGCACTTTCACTTGCACGGGTTTGCTCGAAAATGCTTATCGATCGCCTTGACGCTCGCCAGGACCTCCGCCGTTCGACTGGCGTTCGCCTCAAGCTGTCGAAGTACCGCCGTTTCTCGCGCCTTGTCACGTTCAGTCTTCTGCTGCTTAACCAAATCTCTCTGTTTCTCAGCTCCCCGCAAGGCTTCATCGTTGGCGCCTTCGGCCTTTAGCATTGCCACTGCGACAAGCCGATCGATCCCGTTGTTCCCAGATTGAGAAGATCCTGAGTTTGAAGCAGCAACCATCAGCACGCTTATGGCTGCCAACAAGACGATGCATCTGGCGATTTGTAGTTGCATTTGATTTTTCCTCTCTCGCGTGGATGGCACGAATAGCTGTTTCTAGACCTGCTCACCACGCCAACGCATATCTCCCTCGCCGCGGATCGGCGCCGCCAGAAATCACTCCCGACTTTGGGTCATAGACGATCACCGTCGGCGAAGAGCCCGTGCCCCAGTCAGATTGTATTTTCAACTTGTGCCCACGCGAGCCAAGCTGGCGAATCACATCCGCAGGGATACGCGATTCCACATTCAGCACGCCGGCCAGAAATTCGTGATTGTCGAACGAGCTGACATAGTGCTGAGTATCAAAGCGGGGAGATTCGACGGCTTCCTGCGGATTCATCCCGAACTCGATCACGTTCAAGAGTACCTGCAGCAGGGCCTGATCCTGATTGTCCCCACCGGGCGTGCTCAAAACCATGAAGGGCTGGCCGTCCCTGAGTACCAGCGTGGGAGTCAGGGTGATTCGCGGACGTTTGCCCGGCGCCACGACGTTGGGACTCTTCGGATCGGTCAAGGCCGATTGCAGACGTTGTCCCATGAGCACGCCCGTGTCGCCGGCAACGACCGCGGGCAGCCAGGCACCGCTGGGCGTCGCGCTGAACATGTTGCCGTCTTTGTCGATCAGGTTGACACAAGTAGTGTCGTTAGCTTTCAAGATCTCCGGAACGGGCGCGGCGTTGTAAGAAATCGTGGTCGTCGATGCCAGCAGGGGCTTCATGTTCGTGGGATCGCCGGGACGCTGTGCCAGCGAAGCCTTATGTCCGTCAATCAGAGAGCGCCGCAGCGCCGCATAGTTTTTTGAGAGCAACTCCTGCGTCGGAATTTTGACAAAGTTCGGATCGCCATAGAAACGATCGCGGTCGGCAAAGCCGAGCTTCAGGGCTTCGGTCACCGTGTGAATGTACTCAGGCGAGTTCTGGCCCATCTTCTTCAGATCGTAGCCTTCAAGCAGGTTCAGCACTTCGATCATCATCGGCCCCTGGGCCCAGAAGCCGGTCTTGTAGATTTCATAGCCGCGATACTCGCCTTTGGCCGCTACTCCTACCGTTGCATGCCATCCGGCGAGGTCTGAAGCCGCGAGCAGCCCGCTGTGCGTCTGCATGTAATCGCCAATCCGTTTGCCAATCGGTCCGCGATAGAAGTAGTCGCGCGCGGCCATCAAGGCCGCGTGCCGCCCGCGCCGCGCGTTTTGTCTTTCCGCCGTCGCGATGGCCCGCAGACTGCGAGCGAGGTCGGCCTGTACAAACACATCGCCGACCTTTGGCACTTCGCCATTCGGCAAAAAGATCCGTTTCGCGTCGGGCCATTGTGAAAAGATCGGTGCGCGCGTTTTTATGTACTGCACCCGCAGCTCGTCGATCGGAAAGCCGTCGGCAAGTTCGATCGCCGGCTGGATAACTTCGCTGAGTGATTTTGTGCCGAATTGATCCAGCGCGGTCACGCAGGCGTCGAGCACGGCCGGCACGGTCGCCGCCAGAGGCCCGGTTGACGGAATCATGCCCGACTTTGCGCCGGCCATCGTCGGCATATCCGGGCCGGCGTTTGTCACGCCCTGGGTCGCGGATGAATCCGGCGCGTTTGCATTTGTGCCGGCGCCGCCCATCTGTTTCGCTCGGTTGACAAAGAATTCGCGCGTTGCTTTCGCGGGAGCAGTGCCCATGCCTTCGACGACGGCTACGTCTCGTCCTTTCAGCTTGATCAGAATCGGCACTTCACCTCCAAACGAGAAGTGCGAGAACTCGATCACGGAGGCCGCCAGAATTGTCGCGACACCGGCGTCGACCGCGTTGCCGCCGCGCTGCAGAATGCGCATGCCGGCCTCGACTGAAAGCGGATGGCCGCCCGCGACCACCCCGCGTCGACCTCGTACTACGGGACGAAAAGTGTCAGCTCTGGAAACCTGCAGAGCTGTGTCCAAAATTGCTAATGATAATGCCAATGAGAGACAGGTCACGAACCACCGATGAGTCTTCATCTGATTGACCTCCGAGATCAAACACTGCTGCGAATGCGACAGATTCTTATGCTTCTTCGCTTCAGAGTCAACGAAAACTTCCGCCTAAGGGGCCCGCCTTCGTTGCTGAGTCCGCCGCGAAACCTGCTGTTAAGGAAAGGCCTTCACAAGTTCATCGCAATGTTTTTGCAACCCTTCGCTTCGCAGACGAGTTTAGTATGCGTTCATTCATTGATTCTCCTTGTGAGAACTGAGACTGAAGGGTAGGGCGTCGACTTTGGGGGAGGTCGGCGCCTTTGCTTTTTCTGGCCGCTGGTCTCCACCGCCGCTTGCACTTTCCCACATTCTGACGATAATCGCGTTTTTCAGCTTTTCCGACTAATAAAAGCGAAGATTCCGTCGATGACTCAAGCGAAGGTTGCTCCCTATGGCTCGTGGAAGTCGCCAATTACATCCGATCTGATCGTAAAGGAATCAATTGGCCTGGGTCAGGTCAAGATAGATGGCGATGACATCTATTGGATCGAGATGCGCCCCTCCGAGGGCGGCCGCCAGGTTATCGTGCGACACTCGAGCGCCGGCGCCACGACCGACGTGACTCCGCCAGGGTTCAACGCGCGCACGCGCGTGCATGAGTACGGCGGTGGAGACTACGCCGTCCATGAGGGCGTGGTTTACTTTTCCAATTTCACCGACCAGCAACTTTATCGGCAAGCGCCGAATTCAGCACCTCAACTTCTTACTCGCACAGGCAGTGAAGAGGAGGTCACCGATCTGCGTTATGCCGATGCGATTTTTGACTCCAGGCGGAGTCGGCTGATCTGTGTTCGGGAAGATCACCGGCAAAAGAATCGTGAAGCAGTCAACGAGTTAGTCGCGATTTCGGTCGACAATGGCGAAGCTAAGGTGCTCGTCTCTGGCAACGACTTTTACTCTTCACCGCGAATCAATCCCGAGGGTTCGCGCCTGGCTTGGCTGACCTGGAACCATCCCAACATGCCCTGGGACGGCTGCGACCTTTGGGTCGGGGAATTTGCCGCGGACGGCACTCTTACAAACCAGCAGCGCGTGGCCGGCGCCATCGATGAATCAATCTTCCAACCGGAATGGTCACCGGACGGTACGCTTTATTTCGTTTCCGACCGCTCAGGCTGGTGGAACATCTACCGTGCTGACGGCAACGGCTCAACCGAATGTGTTTGCGAGCTGGAAGCTGAGTTTGGCGTCGCGCAATGGATCTTCGGATTGTCGACTTACGCGTTCGAATCGGCAGATCGAATTGTTTGTGCCTTTGCTGAGCGCGGCATCTGGCATCCTGGCGCGATCGAAACGCAGACGGGACGGCTCGAGCGCATTGACGCGCCTTATACTGAAATTTCTAATGTCTGTGCCTCTCCAGGGCGTGCGGTGTTTCGCGCCGGGTCGCCGACGGAGCCGTTTTCAATTATTGATTTCGACCTGCCTACTCAGCAGGCAAAAGTGTTACAGCGCCAGAGTAAGATCAAAATCGACGCCGGCTATTACTCCCAGGCGCAACCGATTGAGTTTCCCACTGAAAACGGAGTGAAGGCGCATGGCTTTTTCTACCCACCACAGAATCGCGATTTTGCTGCGCCCGAAGACGAAAGGCCGCCGCTGTTGGTAAAGAGCCATGGCGGACCGACCTCGGCCACGATCGCCGTGCTGATGCTGGGGATACAATACTGGACCAGCCGCGGCATCGCGGTGCTGGATGTGAACTACGGCGGCAGCACGGGCTATGGGCGCGCCTACCGCGAAAGGCTGAACGGCTCCTGGGGCATCGTTGACGTCGACGACTGTGTGAACGGGGCGAAGTTTTTGGCCGATGCAGGAAACGCCGATGCAAATCGTCTGATGATCGATGGCGGCAGCGCCGGCGGCTACACAACACTCTGCGCGCTGACGTTTCGCGATCAATTCAAAGCCGGAGCCAGCCACTTCGGCGTGAGCGATGCCGAGGCCCTGGCGAAAGAGACACATAAGTTTGAGTCGCGCTATCTCGACGGTTTGATCGGGCCGTATCCGGCGCGCCGTGATCTCTATATCGAGCGCTCGCCGATTTATTTTGCGGACAGACTTTCGGTTCCGGTAATCTTCTTTCAGGGATTGGAAGACAAGGTAGTACCGCCAAATCAGGCTGAAATGATGGTTGACGCCTTGCGCCGGAAAGGTGTTCCTGTTGCTTATGTGGCGTTCGCCGGTGAGCAGCACGGATTTCGGAGGGCGGAAAACATCAAGCGATCCCTGGATGGCGAGCTTTACTTTTATGGACGAGTTTTCGGATTTGAATTGGCCGAGCCGGTCGAGCCGGTAGTGATCGAAAATCTGTCAGAGCCCAAAATCGCCACAGAGACACAGAGGCACTGAGGTGGTTAGACCGGATTGATCACTTTAAGCTTCTATTCGTTCTCTGTGTCTCAGGGTCTCTGTGGCTAACGGATATGTCACGAATCCCAAGATATCGCAGACCCTCTACTTGAATGGCAAAAATTGACCGCCTGGGCTGGGCGGACGGAATGTCGTTCATTTCTTATGGCGTGCGCGTCGGCGTGCGGGTCAACGACGCGTCGATTCTCAAAGATGTAATCGCGCGATTGCCACCGGGATCAAAGCCGGCCACGCTAAAAGTCGTCGACCAACTGTATTCGGTGATTGGCGGGAGCGCGAATCCAAACGCCAAAGTACGACGCCTTAATCTCGCCTACTGGAACCTGCTCAGAATAGCGCGTTCGCGAAATTTCGATGAGGTGCTGGAAGCTCTGGAATCTCATGTCCAGTTGACCGTTGCCGAGTATGCTCCGCGCCGCATCTTTGTTCATGCCGGCGTCGTCGGTTGGAAGGATCGCGCGATTCTCATCCCCGGAATGAGTCACAGCGGAAAGACGACCCTGGTCGACCGGCTGATTCGCGCCGGGGCAACTTACTATTCGGACGAGTACGCGGTGCTCGATGAACGCGGTCGCGTCCATCCTTATCCCAGGGCGCTGGGGATGCGTTTTCCAAACTCGTTCGAGTCAAAGAAGGTGCGCGCCGAAGACATCGGCGCCGCCGTCGGATCAAAACCTCTGCGGGTGGGATTGGTAGTGTCGACCAATTTCAAAGACGGCGCGCGTTGGCGTCCGCGGCCATTGTCGCTCGGCAAAGGAGTGCTGGAACTGATGGCCAACACTGTTTCAGCTCGTTCGCAGCCGGAACTGGCCCTGACTGTTTTGCCGAAGGCTTTAGAGGTGGCGCAAATTCTGAAGGGCGTGCGCGGCGAGGCTACTGAGATAGTGGAATCGATTTTGGAACGTGTGGCATAACGGCATCCGCAGATTACACAGATTTCGCAAAATCAAATATTGAAGAGTCGCGGATACCTAACCGGCCATCCAAATTCTCTGCCTGCAACTACATCTGCGTAAATCTGTGGATGAGTTCGCTTGCTGTTACTGAATCGGATTATCTGCAACGGTCGCTGGTCCACCGCCGTGATCGTCACCGCGAACCACGCCGCTCTTATCAACAAAGAATGAGCGCTTACCAGTCTTGCCATACTCACGCGGCGTGGCCACCGCTTCGAATTGATCATCTGACGCGGTAACTTCAATCCGGTATCCGTACTTTTCCAGAAACTCCCGGTTGACCAGTTTCGCTTCGACCAGATCATCCAGCGTGCCGTACTTACCCTTGCCGGTGGTTGACTGGTACGTGCTCTCAGCACTTGAAATCATTCGCAGCGCGCTCTGGGCTATCATCTCATTCGCTTCCGGTGGGGGATTTTTTGTGGCCGATGAAATCCCGGCCACCATCGTGATGATCAGATTCTTGGGCAGATGGATTTCGTGCTGAGTCCCCAACCCTTCGTTCGACAGAGCATAAGTGATTGCCGAGGCCGTCGGATCCAGCCCTAAAATGAAATCGCGCATCGTGGGATCCATCGTGCCCGCCTCTTTACGGATCGCGTCGTGATACCCCTCCATCATCGCCGGCGAAAAGTAAACTTCTCCCAGATTCTGGCGCGGCTCCCAACGACGCGAGTTCCGAAACACCGTGTTCGACACCAGCGTTTGATGATTTAGATAAGAGTCAACCGCACGTCGCACCGAGGGCGTTTGTGAAATGATCAGAAAATTGCCAACAAAAGCGTAGGCAAAGAAACCGGAGTAATTCACTATTTCGACGTCTTCACGCTTTTCCGTCTGGGCGATCAGATTAGCTTCGCCTAACCCTAACCCATCCAGCACGTGAGGCATCGCTCGGCGCGCGGCTTCACGATCCTTCACAGCGATCAGCAGCATGGGAAGAGCTTCGCTCTCCTTTTTCTCCTGACTCTCTTTCGCTCCAGCTTCGGGTGCAGGCTTTGCCGAAGGTCGAGATCGAATATTGAAAGGCCCCACGCCTTCCAGCAGCTTGAGCGAACCAGCGAGGGCTATCTCGTTACCCAGAGCCGGCAACAAGTCCTCGGTAACCTTGAAACCCGCTTTCTTCTCAAACTCCTGAAATGGATCGGTTGGCTCTTTCCCGCCCGCGGGCATCTGGCGCATTGCGGCCTTTGCTCTGATGTCGGCCTGCTTTCTCATTCCTTCATAAGTTTGCCGAAAATCGATCGAGGCGCTGACAAAAACTTCCGTGCTTTCGGGCAGCACTGACGGGGCGTCAGAAACAAGCGCCGGTCCCGAGATCAGTTGCGGAACGAACGGCAGCGGCAGTCGTTTCGCTTCGGGCGGCTCGATCAGGAGCGCTCGAATCACGTAGTCGTTGTTCTCCAGCGCCAGCGCGACCCCGACCGCTTCCGGCCATTGCGGCTCGCCATAACCGATAGAGTCGAGCAGGCGCCCAATCTGCGAGGACGCCGCCATTTGAGTCTCCTGCTCTTTGGTTGGTGTCGGCGTCGCGGATGGTGGCGCCTGCACACTAAGCGTGGCGACGATCTTCGGTTCAGTGCCAGGTGATTCTTTGGCCCGGCGGTTGTTCTCTTCCTCTAATGCCTTCCTGGTTTCTTCCTGCTGCTTCTCTATTTCGGCCTCCATCTCCCGCTCCATTTGTTCTCGTTCCGCCTCGGTAATCATCGGCGTCGGGGAGGGCTGGGGTCGGGTTCGATCTTCGAGTTGCACATTGAAGTACAGAAAGACTGATTCGTTTGAGAAGCGATCGTGCGCCACCCGAAAGTTCTGATCTTCGGCGAGCGATTTACTCGATGCGGGACGAAGCTTTTCGAATTTAAAGGCCTTGTCGCTGATGAAAACCAGATTACCCTTATGCGACAGCACAAACGCCGGACGTTCGGCCGGTGGCGATGGCGAAGCTGCCGGAACGGCCGCTGTCTCCTTCTTGTCTCGCGCCCCAGTCTGCTGTGGAACGTCGGTCGGCGTGGTTTGCCCAGAGGGCTTTTCTTCGGGTGTGGCCACCGGCACGGGCGGAAGAATGCCCGGCAGAAATGTCTCGAGCTTAGGGGCAAACTTTGCTGCGTCTTCAGCCGCGGGAAATTCAATCGCCACAAAGGCGTCCGGAATCCCGGTGCGCGCCGGCCAGGTTACAAACAGCAGGCGTGAACTGGCCAGGGCTTCGGCGTTCGTCTTTAGAAATTTGATAATCGAATTGAATTCTTTTGGAGGATCGGCCAGCTTGATAATTGGATCGACGATGTCGCCCATGCCGCCGTTGCTCATCAACTGACCTACGTTGCGCACCTCGCCATAGAGCTTGTAACTGTCGGTCGAAAGCAAAGTCTCAAACGTGGGATCGAGTGTTGGCGCCGCGGACTGAGGCTGAGGCGCAGGCTTTGCCGGCGTTGCCGTCGGTTGCTGCGCACAGAGCGGCGCAGCGAACAGGATCATCACGACGAAAAGCGAAACGATTTGGACAAGGCCGTAAGGGAGAACCAAGCGGGGGAAATGAACCTTCATGAGCGGATACCTCACAGGAACGAGTTGGGCTCGGGCGTCAGCATAACAGATTACCGCGCTGGGGAAGAGAAAACTCGAACGTTGACGATCGCCCGTCACGTCCTATTTTGAAAACTTCAGTCGCTGCTGTAACTGATTTCCATGCGCCGGATGCGCCTGCTGGCGGCGAATAAAACCAGCGCGGTCACGATCAGCAATCCCGGAATCGAGATCCAGGCGGGAGTCGGTGAGGCAGCCACCGCGATGGGCCCCTCGGAAAGCGGCACGGGAACCAGCGAGTTCAGATAATGAATCACGCTGATCTTTTTCAGGAGCGGCGGCAAAAGGAAATTGAGCCACTCCCAGCCGTATAGAAACATCGCCGGAATGATCGGGTTGCGGAAAAACAATCCCACGACCAGAAAGAACGCTCCATAACCGATGCACGCCAGGATGGTAATTCCTGCATAAGTCAACAACTGTCCCAAACCCGCGCCTTCCAGAAAGAAACGAGTGCTGGCGGAAAAGAAGTGAGGAAAGAAAAGCAGCAGCATCGAGGCAATGGCGACCGTCGTAAAGAGAATCCCGGAAGTCACCAGACCCGAAAGATACTTACCGGCGACCAGGACCTCACGACGCACCGCGGCCAAAAAGTAATAATGCAAACTGCGATCGACGATCTCGCCGCGAAACAGGTTCATGAAGATCCAGGCACAACCGAAGAAAACGACGGTGCGGAGGATCAGCGCGTTATAAATCCCTGAGAACAGCTGCGGATACTGCGCAAAGTCGATCCAGTTGCGGTCATTGGGCTTCACGACCGCGATCAAGGCGAGCAGACCTACCGGCATCAGCGCCAAAAGATAAACCAGCACCGCGCGCTTACCGAGAAAATTCTTCTTCACCTCGAGGCGCATAATGGCCAGGACTTGCCGCAACCAAAGCGACCACGAAGAATCTCTCCCGACGGCGATTTGAGGTTTGATTGTCTCGGCTGTTGAACTCATAAGTAAAAAAGTCGCGCTATTGCGCCCCGATCAGATATTCATAAACCGCGCTCAGGTCGTCGTCCACCGGTGCTACTGACTCAACATTAACCTCGCCCTGGGCAACGACCTCGTTGAGCAAAAGATAAAATCGATCGGGGTTTCGCGTCTTCACGAATAGACCCTGGCGATCGACATGCACGCGCGCCTCGACGACTTCGTCGCTGCGAAACATCCGCGCGGCCAACAAAGAAGGTTTGTCGCAGCGAATCAGAATCTGCATCGGGTGCTCGACGTCCATCTCATCGCGCACGCCGTGAATGCCGCCCTCGGCGACCACATAGCCGTTGTTCAGCAACACCACGCGATCCGACATCATGTCCACTTCATGCAGAATGTGGCTGGAGATAATCAAGTGCATCCCATCGGCGGCCAACTGGCGAAACAACGCGATTGTCTCAGCCCGCACCATCGGATCCAAACCGTTTAGCGGCTCGTCCAAAATCAGGACCGAAGGCTGATGAGCTATGGCCTGTGCCAGGCGCACGCGCTGGCGCATGCCTTTGCTGTAGGCCCCGATTTTCCGATCCCCGGCGGGCAGCAAGTCGACGCGTTCGAGCGCCTCTTCGGTCCAATCCTCAGCCTGATTTTTGGCGACGCCCGAAACCGACAGGAACGAATTGATGAACTCTCGACCGGTTAGTCCTCGAGGAAAGGAATCGAATTGCGAGCAGTACCCGACTTTGCGAAACAACTGCTCTGGCCGATCGGTCGGGATTCCCAGCACTGTCACATCGCCGCGTGTGGGCCGCAGCAATCCGGTCATCAAATTCATCAGCGTCGTCTTGCCCGCGCCATTGGGACCCACCAGACTGGTAATACCGGGCGGAATGGCGAGGCTCACGCGATTCACGCCGAGAATCTCGCCATAGAATTTCGACACGTTGTCGAACGTGATCGTATTCTCGAATTCCGGATTGCGAATTTCGGATTGCGAATTTGATTGATCTTGGGCCATAAACGCGTAACTTCGACTATTCTAGGATTCGAAATCGGCAATTCGTCTTTCGAAATTCACTTCACCACCTCATAGGCTCTTACTTTTCGCGATAGCAGCCACAGGCAAAAGGCGCAGATCAAAAACAGCATGAACCATGACGCCCACAAGGGCGGCTCGGTCCTGAAGGCAGTGGCCACTATGCGGCCGTTGCGAAATTCCCGGTCCTCAACAACCTGGCGCACAAAGGTGCCGAATAACCCGGACCAGACATTTCCGATCAGAGCGCGCAAATCGAAGAGGTGCGCCCAACGCGTCTGGAAAATTTCATTAATCACTTCGGCAAAGATGGTCGGAATGAAGAAAACCCCGAGCAGCGCAGCACGTGCCGCCAGGCGCCATTTCACCCAGGCCGAGATTGCCTGGGACATCAAAGCCAGCAAGACGATCCATACCAAACTGCCGAGAAAGATCGCGCTGGCCATCCAGATGTTGTCCCCGAACCAAGACCAGCCTTCCAGATAGCTTTGCAGCAGAAAAAGTATCAGTCCGGGCACCCAGGTGATTGCGGACAAGAGAATCACCACGATCGACATTTTGCCCACGACGTATTCCGAACGCGTGAACGGCCGGCAGAGATAGAGCGGCAGCGCGTTGTTGGTCAGATCACGCGAAACCTGTTGTGGCCCGACCAGCATGGCGAGAAAGAAACCCGTTATCCCCTGCCACACCACGTAAAACCGAAAGAACCCCGCGTCGATTGGCAAAAGATCCCGCACGTTCCAATTCATACCGGCGAGCGCGTTCACGTTGTGATGTAAATAGATAAGGATCGCGCAGCCCAGTGGAAAGACAAAGGAGAGCACAAAGAAAGCCGTGAAGATTTTCGAGCGAAACACATCGCGATATGCATGCCGCGGAATGATTAGAAAGCGGCTCCAGAGAGGCGACTGCGGCCCCTGATACCGTTTGTATGCGCGCTCAAGAACTGCCACGTTCGTTGTCCATCCTTTTTTGCGAGGGCAATTCCCCTCTCCTGAAAGCGAGAGGAGCGACCCTACTAACTAACCAGCAGCGGATCATCTCCCGCCTGGCTACCGTTTTCCATCGCTTTCAAAAAGATATCTTCCAGCGAATCCCGCTTGTACGTCAGCCGGCGAATCTGTACCTGCGACTCGCCAGCCAAGCGGTAAATGTCGCGAATCTCAGCGCCCGCCTGCAAAATTACTTTCAGCCGCTGGTTGCTGGTGACGGCGCACTCGCATCCCAACGCCTTGACCGCAGTGACAAACTCTTTCAGCTCGCCGCGCGTCTCAAGCATCAGGAACTTCTTGTTGGCTTTGCGCTCTTCTTCCAGATTGCAGTAAACGACGAGCCGGCCGTCTTTCAGAATCAGAATTTCCTCGCAGCATTCTTCGACGTCGCGCAGCAGGTGGGAAGAGAGGACGATGTTGGCCTGACCGCTGTCGCGAATATCGCGAATCATCTTGATCATGCGTTGCCGGGCCGGCGGATCCAGACCGTTGGTCGGCTCGTCCAGAAAGATCAAGCTCGGCCCGTGCACGATCGCCTGGGCCAGCTTCGCTAACTGCTTCATGCCAAGCGAAAATGTATCCAGGTTTCGATAGCGAGCTTCGCCCAATCCAACAAAGAAGAGCGCCTCGTGCGCGCGCTCAAGCGCCGCGGACGGCGGCAGTCCGGAGAGCTCCGCCATAAACCGCACGAAGTGCACACACGACATCCTGGCGATAAACGAATCTCGTTCGGGCATGTAGCCGATCAGCGACCTGATCTGGCTGGCATCGCCGCGAATGTCACAATCAAATATGCGGGCGGTTCCGGATGTCGGAGGATGAAAACCCAGGAGGGTGTGAATCAGTGTAGTCTTGCCGGCGCCGTTGGGCCCCAGCAAACCAATGGCCCGGCCGCGTAACTCGCCGTGCAGGTTTTTCAGAATCGGCCGGCGGCCGAAGCTTACTGACAGATTGTCGAGAGTAATGACGCCAGAGCTACCGCTATTGGCTTGCGGATTCGTAGCTGCGGCGCCGTCTGTCATTCTTTTGCCTGAGTCCTCGGAATGCGTGCACGAGACTGGACCAGTTTAAGATCAAAAAGAACGTTCCCCAGAATAAACCGACCGATGTTCTTACGAAAAGACTGTTCCATGAGTTCAGAAATAAAATCGAGAGCCCCAGCGCAATCAGAGTCAGGCCATCGACCAGACTCCGACGCTCACCGGAAGAGCCTGAATTGACGGGTTGGTTTGCTTGAGCAACATTCATGAGAAACGTCTCCTTTGAAAGATCGATACGGTCCGGCTATCTAAGGATTGGGCGGAGTTTGATCCGCATCGGGTTTCGACTGCTGACCCGAACGCATTCCCTGCTGCAGAATGTGCTGCAACTCAAAGGCGTTCGGCATGCCCAGCAATGTCGCCGGGCTCAGCCCGAATGGCCCGCCCTCAGTGTTGGTGGCAAACTCGATGCGATCGCCGAACGCATAGGCGTAGGCCAGTGTCGGTTGCATGTTCGACGCTATCGTGGCAATCGCCTTCTGCTGTTCGTCGGACTTGGCCGTATTCGTCAGCCGATTCGCAAATGGCTGCACCAGCGGCGCCAGATTGTGATAGATGAGCGCCGAGAAATTCGCGTTACCATCCGCGGGTAACCCGGCCGTGAATTTCGCCGAGTGGTTCAGGGTCAAGCCCGAGTCGTGATAGCGCAGGGCCTGCTCGAGCAGCGCGCGTGTCGGGCCGGCGATCAGATAGCCGTTGGCGAAGACATAATTGACCTCGACGCCAAAGTCTTTCGATCGCAGCGTGTAGAAGGTTCGTCCGCCGGAATCGGCGCGGTCCCACTCCAACGGGCTCTTCCCCTCTTTGGTGATCTCCTTGTTCACTTCCGTGACGACCTGCTCAAAGCTCTGCTGCAAATGCGCGGGATCGTTGACCTCGAATATCAGCTTCCACGAAGGTGTCGGCAGAATCGGCCCGTCAATGGCGAACGCGTACTCACCGCCCAACGGCGCGGCAAAGTCGTTACGCAAATTCAGTCCATGCTCCGTCTGCAATTGATCAAGTTTCTTGTTCAAGTCTGGACAGACAGTGTTCAGCACGCCCAGCAGGTCGTCGACCAACGCTTTTGTATCCTTGACGACAAAGCCGCCGACCAGATTCGCATCCGGCGAAATGTATTCGAGCGAGCCCATCGGCGCGGGCTGCGCCAGCCAGGACGTAACGCCGCGCTGCGTCTGATTGAAAGAAAGCACGGCGCGAGTATGCGTCTTGCCCTCGCTGTCTTTCTGATCAAAGACAAACGACTTCAGATTGAACACGCCCAGCTTATCCAGGGCCTGTTCGTGCTGATCGCCTACGGCGATTCTGCGGACGCCCCTGGTGTGTTCGATGATCTTTTCCAAATCTGCCGCTACCACCAGCCCTGCACCTTCGCGATAGACGCCGGCGATGCGCGCATAAAACGGTGTGGTTTTGAAACTACTCGTGCCTTTCGCCACGCTCGCCAGTTGGTCGAGCTTCAGCGACGCCACCAGGATGTCGCCGGCGATCCAAACATACAATTCCTTGACGCTTGTCTTTTTCGTATCGGCAATGGAGTTGTTCGCGGGCGGAGGCGTGCGCGGATCTTCAACCCACTGAACTTGTGGCGCCTTTCCCTGGGCGGACAACTTTTGTACTTCGGCGTCGAAAAACGCGCGGAAGCCGGCGGGGTTCTTAAGTTCGGCCAGGACGATGGGTGACTCTCCCTCGCCGCCATCGTTCATGCCCGCTCCGACGGCGATCTCATCACCGAGCTGTTCGCCGAATTCCTTAATTACCGACACTGCGTGATCCACGCCGGGGCCTTTACGGTCCTGGCGATTTGCAAACCAGTCGCGCAGCGCCGGGTTTTGTTGAATCCGCTCTTCGATAATTCGGTTCGATTCGGCGATCGTCGCGCTGAGGTTCGGCAGCGCCGCATACAGCACCGTGTTCTCAGGCATCATGTCGAGCAGCCGCGTCGAGTAACGCACGCCCGGCTTGGCCACCGTGTTGAGTTCGTTCTGTAGCGCGGTCAGGCCTTCCAGTGTTTTCGCATAACGCGCGGCATTCCGGCTCCAGGCAACTTCGTCCTTAACCGGAATCGTCTCGATAGATGCGCTGGTCGTCGCTTGTTGGCCGGCGCGCAAAACTTTCTGGTCACCGTTGCGATCGAGGTGAACTTCGCCTTCGATAACGCTGACGCGCGTGCCCTTGGTGCCCGCGTTCACTGCGAAAGTAGTCCCCGTGACTGAAACCAGAGAGTCGCCGGTGTCAACGAACAAATGGCCTTTCTGTCGCGCCGCTTCGACGATTACGCTGCCGCGGTCGAGATGAACCGTTGTGCCGCGCAGCGTCCGATTGATCGAAAACTCAGAGCGATCCTTCATCTCGATCGTCGAGCCATCGCCCAGACGTACGACGGCATGCGCGTCTTTCGCGGTGCGAATCGTGTCGCCTCGCCCAATCTTTTCACCCGCATTCAGCGCCCGCGTTTTCGCGTCCGCAACCACATAGACCGGCCCATCGGCTGCCTGCACGGTCGCCTCAAACGAGCCGAACGGCACATAGCGCTGAATCAACGGCCAGGCGATCAGCCCCAAACCAATCAACAGCACAGCCGCAATTCCCCACCGTCGGATTACCGGCTGTAAACTGTATCTGGTATTCCTGCGAGTCTGCCTCCGAATTGAGGGAACGGCCACAGCGGTCCGGGACTCACGCGCTTGTTTCAGCGCCTTCCGGCAGGGAATACATTCGTGAGTATGATCCACCAGCAGAAGCGAGCGAGCTTCGGACAGCTCCCTGCGCAAGTACGCCGGAATCAGCGACTGAAAATCAGCGCATCCTTCTATCCGATCCGCGGGCATAGCTTCGGCTGTCGCCGACACCGCGGCTTCAGTAGATAGCCCGGCCCACACGCCCTTCGCTGCATTGTTTACCACTGCATCATCCACCTGCTCCGTGCGAATGCCCGCAACGACTTCGTCCAGGATGTTTTCCAGTTCTTTGTTCTTCATGACTTACTCCCAAGATGATTTCGAAATGAATTCTTTAAGGTTCTTTGCGCCTTTACGCGAACCCTTTCTGCGTAATCTGCGGACTATGTCCGGTGCCTCTGCAAGTAAACACCAATCTCTTTTCGCAGACGCGCGCGCGCGCGATGCAACGTCACCCCCACGACCAGTGCCGAGGTGCCCATCAGCCGCGCAATCTCGCCGTTGTCAAAGCCTTCAAAGTAACGCAGCGCAAACATTTGCCCGGCCGTCGCCCCCAGCTTTGATACCGCATCGCGAACCAACTGTCTCAGCTCGCGATCCTCATGATGTGTTTCGGGATTTTGTTTTGCCACGAACGCTGACAGGCTCGCACGGTTTTCGACATCGTCGATCCCGACTGCGTTGGTTCGTTTCCGGCTCCGCAGCAGATCCAGCGACGCGTTAATCGCTGCCCGAGTGAAATATGCCTGAGGGTTGAGGCCAATACCCGGCGATTCGGGTCCACGAGCCAGCCTCAGAAATACAGTCTGCAACACGTCCTCGGCATCTGCGGCGCTGCCCGTGACACGATACGCCGTGCGAAAGACCCGGTCATGATGGCTTTTAAAAAAGCCTTCGAGGGTTGGCGACCCTGCTATAGTTGACGAATCTGTCATTGGGGTCTCGCCAAAGGACGCCGATCCGTCGGCGAAAGACTTGGGGCCAGCTACCTCGGGCAACGTCGAATTCGCGGTTTTGAGTGTTTTTACAGCAGCCAGCACAGCTTCCTCCTGAAAATCTTCTCCGCTCATAAAACGCTCCTCAGGAGAGATTATTAACACCGTGAAGAAGAAACTTGAAGCCAGAGGTAGCTGCGGGCTTTCACTTTGTGGCGGGTTTTGCAGGACAAACTATCAACCTGGGACTGGATGAGGGGCGCATTCGGGGGAATCTACCGCCGTTGAGGTCGATGGATCGAATAGGACCTACTTCGCCTTTGCATTCGCCTGCGCTTCAAGACGCTTCCTCGCTTCTACCGCTTCCGGACTCTTCGGATAGCGCTGCACGATCTCGCGCCAGGCGGCGCCGTCATACGAAAAGGTTTTCGACATTCGATCGAAAATGAAAGTAATTCCGGCGCGATTATATCGGTCCAACCCGTTGTAATTCAGGTAGTAGCTGTATTCGGGAGCGCCGTTGGCCGGCAGTTCAAGCTTCGCAAAGCGTCTTTGTGCATCGCGGGAAAGCTTCCCGGCAACTTCGTCCGCTGCGCTGGCATAGAGCGCCAGGACGCGCGGACTCAAAGGCGAGTGTCGAAAAGCATCCAGGAAAGTTCGCGCGCGCACGATGCGATCAAATTCGTCGGATTTCTCGATCAGTGTTACCAGTCGCCGATCGTCTCCGCGACGCCAGGGCACCACCACCGCTTCACTCTGCAACCAGCCCGAGGTCCTGCGCGTAACAGCGACTCGATAAAACCTCAATCCGTCAATCACTTTTTCGCCGCGAATCGAAACCAGGCGACCGCGACTCAACCTTTCGATCAACCTGGCTCGCAGGTCGGGCATAACGCGCAATGCCGAAAGACGCTCATCAACTACAACGGCAACGCGACCACCGGGCGGTACGCGGCGTTTCTGAGCGTACACATCCGAGAAAATGGCCAGAGACAGGAGCACCAACAAAAGAATCTCAGCCGGCTTTGGGAAGGATTTGACAGCCACGACGGAAAGCCTCCTCTTCAAGGTGAGGTTGCGAAGACGGCGAACTTGCGAGTCGCGCTCATCAATCGCAGGCAAGCTGCCTGCGATCCGCATGCAGGATGCGTGCGCTCCTATCGAGTCGCGCGACGACGAGTTGGGCCCGCAACCGTGGGCTTGGGTTTTATGCGAGCTTCCGCGGCCAACAGGCGTTGACTGATTCCGGCGTGATGAAAATGACAGATCGCGACTGCCAGAGCGTCCGCGGCATCGTGTGGTTCGGGAACCGACGTCAGGGAAAGAAGCACCCGGACCATCTCCTGAACCTGACGCTTTTCCGCGTTGCCGTATCCGGCGACAGTTTGCTTGACGCGACGCGGCGAATATTCGGCAATCTCCAGCGCCGCGCTCTCCGCCGCCAGCAATGCGACCCCGCGCACCTGGCCCAACTTCAGTGTTACCTTGGGATTGGTGGCATGAAAAACTTCCTCAATTGCGCAAGTGTCAGGTTTCAGTCGAGTAATGACTTCTTCCAGGCTACGACTGATCTTCAAAAGCCGCGAAGAGAAAGTCGCAGACGTAGACAACTTGACCGCGCCGAACTCTACGAGGCGGTACTTGTGACCGTGGCCGTCGCCTTCGACCACGCCCCAGCCGGTGGTTTCGCTACCCGGATCAATTCCTAAAACTCGCATGCTTTTTGACGAGTGAAAGTTTACCGCATGGGGCAAGTCATTTCGCGGGACAGCCAGTTAAGCTCGCAGAATAAGCCCTTTAAGTGTCTTTGCAAACCCTCGGGACGAGCTCACGCCGCGGCCATGTCGGCTTCGTCGATATCAAAGTTGGCGTAGACCTTCTGCACATCGTCGTGGTCTTCGATGGCTTCCATCAGGCGCAGCATCTGTTGCGCATTGCCGCCTTCCAGCTTGACGTAGTTTTGCGGGACCATGGAAACTTCGGCCATCTGCGGCTCGATGCCGGCCGACTTGATCGCCGATTGAACGCCTTCAAATTTTTCCGGCGACGTAATGATCTCGAAGTTGTCTTGATCGTCGCGCAAATCGTCGGCGCCGGCTTCGATGACGATATCAAACAATTCTTCTTCCGGCTTCGCGGCTTTGTCGACGACGATGTAGCCCTTCTTCTCAAACATCCAAGCCACTGCCCCGGCGGCGGCAAGGTTGCCCCCATTCTTTGAAAACATGTGACGAATCTCGGCCACGGTGCGGTTGCGGTTATCAGTCACCGATTCAATCAGCAACGCTACGCCGCCCGGACCATAGCCCTCGTAAGTGATCTCTTCATAGTTCACGCCCTCTTCCGCGCCGGTGCCCCGACGGATAGCGCGATCGATTGTATCGTTGGGCATGTTGCCGGCCTTGGCATCCAGGATTGCTTTGCGCAGCCGCGCGTTAGCATCAGGATCGCCGCCGCCGGTGCGGGCGGCGACGGTGATTTCCTTGATGAATTTGGTGAAGAGTTTGCCGCGCTTGGCGTCAGTCGCGCCCTTCTTGTGCTTAATCGAATGCCACTTCGAATGTCCGGACATTTGAGATTAACGATCCTTAAAGAGATTCACTTGATTGAGTTTGAGAGCAAAATATATCATATGTTTTCGAGGGCCGCGACTTATCGCTGGTTCTCCGGGACGGTTGCGCTTTACGGCTTATGACGGCAGCCTGCGCTCCTTCATTTCAGCTTGTCGTATTCCTGGTGCGCGGCGATGAGAATGGGGATCGAAGGATCAGCATCTTTCCAGAGCGTGAAAAAATCCTGATATTCCTTGCGTGCTTTCGCGGTGTCGCCATTGAGCGTAGCCGCGCGAGCCAGCTGGACATGGGCCAAAGCATACAGCGGCGAGAGCGGATACCAGCCTCGATGATCGATTATGTTCTGGAATTCAGCGGCTGCCTGGGCGCTGTTCCCTTGTTTCAAGAATGCTTGCCCGCGAATGAATTGCGGCCAGAACTCGCCGGCCACGTCATAGCGCCGCGTGGGCTCGAGCAATTGAATCGCCTGGGCGGCATTGCCACGGCCTAATTCGATCTGCGCCCGCATTACCGGAATCGAGATTGTGTTGACCAGAGTGTCTTGAGGAAATCGTTTGGACAGCTCGTCAATAAGGGATTGAGCCGGACCTGCCTGACCGTAAGTCGTCAGGGCGCTCGCCGCCGCCACCAGTTTTGCTTGCTCCCGCGACAACGCCAGGGCTTGTTGGGTAATTCCGGCCACGGGTCCGCAGTTTCCAAACGTAGCGTCCCGGATTGCTTGTTGTAAAAGCAGTTGGGCAACGGTTTCCTTGGAATCGTTTAGACGCGCCAACTCAATAGCGCGGTCATTGAACTGGTTGGCTTTGGTTAGCTGTCCGGAGAATTCAGCCGCTTGCGCCTGCCACATTTGCGATTCGTCGGCTTTGGCCGCGGCAGCCGAATCCAGCTCCTCTTTCATTCCGGCAGCGTTACCCTGAATGAAAGCGATCTGATAGAGCCGGCCATGCATGTTCGCCGATTCCAACTTCTGGGCCTGGGCTTGCTTCAGCACACTCTTCGCCTCGTCGAACCGACCGAGACCCATAAAGCCCACAGCCAGATTCACATAGGCCTGGGCCTTTTTCGGGTTGAGACGAACCGCCTCTGTACCTTCCTGGACAGCTTTGTCGAATGGCCCGACCAACGTGTATCGATTAGCCAGCACATTGAACGGCTCCCAATCGCGAGGATAAGTTCGCTTCCAAATCTGCAGCGTCTCATCGGTCTTTTCCCAGTCTCCGCTCACGCCGCCGTAATAGCTCCACGACACAATTAACTTTTCGCGCTCGCTCGCCCGATCCCGGTATTCATAGGCTTTCTCAGAAGCTTCGCGAGACAGTTCGTACTGCTTAAGGCTGTTATAGCAGGCGGCCAAACGAGCGTAGGCAATCGCGAATTTCTCATCCAGTTCAATTGCGTGTTTGTAAAAAGGAATGGCCTCGCGGTATTTGGTGTCCGAATGCTTTTCCCGTCCCAAAGAATACTGCCTCAGCGCCTCGAGCGAAGAGGTAGTAACCTGCTCAATGGGCGCGTCGAACTTTTGAATCGAGCTGAGCGACTCACCCAGCTTTTCACGCAGTTTGGAAGCTGCCTGTCCCAGGGCTTTCAGAATCTGCTCTTTGCCGTCGGCTTCGACCTGCTCGCGAGCGATAATGTCACCGGTCTGCGCGTTTGACGCTTCGAGCGAGATCACGTAATGGCTGCCCATGCCGGAGATTGATCCCAGCAACATCGCTTTGATGCCCTGACGCTCACAGATTTCGCGAGCCACATCGCGGGTAACTCGCTCGTCCGGCGCGCGTTCCATGAAGCGCAGTGCGTCGCGCACGCGGTCTTCCGAAAAAATATCCAGAAACGGCGATTGACCAAGATGGACGGCCAGCGCCTGTTTGAGCGTGTCGTCAAAGACTGGATCGCCTGTCGTATTAACAAAGTCCGCGAGTAGAATCGTGTCTTTGTCGGTGAGTGCCGGACGTTTCCCCCTGACCGAGAAGAAGACGATTGCGGCCGCGATCAGCACCACTGCCAGCCCGACCAACAAGGCGGTGGTTTTATGCCGCTTGATTTCACGGACGATGTATTCAGCGCTCGACGCACGAGTCTGCGCTGCACTGGGCAGAGATTCTGTCGGCTTTGCGGGCGCCGGAATCGACGTGTGGGCGCTCAATTGCTGGGCGCCGGCCGGAATGTCAGTGTCGGGGAAACTGCTTAGCGCTCCGGTAAATCGTTCGGAAGCCATCGAGCGCTCCAGTTCACTTTGAAAGTCGATGCGCTGCTTCAGTTTCTTCAGATCTGATTCCAACTCTTTGACAGTCTGATAGCGCTCGTCCACATCCTTACGCAACGCCTTCATTACGATCCATTCGAATTCCGGCGGAACATTCGGAGCAAAACGCGCCATTGGCATGGGATCGATCTTGGCGATTGCCACGATCACGTCTGTTTTCGTCTCTCCGGTGAAGGGGGCGCGACCGGCGGCCATTTCATAGAGGACAACGCCCAGGCTCCAGATGTCAGTACGCCCGTCGATAGGCTTACCGCGGGCCTGCTCAGGCGACATGTATTGCGACGTTCCCAAAACGACGCCGGCATCGGTCTGGACCATCGCCCGCGTGATCGCTTCTGTATCCGCTTCTTCGGGTCGTTCGGTTAATTTGGCCAGTCCAAAGTCCAGAACCTTCACGTGCCCGTTGCGGCGAATCATGATGTTCTCGGGCTTGATGTCGCGATGCACGATACGGGCGGCATGGGCTTCTTCCAACGCACCCGTCACCTGGATGGCAATATCCAGGACTTCCGACAGCTCCATTGGCGGGCCTGAAAGCCGCTTTCTCAAAGTCACGCCGTCGATGAATTCGGTGGCAATATAGTGACGCCCCGCTTCATCGCCCATTTCATAAATTGTCAGTATGTTGGGATGATTCAGGGCCGAAGCCGCGTAAGCTTCCTGATCAAAGCGACTGAGACGATCGCGATTCTGAGTGAGTTCCTCGGCCAGCAACTTGAGAGCAACTTTCCGGCCCAGCTTGGTGTCTTCTGCCAGATAGACTTCGCCCATGCCGCCCGCGCCGAGCTTTTCGAGGATGCGATAACGCGAAATGGATTTCAGCTCCACTTGGGTCTCGTCTATTTCGAAAGGATCAATTGTTCGAGCTTTGCAGCTTTCGCGCCGCGTATTCGTACCGTTTTGCTTTTTGAATTGGTTCCCGAGACGATCTCGACCGCATTCTGAGGCAACTCGAATGATTTTGCCAGAACTTTGATCAATTCCCGGTTGGCCTTTCCTTCTGCCGGCGCGGCCGCGACCCTTACCCGCAGCGCTCCGTCGTGCTCGCCGACAATTCCACTGCACGACGCGCGAGGAACAACACGCACCGCGAAAGTGAGGCCGCAGTCATGTTGCGAATAGCGAATCACTTCAGGTGAATAATAAGTCGTGATTGGTAAATCGTAAACGGAAAACCAAAAATAGTTAAGTGGCGACAGCAACAATTGAACTCGGCGATCGGATGGGCGATGCCTCCCATCGAAGAGCTTCTACCGTTCGTCAGACCTTCCCATTTACAAACCTTCAAAAGAACCGGGTAGGCCAGCCGGCCAGTAGTGTGGCGGCCACTGCCGCCTGGCAGATCCATACAATCAAAAAGGCGATAATCGGCGAAATATCGAACATGCCAACCGGCCGAACGAATCGGCGCACGGAGCCCAGCAACGGTTCTGTCGCTCTGAATAATAAACGCATCAATGGATTGGCATAGCTCATTGATAGCCACGAAAAAATTATTCGAATGAAAATTGCCAACGTGTAAAGCCCGAGAAAACCATAGATGACATAGCCGATAATGGCGACAGGGGCGCCGGCGCGTCCGCTCGTTATCGCGGAGACAATTCCCTGCATTGTATTCAGAATGGTGCCCGCGACCTGGACTGTCAGGTAGCCGGCGACGATGATCAAGATCACCGCGATGAATGGCGCAACTCTCGGATCGATTCGAAATGCGACCAGCACGCGTCGCACTGGCATGACCACTGGGTCGGTAACACGCCCCACCGTGCGGGCGGACCAACTAAACGGATTCACATCCATGTAGTTGAAGAGAGCTCGCAACACGATTAGTACTATCGCTGCCACGATAACCGCGGTAACGCCCCAGGTAATGAACAGATATAGTAACGCGATAACCGACATCTCGTTTCTAATCTCTGGGTTGCGGCGCGCCCATCCTGACGCGGGTTCAGGGCCGAGACGCCTTTGCCACGCTCAGTTACGTTCGCCAAAAATCGCCGTACCGATGCGCAGCAGGGTGGCGCCTTCTTCAATTGCTATTTCGTAATCATGTGTCATGCCCATCGAAAGCTCGCCGGGCTGATCACCAAATACACCTTGCGCCCGAAGTTCATCCCGCAGTTCGCGCAATCGGCGAAAGAACGGTCGGACTTCCTCGACATCATCAAAGAACGGCGGCAAAGTCATCAGCCCAATTAGACGCAAAGCCGCCGACTGTCTTATTGCATCAATTATTTCCCCCAATTGATCTTCGGTTGCGCCCGATTTGGTCGCTTCATGGGCCAGGTCGACCTGAACAAGCACCGGCAATTCGCTGCGGTCCAGCTCGAGGCAATAACGATTAAGCCGTTGAGCCAATGCAGCCGAGTCGAGCGAATGAATGACGTCAAACAGTTCGACCGCGCGCCGCGCTTTGTTCGACTGCAAATGCCCGATCAGATGCCAGCGGGCCTTATCACGACCCACTTGCGGGATCTTCTCTTCAGCTTCCTGCACGCGGTTTTCGCCAAAATCTGTCAGGCCCGCCACCAGGCCTTCACGAATCATTTCCGGCGGATGAGTTTTGCTTACGGCCACCAGGGTGACTTCTTCAGGCTGGCGATTAGCACGAGCAATGGCAGCCGCAATCTTTTCGCGCACGCGCTGCAAACGACTTCTGAATTCCTCTTGACGCTGCGCAGTTGAATTCATTTCAGCAACGGAATTGAAGGCCAACTATAACAATCGCGCATGTCGGCAGCAAACGCGGCTAAGACAGCGCATTCGATACGAGCACGGTTCGAAACGATATCGTACGTCTCTCTTCGATCAATGAGCCGAAAACCCTTTGTTCTCTGTTCAGACCGCCCGGCATGGATGTTGTTATATACTCGCGACGAACGGGATTACAGTTTGGGTTAATGGAGGTGTTATGAGGTTGATGAAACGTAATCGCAAGATAGTCCTGGTGCTGGTGAGTTTGTTTCTGCTGTCGGCCCTGCCGGCGATAGCGTCCGCACAGGGTCGCGGACGTGGCCAGGATAAAAAGCTCGACAAGTTCGTCAATGGTCACGACGCGCGCGATGGTCGTTGGGACGGTCGCGGGCCCCAGGGCACCCGAGTAGGACACCGGAATCGGTGGGGCAACAGAATCTATAGTTCGCGCAATTGGCGATGGGGAGTCGATCGCAATCGGAATAGCGATTTAGATCGAGATCGCTTTCTGCGAAGCCGGCGTCACAACAGATGGGACCGCTTCGAGCGGCGCCAGATGCGCAGACAGTGGAGACGCGAAGACTTTCGCCGTCGCTAAGTAACGCTGATCGCCTGCTTGACACTCTGCTCGCCGCGTCCGTAAGATCACACGCACGCGGATGTGGCGGAACTGGCAGACGCGCAGGTCTCAGAAGCCTGTGATGGTGACATCGTGGAGGTTCAAGTCCTCTCATCCGCACCAAAGTTTAGGGCGAGCTCGCAAAGCTCGCCCTTCTTATTTGTAGAGTTTGGAGTTCCGCCCTCAGGCGGAGTCGCTCGCCATTGGTGTTGCCCCAATAAAGCGATCCACGAAACCACACCAAATGGCGAAATGCAGGCTTGGTTCTGGTTATTTCGTGTGAGTTCGTGGATCTTTACGGATGTGATTAACGATCTCGTCAGGTCGCTAGGATTTGCGCTTCAGCTTCCCGCCAATCACCACACCGACGGCACCGATAACCGGACCGAGGAACACGACCCATGTCGGATGCCTGGCTTTATTCATCGCCTCTGTGTTGGAGACGTTTCCGACGCGCACCTCATGAGTGTCAGCGGGTCGCAACGTGGTACTCAAAACCGCGAGCAGGAAGCCGAGTACCAATACCACGGCAGCGAGGGCCAACGGCGCTTTACCTCCCCTGTCGATGGCCGCACAAATCAGACCGGCGATCAGTGCGGTGACGAAGATCACCGCAAACTGCATCACGGTCCAACGCGTGGATGCCTGATACGAGCCTGGCCTGAATGACCAGTCTGCGCCCATCAATGTATAGATGGTCATGAAGGCGGCCACCTGAAGGATGAACATCACGATGTAGCCGACGATTACCGCGAGCACACTTCTAAGCATGTTTGACTCCTCGTATGCCTAAGCTGTTACCGCTTTTGAAATGGTCCTTTATCACGAGGCGGCACACTCGCGCAAGCTATTGCTTCGCAATTGAACTAAGTCCGCCACGCAGAACATATTTTTGAATCTTGCCGGTAGCTGTTTTCGGCAGCTCTGCAACAAACGTCACCGTGTGTGGCGCCTTGAAGTGCGCGAGGTGCGCGCGCGCAAATTCACAGAGTTCATCTTCAGTCGTGTTCGCATCGCTCCTAAGCACGACAAACGCATGCGGCGCCTCACCCCAGTGCTCATGAGGAAGTCCGACAATCGCCACCTCCTGCACCGCCGGATGACGCAGCAGGACCCCTTCGACTTCCACCGAAGAAATGTTTTCGCCGCCACTGATGATCACGTCCTTCAAACGATCGCGGATTTCAATGTAACCATCCGGATGAATAACGGCGGCGTCCCCGGTATGAAACCAGCCATCGCGCATCGCCTCAGCTGTCGCTTCCGGATCGTTGTAATAGCCCGCCATCACCACATTGCCGCGCACAACTATCTCGCCGACCGTCTCACCGTCTGATGGCACCTTGTTTCCCTCGCCGTCGATCACTTTCGTCTCGCCGGAAGTAATTAGTTCGACGCCCTGCCTGGCTTTAATGACTGCGCGTCCCGCAGCCGGGAGCTGTTCATGTTCCGCACGCGACTCACAGACAGTAATGAAGGGAGCCGTCTCAGTCAGCCCGTACATCTGTGTCACCGTCCAGCCGAGTTCGCCTTCCAGCCGCTCGATCGTAGAAGCCGCCGGAGGGGCGCCCGCCGCTAGTACGCGCACTCCACGTCGCGCATTTCGCCGCACCGCTTCATCGGCATTCGCGAGACTTATCAAAACGGTCGGTGCAGCGCACAGCATCGTGATCCTTTCGGTGCCGATCAATTCAAACACTCTCTTCGGATCGACCTTCGAAAGACAGACGTGTGTTGCGCCCGCGGCCGTGATCGTCCAAACAAAAGTCCAACCGTTGGCATGGAACATGGGCAGCGTCCAGAGATAGCGATCCGCGCACTTCATATGCTCGTGAAGGAGCGTTCCCACCGAGTTCATGTACGCATTGCGATGCGTGATCATGACGCCCTTGGGACGAGAGGTCGTGCCACTCGTGTAATTGATCGTGAGTAAATCACTCTCGCGGATTTCGGGACGAACAAAGTCGTTGACACCTTCGGCGACCAGGGTTTCATAGTCGAGCCAACCTGCATGTGAACCTTCGAGCGCGATGAAGTGATCAACCGCCGGCAATTGTGAGCGAATGCTCTCAACTGCGGCGAGATAATCGGCATGAGCGCAAACGACTTTAGCGCCGCTGTGATTGACCAGATAAACGAAATCGTCCGCCGTCAGGCGGTAATTGATTGGCACCAGGACCGCGCCAATCTGCGGGATGGCATAAAAGGATTCCAGTTGGGCGTGCGTGTTCGGTGCAACGTAAGCCACCCGATCGCCTCGGGCCACGCCGAGCTGTTGCAAGGTCGACGACCAGCGATCACATCGATCAAAGAATTCTTTGTAAGTTAGCCGCAGATCGCGATCCACCACGGCTTCGCGATCGCCATACAGCTTCCGCGCGCGCCGCGCAAAGTCCATCGGGGTCAGCGCTGTTTCCATGTCGGTATCTCGGAATGGTGTTTCGTGACCGTGTCCAAAAAACTTTGCTTTCCAGTCTACGGCTTACTTCGCTTGGGCTTGTTCTTCTCTAAAGATTTCTCAGACTTTGATTTTTGTTGCAGACATACATCCACCAGCGCCAGCGTGGTGATGGCTCTCAGGAACTTATCGGAAAAGGTGCTGGCCAGATTCAGCAGATTATCGAAATCAATCTTCCCAATTTCGCGAAAGGCGGCCTCAGGACCGAAGCCGGGCGTGTAAATCCCAGCGTAAGTAGCGAACGTCTTGCCTTCGATCTTTCTAATAACGAATTGGTTGCTGAAGTCCGGTTGTTCGATTCGGTTGATGCATTTCACCGCCTCACCCATCACCGCAACCGCGCGATTCATATCAAACTTCGTGTAAAGGTACGCCACGCCCATCAATGCGCGGGCCGTGACCGGAGTATTCGGAGCCTTAGCCGCGGCGGCGACGACTTCGTCGAGCACGTCGCGCGCCTCTATCTGGTCCGCGTTGTGCTTGAGCGATTCTTCGGCAATGCTTAAGTAGAGCCACGCGCGTTGGTCCAACTCTTCGACCCTGACAGCAAATTTTCTGGCCTGGTCGAGTTTCTGATCCTTGATGGCGCGTTCCGTGCGCTCGAAGTAAAGCCAGTTCAGCAATGGCTGGCGCAGAGTTGAATCGGCGATCTCGTCCAGGGCGTTGAGCACGTGATCCAGGGTTTCGTCCTTCGAAGCACCAATGATGGCTACAGCCAGTTGGCGATCGCGGTCGTCGACATTCGGGTTCTTCCGCGCCGCTTCAACCTGCTCGTCGAACGTCTTCTGAGGGCCATCGTCCGGATGTGCGATCCGGCCAACCTGGCGCTGGGAAGTCGGTGACAGTTGTACATAGAGGTTCACTTTAGCTGCGCTCACCTCAGCCGCCAGGTCCGGCAAGGATTGCTGAATCTGTGTTTCCAGACGCGTTAGAGCCAGCCACATTTGCTCAGGCTCTGATAGCTGATCCTCTGACGCAGGATCCGTCTGATGATCGGCGGACTCTCGCACACGTTGCAGAATTGTTTGCACGAACATCCTTTGCAGTCTCGAATTCGGCACAAACCTGGCGGGAACCTGGTAAATCGCGGAACCGGGCATCTCTCCTGCTTCGCGATCGTTGCCAAACGGATATGACGACAAATAGAGGAATCGTTCCATGGGCGCGCTTGCGTAGGCGGTCAAGGCCTCCTGATAAAACTGATCTGAGGCCGGCTGGTTAATGCCCGCAAGCTTATAAAGAAACTGCGATAGATAGAACGTTGCTGGATATCGCAGACTGTTACGAGCAAAGTTGAGCGCGGCCGCCTCCTCGGCAGGCAATAGCGAATCGGCCATCATTAACAGTTTCCCGGCGGTTTTCGTGTCACGCTGAATATCCTTAGTCGGTTTGTCCTCCGCCTCCTGCTGCTCTTCTTTGAGTATCTGGTCAGTCAGTTTCTTGGCCCAGGCGGCGTCGTGTTTCGCAATCGCTTCGATTACCGTGTAGCGCGGATCCGGCAGACTAATCATCATCGTCTTACCGCCGCGCATCAGCTCGTCGCCTTTGTCTTTAAAGTTTTGCACCGCCAGGTCGAAGGCTTCAGTGAAGGTCGCGCGCGACTTCTTTTGCTGGAAAGCCCAGAGCAAATCGGCCGCGCGAATCAGGACAGTTACTCTCTGGACACCGTTATCGAAAGTCCTGGTGGCGCCAATCTGTTGCTCGATGATCTCCAACGCGTTATCGCGAGAACACGACGACGGCGGGGCTGGAGTCTGCGGCTTGTCCTGGGCCGCGGCACTGCCACCAACTGCCAGCATCATTCCGCACAACGCAAATGCGGGCCAGGCTTTCGAAATGACGCGCATAATTGAGTTCCGGCGGATTGATCGTTATGAGCCAACGGCTTGCTGCAAGCTCTTCGCGATCAGCGGCACAATCCGACGCGGCACGTCGATCGCCGCCTTGATATGACGAGCGTTCGTGAAGTGGCCGGCGACATAAACTCCACGCACGTTGGTTTCGTAAGTTTCCGGATCATAGACCGGCATTTCAGTCAGTTTGCCGGGCGCGGTTTGCACTCCCAGCTTTTTCAGCAGAGTGAGATCCGCGTCACTACCTACCAGGACAAAGACCACTTGGTTCGGAATCGTTCGCTTTTCTCCGGTCTCAGTAGTCAGACTTACTTCGTGCGCAGTGATTTCGTCGATGTGCTGATAGAGAATAACGCGCAGACGTCCTTCCGCGATCTCGCGTTCGAGCGGCGTACGGACCCAATGCTTCATCGCGCCAGCTTTCGGATCGCGGTTCTCCCAGTCTTCGCGCCAGATAGCCATCGTCGTGCGCGCCCCCTCTTCGGCAAGAAACAACGCGGCCTCAGCGGCGCTGTTGCCACCACCGACCACCAGCGCTTCTTTTCGCACGTTAGCATAAGGCTCAACAAAGAGGTGATGAACTTTCGGCAGGTCTTCGCCCGGAACATTCAGCCGTCGCGGATGGGCCATTGCGCCGATCGCAAACAAGAGTCGGCTAGCCTGGTAAGTCGCACTGGTTTCCTGACCGATTACATCCAAACTCCGCGTATGGACGATGAACTTGTCCGGCTCTGGATGTTCAACGTCGGATACTTCTTCGCCGGTGTTGATGTGCAAATCACCCTCAAGCACGAAATGAATGTAGTGCGAAAGCAGTTCTTCGCGAGTCGGCTTTTCCCGCACTGGTTGCAGCGCGCCCTCTTTCATCTCCAGTTCATTGGGAGTGGAAAACAGTGTGCGGCCTACCGGGTATTGGCGAATCGTGTCGGCGATCGTTCCCTTCTCGATTACCAGATAGTTTAGGCCTTCGCGCGCCGCTGCATCCGCCGCAGACAGTCCCGCCGGACCGGCGCCGACGATCAACAGATCGAGTATTTCAGAGTTCATCTAGTTCCGATTGATTGACTGGGCTTTTCTCTTTGCGTCTTTGCGCCTTTGCGTGAAACTTAATGCGGCAACCGATAGAAACTCACGCCAAGGCGCAAAGGCGCAAAGCAAATCAGTTTTTAGAATTCGAGCATGCCGCGCGCGACCACCACCGACGTCCCGCCGACGCGAACCTGCTCAACTTTGCCTGGCTCGCCTTTGACTTCCAGCCCGATGCGGCTGGGACGATTGATGAAATCGCCCTGCTCAATCACGAATTTGTAAACGCCCTCAGACGGATCGACCCCAGCCGCGCTGTGATGAACCAGATAACCGCCCAGCGGCCCGGCGGCGCTTCCCGTTGCCGGATCTTCACCGATGTTTTGGCCGATGAAGAATCGCGCGTGCGCGCGTGCGTCGCCGACTTCGATCGTCTCCCGCGTGAACGCGTAGCAACCCGTGGCGTTCGCTTCCGAGAAATCGCTGCGTTCGTAAAACTCTTCGAGCATTGCCAGATTCGGCCGGCAATGACCGAGATCAGCCAGAGCGCGCACCGGCACCAGCAGCATCGTGTTCCCGGTTGAGACGGCCTGAATCGGCAAAGTCTCGTCCAGATCCTCGCGCGCCAAACCGAGTGCCCGCGCGATCTCAGCCTGTTCCTGCCAGTCTTCGATCTCGCCACGAATTTCAAATTTCCCCTGCGTCATTACAGTGCGCGCCGGCGCGCCATCTTTGAACTCGATATCGATCGGCAGTACTCCGATGCCGACCTCATGCTTGAGTTGAACCCAACCGTTGCCACCCTCGGGCAAAGGCACCACGCCTTCGCCAGCCAGACAGTACCAGGTGCCTACGACCGGATGCCCGGCGAACGGCAGCTCGCTGGACGGCGTGAAGATGCGCAAGCGGCGCAGCGCTTCTTTCTTTTCCGAAGGAAGGACGAAAACGGTCTCAGACAGATTCATCTCACGGGCGATCTGCTGCATCCGCCCGTCGTCCAGGCCCTCAGCCTGCGGAAAGACAGCCAGAGGGTTGCCGCAGAAAGCACGGTCGGTGAAAACGTCGAGTTGAATAAAGTTATAGGTGGTCAAAAGTTTTCGTCTCCTCTGTTCGACATAAGTCCCTTTGCGTCTTTGCGCCTTGGCGTGAAATGCATTTAGATCGCCCGGTTCGCAGTTGTGCGAAAATAGCTTCACGCAAAGGCGCCAAGGCGCAAAGCGATAACGTCAAAGCGTCCGCGTCCACTCAGCGACTTTGTCCATCACCGTTTCATAGATCTGTGGCTGCGGTACCCCCGCGCTCTTCGGAACCTTGAAAGAATGATCGCCCCCCTCGACCACGTAGAGTGTCGCGGGCAGATGAAGCTTCTTGATGATGCCGCGAATTTCTTCAGACGTTCCAAACGCATCACGCGCACCCTGGCAGAAAAGCATTGGAGCCTTAATCTCCGGCAGATGCTCCGCGCGCAACTTATCGGGCTTACCCGGCGCGTGCAAGGGGTAACCAAGAAACACCAAACCATCGATGCCATCCGGATTGATGGCCGCGACCTGCGAAGCGATGCGCCCGCCCATCGACTTTCCGCCAATCACCAAACGGTTTCCTTTCAGCTTTCGCTGACTGAGCGCCGCGTCAATCACCGCGCGATAGCAGGATTCAAGGCGGGCTTTGGGATCGGGAAAGCTTCGCTTTTGCTCGGCATAGAGAAAGTTGAAAGTCATCGCATCTAACCCGCGCGCCGCCAATCCACCGGCGACCATGCGCATAAACCCGCTGAGCTGGTTCGCGCCGGCGCCGTGACCCAGGAGCACCGTCACACCCGCACGTTCCCGTTTGGACGCCGGATAAAGAAGCGCGGTGACGTTTTCACGTTCGTTGATTCTTACTTTTAGCGTTCCAGCTTCCATAGCCCTGCGAGGCAACTCTTTGAGCATCGCCACGAGACGTTGAGTTTACTTGCAGGCCGGATGTGAGGCAAAGCACAGATGAGAGCTGACAGATCGATCCAAGCGGTGGCTGAGAGTGGAATTGATGCGGTTGAGAGGACGGAGCCGCCGGGCGTGCTGCGGACCGCACTCATCGAAACTCGTTTTTCTCTACAGTTATTTCGGCCCGAGATGCAGTTTAGCTTGCTCTTCGAATCTCTTAAACGGAGAAAGGTTCTTGTCGGCGGCGTAGGAACTGATCGTCTTGATCATATGCGAACCCAGCATCCGATAGCTTTCAAACTGCGCTTCGCCGAACCACTGATCCACGATTGTATCTTGTGGAAAGGCAGGATCGCTTTCGTGAAAATTCAGCACGTCGGCGGGTTCTGTGCCATTCAACGAAGGCTTGATGTAGATCAGCACGCCGTCGTAGGCAGGATTAGGAAAGGGGCCGTGCGGTTTGTCGACGCAAGAATACCGAATGTCTGCGATTGCGCAATACTTGCTCGGGTTCTCCAGGTCATTTCCGAGCCGCATTTTGTCTCGAAATTCAATTGGCACGCCGAAATCAACACGAATCTGGCGAATCGCATAAGCCAGCGATTCGAAACAGTAGGTCGGATCGGTACTGGCGTCACTGACCACAATAAAGCGGCAACGCCGCAGAATCATCTCGTATAAACCAAAGTTATCGAAGTGCCCCCCGTCTGAGAGATAGACATACGGACTCTTATCATTAGTCATGCCCAATGCTTCGGAGAAGATCGGGCCAACTGAGTACGTCGGCGAGTCTTGATCAAAGGTCGGCTTGCGCGGATTGCCCAGCCAAAAGCCGAGTCGTACATTGAACAGCGTCATGATGAATCGAACGACGGGCGAAGTCATCATATAGCCCATGTTAGGACTGGCCGCCGCGCCCGAGATTGCCACCGAAGTCGCCAGCGAAATGCCGTTGGCTCCGCCGTAACGTTCCGAATCGCGATACCCAAGCCAATAACTGCCGCAATGCAGCGGCGAGATGGTAAACGACTCGGCCTTACGATCCTGCCACTCCAACTTGTCACCACCTGCCAGATTCAAGGTCACGTTGACGACGTGCAGCGGTTTTTGTTGCTTCAATTCGTACATCTGCACATTGTCTTTCAAATCGAAATCAGTGAACTTGTTTCTGGTTTCATCGCGCTCTTCTTTATCTCTGGAAACACCCAGATAGGCACGCATCATGCGGTTGCGCCAGTAGTAATGCAGCGAGAACCTGTTAGTGTTAATGAACAGTCCCAGCACCCAGCCAACTACTGCGATAACTAACATGAAGGCCACCAATACTCGGCCCGGCGATTCATAGATCACATGTTGCGGGTCACCTGCTATCGAATGAGACCCCGCGCGAAGTAATGCGCCGGCCCGTTCGCCCAACGGTGAAGCCAGAATTGAATTCGTGACGAGTGCGATTACGATTACGATGAAAGCTGCAAAGACTACTGCGGCCACACTGGTGGCAATTGATAACACCTTAGCTTTCCAATTAGTCGGTTTATCTCGCTCTCCATGTGCCGGCGTTTTCGCACTGGATCCACCCAATAGAGTAATCGCGCCCGAGACAAATCCCACCACGGCGGTAGCGATTCCCTTGATATCGCTTCCGGCCCAACTCCTGTTGAGCACTAAGTTAACGAGGTTGTGTTGCACGCCAAGCAACAGCACGGGGCCAAACAGCACCAGTAGATGAAACGCACTCCAACCAACAATCACAATCAGAATCCACGCTCCGGACCGCGCCCACCACTCTTGATCGTCGACGTCGGTGAAACGGCTGGTAAATCCGGCGATGAAGGTTCCGCCCACGGTGAGCAGAATCAACAACAGGGGAACGGCTAAGCTGGCATAAACTCGGGCAAAATAGATACCGTTGAAATACTTCGGCAAATTGAGGTAATTGGTGATGAACCAGATCAATAGCCCGGCGAGGGCAAATGCGATCAGGATCAGAAACGTGGCTCCAACATAACCACCAAAAGTACCTTGCCAAGAACCCTTGATCAGTTTTATCAGCAAAGAAACAAACCAGGGCAGTGCCCCAAGCAGCAACGCAAAGCCGATGAATTGCCACCAGACAGGCCGGCCGGCCACGCCCAGACGAAACCAATAGGTTGTCAGCGCCATAGCTGAAATCACCAACGGCGCCAGACAGAAATAAACAAACCGGCTTTCGTGAAAATTCCATAGTTTGGCGCCCGGCAGATTTGTTCCGATGTATCCCAAAGCAAACGCGGCTGTTAAGAAGCCGATTGCCAGCAAGGTTGTCGAGTCGAGATACGATTCCCAGTACGAACTCTTCACGAAGGCAACCCAAATCCGGGGTAACATCAGAAACGCGACAATCGCGGGGATAAAGACCATCCAGTTGAGTAAAAGGTTGCGTAGATATATGGCGATCAGAGTCCAGGTATCGACTGAAAGCAGGCCCTTCTCTGGTGTTAGATAGTTTGCGTAAATTCGCAGGTTGTAGAGTGGCTTTGGTTCAGGCTCGACCGGATTATCGGGTTGTTTAGCTAACTCCTTTACGACTTCTTTGACCTTTCCCTTTTCGCGATAGATCCACGCCGTTAGCCAACTGCCGATGAAGCCGCCACCCGAAACGGTAGAAAGGTAATCAAACTGATCAAGCAATCCGCAGCGCGCCAGTCCCTGCAGGATTCCCAGATTGAAAACTGCGCTGCGAACGCCTCCGCCGGAGAGACAGAGCGCCGAGCGCCTATGCGGCAAGTTGCGAATAATCTGGTAGATTTCGGGAACGAGATCTGAGCTAAGCTTGTCTTTACACTTCCACACCAATTCGTTTGGATCGCTCTCGTCATCGTCAATTTCTATTCCCTTCTGCTTACAAAGTTCCTCGATCTCCTTTTGACTCCAAGCCGGCAGCGTTTTGATCTCATCGATTCTCTCATCCACGCCGTCCCAGTCGGTCCCTTTGGTAATGGCGCGGATTATCGCGCGCCCCCGGTTCTCTCCTGCGGTTATGGCAATGTCAATTTCGATTTCAGACTCATCGATGTCGGAGCACGTGGCTTCGAGTTCCTCGAAAAGAACCTCGGCGAGGGTGAGCGGATATTCTGATTGTGAGCTTGGCATGGTCGAGTCACTCCTGTTCTTGCCTGAGAGCAAGGCAATAGAGAGCGTTTGAAAGTTCGGGCAAATTCAGCCGGAATCTAGTAAGACAGTTAGAGCTTTGGCTGGTACAGGGGGATGCGGCAAGCGCAGGCTCTGAGGACCAGCCTGTATCTCCTAATTGGCGCCGCGACAATATTCCAGTTTCGGCCCGACGTCAACGTTTTTTGTCGATTTCGGTGGTGAAAAGATTGAGGGTTCATCTGGCTAGCAGGCTGGCTTGCGGCCGTGTGATAGAAGCCCTCAATTATCATATTCAGATCTGACGTAGAGCCTGGGAACTCGAGCGCTGACGCCACAGGTAATCTCGTAGGATATGGTGCCGATGGCTTCGGCAACCTCTTCGGCGGTGATCGACAAATCGCCGGCCCTTCCAATCAAAGTCACACGATCGTTAAGCTTCACACCCGGGACATCAGTTACATCGGCCAGCGTCAGGTCCATCGAAACCCGACCCACCACCGGCGCAAACGATCCACGCACAATAACGCGGCCACGATTCGACAGCGCGCGGCGGTAACCATCGTCGTAACCAATTGGGATCGTTGCGATCAACGAGTCGCGCGCGGTTTCAAACGTACAGCCGTAACCCAGCTTTTCGCCTTTGCCGACTTTCTTCAAGAGCATTATGCGTGAATGCAGGGACATCACCGGGCGCAGCGGCGGCGCGGCAATGTCGTCGGGAAAAACATCGCGCACGAATCCGTACAAAGCGCCGCCGGGTCGCACGAGGTCGTCACGCGATTCAGGCAACGCAAACGTGGCGGCTGAGTTTGCGGCGTGAATAAGACTTGGGTTAAAGCCGCGGTCGCGGAACAAACTCACCGCCTGCTGAAATTGTTTGAGCTGTTCTTTAGTAAAGTCCTCTCGGTTATGTTCGTCGGCGGCGGCGAAGTGCGTCATCAGCCCGTCAACGCGAAGGTTCGCGAAAGACTTCAGTGCGACGCAAAACTCCGGCACCTCATCCACTTCGACTCCGAGGCGACCCATACCGGTGTCAATCTTCACGTGAACATCGGCGATGACCCCGGCACTTCGGGCGGCGCGATCGAGTGACTCGGCCATGTCGAGCCGGTACACTACCGGAGTCAGGTTCTGTTGCAGGCAAATGTCTTCCTGGCCTTCCCAGAATCCGCCCAGGCAAAGAATTGGCCTGGTGATTCCAGCATTTCTTAACTCAACGCCTTCCTCCGGTAACGCGACGCCAAACCAGTCAACGCCCTCCTGCTGCAAACGTCGCGCGCATTCCACAGCGCCGTGGCCGTAAGCGTCGGCTTTGACGGCGGCCATTATTTTGACGTCACGTCCGACCTGCTCGCGAATCACGCCAAGATTGCCGGCGAGCGCGTCGAGATCGATTTCGGCCCAGGTCGGGCGGCCGGTAATGTTCTTTGCCGTAATCGTCATCGTTTTCTTTTCCCCTCTCCCATTGGGAGAGGGGCTAGGGGAGAGGGTGCGAAGCTTAGCGCGACCTATTTCCTGGTAATCAGTGCGGATGGCCAGCACAACACTATATCAAAGTTGGATCTTACTAAGGCCCTCACCCAACCCTCTCCCAGAGGGAGAGGGCGGAAGAACATAAGCAAGGATGATTAGAGATGTTAAAACTCTTCGCCGCCGCGATTGATGCGCGCCGAGCCTTTTGCGCGATCAAACCCTCTCAGGTATTCGCCGCGCTGTTCCGTAGCAAGATCCTCGAAACGGACAAGCTGACTGCGAAATGCAAGATAGACAGTATCTGTCGGTCCGTTTCGCTGTTTCGCGACGATCAATTCGGCGATGTTTCGGTTGGTCTCAGTGCGATTGTATTGCTCTTCACGATAGATAAACGCGACCACGTCGGCGTCCTGCTCAATGGCGCCCGATTCTCGCAAGTCGGCGAGCTGTGGCCGGTGGTCAGTGCGATTTTCGGGCGCACGCGACAACTGGGACAGCGCCACCACTGGAACGTCCAATTCTTTTGCCAGAGCTTTGAGCTCGCGCGAGATTTGCGAAACCTCTTGTTGCCGCGACTCAAATCGATTAGAAGAACCAGCCATCAGTTGCAGATAGTCAACCACAATCATGTCGAGTTGCCTCTGCTCTGTCGCCAGGCGGCGCGCTTTGGCGCGCATCTCGAGTACTGAAAGTGCCGGCGTGTCGTCAATGAAGATCCGGGTATTGGCGAGTGTGTTTAATGACTTGGCGAGTCGGACCCATTCTTCGTTGTTAAGAAAGCCGCTGCGAAACTTCTGTCCGTCCACTTGGGCTTCCGAGCATAGCATCCGCATAGCCAGCGATTCCGCCGACATTTCCAACGAAAAAATCCCGACGACCGCATCACTCTCAATGGCGGCATGCTGGGCGAGGGTCAACGCCAGACTGGTCTTACCCATCGACGGCCGCCCGGCGATTACAACCAAGTCCTGCTTCTGAAAGCCAGAAGTGATGGCGTCGAGATCACGAAATCCTGTTGCGACGCCCGTCACTACCAAGTCCCTGTGTTCAACCTTTTCAGCCTTTTCAAGAACCCGTTCGGCGGGTTCTTTGATGTGCTCGAAACCCTGCCTTATTCGCGCGTCCGCCAACTCAAAGATTGCATGCTCAGCATGATCCAGAATGTTCTGCGGTTCGTCTTCCTCTTCCAGAGCCTCAACAGTGATCTTGGTTGCGACTCTTACCAATTGACGAAGCAAAGACTTTCCACGAACCACCTTAGCGTAATGCACTAAGCTATTTGTATGCGGTATTCCGTAGGTTAGGTTTGTCAGAAACAGCATGCCACCGGCCGACTCAAGAGAGTTATCTCGGCGGAGTTCCTCGGCGATCAAAATCGGATTGATCTCAGAGCCATGCTCAAATAACGCGACCATCGCCGCGAAGACGCGCCGATTCGCCGACACATAAAAGTCCGCAGGCTTCAGCAACTCAATTGCTTGAGAGATGAGTGCATTGTTGAGAACAATGGACCCGAGAATCGCTCGCTCGCTTTCCGGGCTATTCGGTAAGGGTCTTTCAAGACTCGGTTCGCGAATCGGATCAGGCGTGGCCATTTTTGGAAGACTAAAAGAAACTAGACCTCAAAGCAGGAGGGCACAGACTATACGTTCGTAACAGATTAGGCTAGCGTTTCTCTTGTTTTATTTCCTTGGTGACTTGAAATCTGGATCGCTGACAATTTGTTCCAGTAAGTTCTGGAGAACGTCAGCGATGCGTTGCCAAGAAAACTGTGCTGAATCTTCTTCTGAGAGCAAGCGGTTGATCTGCTCGCGAAGTCGGCTTGCTTCTTCGTATGACTCGAAGACCCCAACAGGTAGATAATCTTTTCGCTGTCTTTTGCGAACATTATTGATGTTGTCCTGCAGCACCTTCTCCAATGTGCGAATGAGCGGTCCCTCCGTCAAGCTATATTCCAGAACGAAAAGTCTTAGTGCGAGTTGCCTCGTGGAACTTGGCGGGCCGGACGCTTGATCGAGAGATTCTTGCATTTACTCTTCTGTTCTACCGCTCGTGTCTGGCGCTTGCGCATCGTTGGCCGCCACGGCTTCACCGCCAACTTCTGCGTCCAGGGCCGAGACATCGATCTCGATCCCGCCTTCGCCGAGCACGCTTACGGGTAGTTCGACTGTGACGTCGCGATGCAGACGGACCGGCACTTCATAATTACCAAATCGCTTGATTGGCTCGCGCAGCACGATCCGGCGGCGATCGATTTCGTAACCCTGCTCTTTGAGAGCGTGGGCAATATCCATCGAGGTTACCGAGCCATAGAGCACCCCGGCTTCGCCGACTTTGCGCTCAAATTTCAAGGTTAGGGTGCGCAGTTGTTCCGCCTGAGCATCGGCGCTCGAACGCTCTTTCGCTTCCCGCTTCACCAGCGCGGCGCGCTCGCCTTCGATTTGCCGCACGTTGTTGGCGGTCGCCTCAACGGCGAGCCGGCGTGGCAGCAAGTAATTCCGCGCATAGCCCGCCTTGACGCGCACAATCTCGCCGCGAGCCCCCAAATTATCAATATCTTCGCGTAAAAGAACCTGTTTGTGTGGCATTGTCTCGTTACCCCATTCATTCTACCTCTCCCATTGGGAGAGGGAAAAAATTCAGTCAGCTGCATACGGCAGCAGAGCAATATTGCGCGCGCGCTTGATCGCCTCAGCCAGCATCCGCTGGTGCGCCGCGCACACACCTGAGATACGTCGCGGCAGAATCTTGCCGCGTTCAGGCACGTAAGACTGGAGCAGCTTCACATCTTTAAAGTCGATCAGATCGACCTTTTCGATGCAGAAGCGGCAAATTTTTCTCCGCTGCATGCGGCGCTGACCACGCGGCATGGCCCGGTCATACTCGCGCTCAAACCCATACCCGCCGTCGCGATCTTCATAGTTTGATGACATGATTTCTTCCTTCTCTCAACGTTCCCGGCGTTCCGCTTTACGTGAGCGCCGCCAAAACTGAATTCACAATCCTCCGATTAGGCCGCGAAGCCCTCTTCCAATTCATCGGACGCGGACGCGCTTTGCTTCTTCTTGGATCCGGGCTGCTTGGCAGCCTTGCGCGCGCGCCGGTCTTTGAGCTTATCTGCCCGGCGTCGATCTTCGTCTACCCGAATCGTCATGTAGCGAAGAATCTGATCGTTTACGCGCATACGGCGTTCCAGCTCCGCAATCTCAGCGCCCGAGCCTTCCACTTCCAGCAGCACATAGGTGCCGTCTTTCTTGTGGTTAATCTCGTAGGCCAGTTGCCGGCGGCCCATAATTTCGGTCTTGGTGATACTGCCGCCCTGGCTGGTGATGATCTTCTGCACCCCTTCGTTGAGCCGCATCACTTCATCATCGCTCGCCTCGGGGTTGATGATGAAAACCACTTCGTAAATTCTTTTTTCTGCCAAGTTGCCTCCTCTGAGATCTTAAATTTCCGATCTCAAATCAAGGGGTTTTTGTTTCCAACTTGCCTTGAAAACTTTTCCACCCAAACCCCAAACCGAATTTCAGTTTCTAAATCTGAGATCTCAAATTTGAAATCCCAAATCAGTTATACAGCGACATTACCTTCGCAACGCCGTCTCGCAAAACCGCGCGAAGTGCCTCAGCGCCTCGCTCCAACGTTTCCTCAACCGCCCGCCTTTCAGCGCGCGGAATCTTGTTCAGTACAAATCCTTTAGCATCGTCGACCGGATGCTCGGGCTGAATTCCAATTCGCAATCGCACGAACTCGTTTGTTCCCAAGGCCGCGATAATCGACTTCAGGCCATTGTGCCCACCGGCGCTCCCCCGGGCACGCAAACGAATTGTCCCGAGCGGCAAAGCGAGGTCGTCGCTGACTACTATCAGTGACCGGGCGACGTCCCCTTCGTACTTTGCCACCAGGCAGGCGACGGCTTCGCCACTCAGATTCATGAAGGTCTGGGGCTTTACCAGACGCACCCGCCGGCCTTCAATCACCGCGCTGCCAACCAGCGAACGGCATTCGCGCCGCTTCACCGTTGCCGCTGCATCGGCGGCCAATTTATCAATGAGCATGAATCCGAGGTTGTGCCGCGACCACTCGTATTCATCGCCAGGATTTCCGAGTCCTACAATCAGAGACATTGCCAATTGCCGATTTCCGATTGCCGATTAAGACCGCCAAATCCCGTCGCCATCTGAACGTCACTAAAGATAGCCGCTGGATTGAAAAGCCAATCGGAATCGACAATCGAACTATTCCTTCTTGCCTTCGGCCGGCTTCTTGCCTTCGGCTGGCTCCTCGCCTTCCTCTTCCTTCTTGCCCTTGCCAATAACTTCGGGTTCAGTTGGCACTTCGCCTTCCACCGGCGCCACGACTGCTACCGGCTCTTCCTTCACCACGCCAATCGTCGCAATCACCACATCCGGTTCCGCCAGGATCTCTATGCCTTCGCTGATCGGAATGTCAGAGACGTGCAACACATCGTGGACGCCGAGATTTGTGACATCAACTTCGAGCGCTTCGGGAATCTCGCGCGGCTCGCAGCGAATTTCCACGTTGCGAATGATCTGCTCGAGCACGCCTGCCTGTTCGCGCACGCCAATCGGCTCTCCGACCAGACGCAACGGCACCGTGGCTTCGATTTTCTCGCCCTTTACCAGCCGCTTGAAATCCGCATGAATTAAGCGACTCCGAACCGGATCGATTTGACGATCGGCAAACATGACCTCAGTGGCCTCGATGCCTTCCACGTCGAGCGTGAAGATCGTATTGCGTCCCGTATCGGACCTCAGGATCGCCGCTAATTCGCGCAACGGCACCAGCGCGGACACGGCCTCGCCTCCGCCGCCGTACATCGTCACCGGCACCTGTCCATCGCGCCGCGCGCGCCGAGAATCGTTCTTTCCGCGGCCCTCGCGCGGCACCGCACGCACTGTAATGTCTTTTCTCTCTGCCATAATTACTCTCCCAAAAATAGTGGCCCAGACTTTTGGTCTGTGAATAAAACTCCCGCGCTCAGTTTAGAGTCGGGCCACGGCCCGACCAGGCGCTCGGTAGCCCGCTGCTAAACCTCAACACCGCCCAAATTGTTTTTCTGAAAGCTGAGGACTGACGGCTTAGCTTTCAGTGTTTGCCCTTCGATTGACTGCGCTATCAGACGCAGTTGCTAAACAAAGAGCGAAGAGACGCTGGTCTCTTCATGGATCGACTTGATCGCTTTCGCCAAAAGAGGCGCAATGCTCAAGACTTTAATGTTCTTCAGTTCCGCTGCTCTGGAATTCAGCGGAATCGTGTTCGTTACCACAATCTGCGCAATATCCGAGTTGCCCAGGTGCTGTGCCGCACGACCAGAGAGTATCGGATGCGTGAAACAGGCGTCAACCCGCGCCGCGCCGGCTTCTTTCAAGGCCTGCGCCACCTTCGTCAGCGAGCCGCCCGTGTCGCACATGTCGTCAACTATCAAACAATTCCGGCCTTCTACGTCGCCGACGACATTCATCACTTCGGCCACGTTTGGTTTCTCGCGACGTTTGTCGCAAAGCGCCAACTCGGCATCCAGCCGCTTGGCGTAAGCGCGGGCGCGTTCGGCGCCGCCGGTGTCCGGAGCGACCACCGTCAGTTTCTCCAGCGGCCGGTCCTGATAGTAGTGAATCATCACCGGCGCTGCGTACAGGTGATCCACCGGAATATCAAAGAATCCCTGAATCTGTGCCGCATGCAGATCAATTGTCAAAATTCGATCGGCGCCTGCTGTTGTCAACAGGTTGGCAACCATCTTCGCCGCAATCGGGACGCGCGGACGGTCTTTCTTGTCCGATCGTCCGTAACCGTAATACGGCAGCACCGCGGTCAGGCGCTCGGCTGATGAACGACGGAAAGCGTCGAGCATCACCAGCAACTCCATCAGGTACGCGTCGGTCGGCGGGCACGTCGGCTGCACAATGAAAACATCAGCGCCGCGAACGTTTTCTTCGATCTGAAAATTGAACTCGCCGTCGGAAAAACGCGCGGCCGTCGCTTTCCCCAAATCACAGGAAAGTTCCTGGCAAATCTCTTCGGCCAACGCCCGATGTGCAGTGCCCGAGAAGACTTTGATGCCGCCAGTCGTGCTCATTCAGTGTCCGACAAGCTTCAGCTTGTCGCTATCCGCAATCGACAAACTAAAGTTTGTCGGACATCGTTGAAAAATTGGCTGGGGCGGAAGGATTCGAACCTACGAATGCCGGATCCAAAGACCGGTGCCTTACCACTTGGCGACGCCCCAACACTGTCGGCCCCATGTCATTGGCCCTAAACCTCAACCAAAGGCATGGGCGAAGATTTCGCCCGCCGAGCTAATCGCGCTTCGATACTGGCTGCGCCCAACGGTCCTACAAGGAAAGACACGCCAACCAGCTTCGAGTTCGATCGTCTGAATGGCGCGTTCCCGCGCATTCCCGCCGTCAAAAATCCCGAATACCGCTGAGCCGCTTCCCGCCAACAATGCCGCACGCGCGCCCGATCTTATCAAGGTAGCTTTCGCTCTCGCAATTTCAGGTTCCAGGCCAAAGGCCACCGCCTCGAAGTCGTTCTGGAGAGCATCGGAGTCAAGATTGTCAAAAAACTCGCCGCGTTGTGAACTTGAAAGAATAGTTTTGCCCTCTGCGGATGTCAAGGATGGAGCATTCAGGGCCTGGTAAGCTGCTGCTGTTGAGATGCCGGCGTTAGGTTTTATAACGATTAGAAACTTTTCATCAGCCTCGGTGAGTTCGGCGACATCTTTTCCAATTCCCGTTCCCAGCGCCGTGCCACCCCCGAGAAAGAAAGGCACATCAGCGCCCAGGCGGCCGGCGATTTCGACCAAGTCATTTTCAGTCGCGCTCGTCTGCCACAAGTGCGCCAGAGCAAGTAATGTCACGGCCGCATCTGAAGAGCCGCCGCCCAGCCCGGCGTCGGTCGGGATCTTCTTTTCCAGACGGATGTAAGCGCCTTGCTCAACTTTACAGCCCTGCTGCAAAGCTGCCGCGGCGCGACAGACAATATTGTCCGCACCCAACGGCACTCGGCGATCGTCGCACGCTAAAACAATATGAGGGGCATCCGTAACAGTGAACCTAAGCGTGTCACTCAGGCTAATGGTTTGAAACACAGTCCGGATTTCATGATAACCATCGGGCCGTCTGCCGAGCACGCGAAGGCCGAGATTAATCTTGGCGAAAGCCGGAAGTGTTATCGTTGTTTTAGGCATACTTGACTGGCAGCTTAGGGATTACGAACCTAAACGCAAAAGGCGCAAAGTTCTTCGCAAAGGACGCAGAGAGATTTCCTTTGCGTACCTTTGCGATTCCTTTTGCGTTCTTTGCGTTAAATGCCTCTAGCTGGAAAGGCCTGCACGTTCGGCCAAAGCGTCAGCTTCCCGATTGGCCTCGGCGATCACGCTCGCTTCATTCAGCGTCAGCAACTCGCCATTACGCATGACGATTCGTCCGTCGATGATTGTCGCGCGCACATCCGACGGCTGCGCCGAGTAAACCAGTGCTGACACGACATCAGCGCGCCAGGGGCTTGAGTGCGGTCGATTGAGATCCACCACGATCACATCCGCGCGCTTGCCAACTTCGACACTGCCGATTTCTTTTTCCAGGCCCAGCGCGCGGGCGCCATCCATCGTGGCCATCCGCAGAGTGCGCGCTGCCGGCAAAATCTCCGGTCCGTGCAGGGCTTTCTGAAGCAGCGACGCCGTGCGCATCTCCGTAAACATATCGAGCCGGTTGTTGCAGGGCGCGCCGTCCGCGCCCAGTGAGACTAAAATACCGCGGTCCAGCATCTCCGTCACTCGCGCGATGCCCGAACCAAGCTTCAGGTTTGACGATGGGCAGTGCGCTACGTTCGTCTTCGTACGCGCCAGCGTGGCCATTTCTTGCTTATCAAGATGAACACAATGAGCCAGCAACACGTGCGCGCCTGAGATTCCCAGCGAATCAAGATAACCGACATTGCGTCGGCCAGTTTCGCTTTTGACAATTTCACACTCGTTCTTGTTTTCGGCAGCATGCGTGTGAATCATCACCTTGTGCTTCTTTGCGAGTTGGGAAACCTGACTCAACAATTCACGCGTACAACTGATCGCGAAGCGCGGTGCGAAACAACAACGAATGCGGCCGTCCGCTTTGCCGTGCCACTTCTCGATTAACGCGACCGATTCGCGAATCGATTCGCTGGTTTCTTCATGAAGCTCCCCTGGCACGCCATCGCCTTTGTCCATCATGCACTTGCCGACGGTAGCGCGAAACCCGCTTTCGTCGACCACGCGCAAAACTTCTTCCGTATGTTGCACGGTCTCCATCGTCAGCGCGCAGGTCGTGCCGCCTTTCATCAGTTCCGCAATTCCGAGTTGCGCGGAAGCGCGAATCGATTCCCGCGTGTGAGCCGCTTCCATCGGCCAAACCCGTTTCTTCAGCCAATCGATCAGTGAAAGATCGTCCGCAGCCCCGCGAAACAATGTCTGACAGAGATGAACGTGCGTCTGCACAAAACCCGGCAGCACGACGCAGCCTTCCGCCTCGATCACATCGTTAACAGTTTCATCGATCTCGCCAACCAAGCCGGCGATGCGCCCGTCACGAATTAGCAGATCACCGCGAACGATGGAATTCTTTTCGTCCATCGTCAAGACGGTACCGCCTTTGATAAGAATTGATCTGCTCATGGATGCGAATCAGGCCGCGCGGATTATGCGGGGATATGAGAGGTGCTGTAAAGGGAGGTTAACCTGAAAGTGTGCTCACATTTTCAGATCTTCTTTGCGTCTTTAGTAATGACTTTGCGCCTTTGCGTGAATATTACGCACGGAAAATGCATTTCACGCAAAGACGCAAAGAAAGATGGAAGGCGCGAAGAGAACTTGACTTACTTCTTGTCCGCCGCTGCGGCCGCTGCCTTCTTTTGCTCGATCGCTGGCGGCGGCGCTTCCATAGTCGCAGCTTCGCCGCGCACCGTTATTCCCAGCGCGCGCTTCACGTCATTCTTGATGCGCTCTAATACTTCAGGCTGATCTTTCAAAGTCTGCTTGGCATTCTCGCGGCCCTGGCCCAGGCGTTCTCCTTTGTAAGAGAACCAGGCGCCGCTTTTTTCAACTACGCGATTATTGGAAGCAAGATCCAGTAGATCGCCTTCCCGCGAAATACCTTCGCCGTACATGATGTCGAACTCAGCCTCGCGGAACGGCGGCGCGACTTTGTTCTTGGCGACCTTCACTTTGGTGCGATTGCCGACGACGCGATCGGCGTCCTTGATGGCCCCGATGCGTCGAATGTCGAGCCGCAAAGACGCATAAAACTTCAGCGCCCGCCCGCCGCTCGTAGTTTCAGGATTGCCGAACATCACGCCAATCTTTTCGCGAATCTGATTGATGAAAATGAAACAAGTGCCCGACTGGGCCACGATCGCTGTCAGCTTGCGCAGCGCCTGGGACATGAGACGTGCCTGCAAACCCGGTAGCGAGTCTCCCATCTCTCCATCCAGCTCAGCGCGAGGAACCAGCGCGGCGACCGAATCCACGACGATCACGTCGACGCCATTCGAACGCACCAGGGCTTCCGCAATCTCCAGCGCCTGCTCGCCCGAATCGGGCTGCGAGATCAGCAGGTCGTCAATGTTCACACCCAGCTTGCCCGCATATTCGGCGTCCATTGCGTGCTCAGCATCGATATAGGCTGCCACGCCGCCGGCCTTCTGGGCTTCAGCGACGATGTGCAGCGCGAGAGTCGTTTTGCCGGAGCTTTCCGGTCCATAGATCTCGCAAATGCGGCCGCGCGGTACGCCGCCGACGCCGATCGCCGCGTCCAGCGACAAGGAGGTCGTCGATATCGCTGGCACATCGGAAACGTCACGCTCGCCCAGGCGCATTATCGATCCTTTGCCAAATCTCTTTTCAATGTTAAGCAGCGCGGCTTCGATGGCGCGACTGCGGTCACCCATTCGGTCTTCAGGCATAACAGGCATCTCTTTCTTCCGCTCCTCTTCTGTTTAAGTTGCGTTTCGGGGCAGCCCATAATTTGATGGGGCGAGCATAACACAACTCAAGCGAGAATGGAACAGTGTTGCACACATGACACGTAGATTTTTTCGAGCCGTAAAAGACGCGTTAGAATACTCTAAGAACGCGGGCCAGTCGAGGGACTTTTTCGAGTTGCAAGAGAAGTTAACAAAGCAAAAGTGGTTAAGGGGCTTTGCAACTGTCGCCTGTCCAGCGAGGACAGGATTCTTGAGGTAAAAAAGCTTGACCAGGCAGGAACAGGATCCACGAAAATACACGAAGCTGGAACGCTCTGTTCGTGCGATTCGGGTGAGTTCGTGGATCGTTTCTACCCAAGGGAGAGAATCTCGAAACCAAATCAAGACACGGCCCTATTCGAAATTAGTTCCCGCGTGAACCGTCCAACTCTGGCAACCGCATCCGCCGCTGATTGAGCCTGCTCAATTTCACTAACGATTGCTGAACCAACCACAGCCGCGTCGGCATATCGCCAAACATCGGCGACGTGTTCCGGTTTCGAGATCCCAAAACCTACCGCGACGGGCAAATCTGAAAACTTTCGCACGCGCGTAACCAGCTTCTCAGCCTCAACGCTCATCTCTGCGCGCACGCCGGTGATGCCCGCGCGCGACACAGCATAAATAAAACCGCTCGCGCGTTTAGCGATCATTTGCAGACGCTGATCTGTTGAAGTCGGCGCCACCAGGAAAATCGTGTCGAGCTCGTTCGCTCTTAAGGCAGCGCCGAACTCATCTGCTTCTTCGGGTACTAGATCGGTGACCAGGATTCCGTCGACGCCCGCGGCCTTCGCGGTCCGGGCAAGTTTCTCGAAACTGAATGCTGGGAGCGCGGACGTCTCGTCCGCTCCTTGATCTCCGCAAAATTGCAGCAGTGGATTGAAATAGCTGAAGAGAATGATCGGCACGTCAGTCTGCTGACGCACATCAGAAACAACTTGCAAAACCTCGGCGAGTCCGAAGCCGTGACGTAGTGCCCGCTCAGATGCGCGCTGGATCACCGGGCCGTCGGCCATGGGGTCGGTAAACGGAATGCCGAGTTCGATGAGCGTCGCGCCGGAGCGGGACAGTTCAACAATCAGGTCCCGAGTAGTCGGAAGATCAGGATCGCCGGCGGTGATGAAAGGGATGAAGCCCTTTTTTCCGGCAGGCTTTAGCTGAGCGAAAGCTTCGGCAATCCGGCTCATTTTTCCGCTTTCAACAAACCCTTCTGCGCTTCGAACCAATAAACATATTTGTCATCAAGGCCAATACAAGTCGGCGAAGCATCTCGCACCAATGCCGTTGCCTCCCCGCCTTTCCTGCTCATTCGCATGATGCGGTTATCCTCTTGCCAATAGAGATTCTCCCGATCAACCACCAGACTTGGGCCGTAGAAGACAAGGCCTTTGCCCTGGTAGAGCAACCGAGCCCTCCCGTCCGCCTTGCTTATCTGATAAATGTCGTTGGATCGCGTCGCTAAGTACAGATGCTCGTCCGCGGTAGCAATCCTCAGCGGTTCAAATGACGAGCCTTCTGGTTTGAATAGGATCGTGAGTTCACCGCCGCCTTTCGCTACCTGGGGCACCGAGTTATACGCAACGTCCACCAAGTATATGTTCTTTTCATCAACGGCTCCGCTGACCGCCGACAGAATATGTGAAGCGACATACTTAGGTTCGCCCCCGGTCTTCGGCACTTTGATGATAGCCCCGCCTTGTTCCTCGGTTAGCGCTAAAACATAAACGTCCGTTGCGTCTGCCGTTAAGAAAGTTGAAGCGGGAATTCCAATGTTCGGGAGTAAGGTGGTAATGCTGCGTTTCTTGCCAGTTGTTCGTAATTCCCCTTTCATAGAAAAGGATTTTTCGGTCTCTCCCCATTCATACTTGTTCTGACTTAGGTAATAAACGCCGGTGGAGTCGACAATGAAGAGCTCGATTTTGATGTTTGTTCTGACTAAAGGAGCCGGATATCTGCCAGTTTTCCCGGTATATAAGATGTTCTGGCCGTTTTCCTCGAGCCAGTAAATATCGCCGCCGTTAACGACACATCGGGTAATGATTCCGATGGGACCTTTTACCAAAACGCTGGGTTCAGTTTTTGGCTTTTGTATTTGCGACTGAGCGATTCCGGCAAATAGCACCGCGCTGACGAAAACCAGGAACACCTTCATCTTCATTATTTCGTCTTCCTCCCTTCCCGGGTTCAGGCCAAATTCTCTCTAACTGTATCGACATCCTTATCCCCCCGACCAGATAAATTAACGATCATGATCTGATCGCTCGTCATCTCGCTGGCGGCTTTCAAAGCGTGCGCCACCGCATGCGCGGATTCCAGAGCGGGAATGATCCCTTCCGACTTTGAAAGAGTCTGAAAAGCTTCCAGGGCTTCATCGTCGGAAACTGAAGTGTATTCAACCCGTCCTTCGTCATGAAGAAAGGCGTGCTCCGGACCAATCGAAGGATAGTCGAGACCCGCTGAGATAGAATGCGTCGTCGCAATCTGTCCCCATTCGTCCTGCAAAACGTAGGTCATGGTGCCTTGCAAAACTCCCGGGCGGCCGCCGCCATTCGCGTTGAAGCGGGCGGCATGCTGACCTAACCCGCTGCCCATTCCTCCCGCTTCGACGCCAATCATCCGCACCGAATTGTCGCCTAGAAACGGATGAAAGAGGCCGATCGAATTCGATCCGCCGCCCACGCAGGCAATCAAACAATCCGGCAAGCGGCCTTCCTGTAGCTGAACCTGCTCGCGAGCTTCGCGCCCAATCACAGTTTGAAAATCACGCACCATCAAAGGATATGGATGCGGCCCCAGCGCGCTGCCTAGCAGATAATACGTATCGGCAACATTCGTCACCCAGTCGCGCAGCGCTTCGTTAATAGCATCTTTCAAAGTGCGCGATCCGGAGTCCACTTCGCGCACTTCCGCGCCGAGCAATTGCATGCGAAAGACATTCAGCGCCTGCCGCCGCATGTCCTCCGATCCCATGTACACGACGCAGTCCAAACCAAACAGCGCACAGACCGTCGCGGTCGCCACCCCATGCTGGCCGGCGCCGGTCTCGGCGATGATGCGCCGTTTGCGCATGCGGCGCGCCAGCAGAATCTGTCCCAGGGTGTTATTGATTTTGTGTGCGCCGGTGTGGAGCAGGTCCTCGCGTTTGAGATAGATGCGCGCGCCCTTCGCCTGTTCAGTCAAACGTTGCGCGAAGAAAAGTGGAGTGGGACGGCCGGCATAGTTGCACAACAAATCATCAAGTTCTCCCTGAAAACTTTCATCCGCGCGCGCTGCTGCATACGCCGCAGACAATTCTTCCAGCGGCGCCATCAAAGTCTCAGGCACAAAGCGGCCGCCATAGCGGCCCCAATGTCCAAGGGAATCAGGTTGTGTGCTGGGCTTCACGTTTTAGAGTTCAAGCTTCAGCTTGCGCTCTCTTAGAAGGCAACCTAGAGGTTGAATTCAACACTGCAATCACGGATTCTTAGTAACTTTGTGCGTCGACCGCACCCGGCCAGGGGATTGCGAGCCGCGAGTGTCGTCAACGACCACGCGATTCTCGCGCCGATACATGGTCAACCGATTACCGTCGGTAGTTCCCTGCTCGTCCTCGACGTGCGCAGGGTTGCCTTTCAGGATCGCCACTTCGTCGGCGGTCGTATATTGACACCAGTCTCCCGTGCCGCGCTTGCCGGGTTGAATCAGCACCACGTTGCGCTGCGCGATGGTGCGCTCAACTTCATTACCGTCTTTCTGCAAATAGACATCAGCCACGCCGGCGGTCATTCGATCGGTACCCTGCTTAATGTCCACATTGTTTTCGTAATGTAGCAGCCGTTCGGGATCGGAATACCGCATGAACTCAGCCGTCGCAAAAACTGGCACCACCGCGGTGGTATTGCCTGTCTTTTGTTTGGTCTGATAGAGCGCGCTTTGCACGTGGCCGCGCGCTTCCATTCGCTTCTCTTCGCGAAACAGCGTGATCGTATCGCCGCGCACAAAATTGTCATCCTGCCACATGCGCGCGTTGCCGTTGTAGACCGCCACGCCGGAATCATGATTGACCTCGGCCCGATCGCCGAGCAGATAAACCGGACTTTTAAGTTTGCGAAACGGCGCCGCGCCGTTCGTCTGTTCCTGACTGTAGTAAGTCGTCTGGACTTTGCCACGACAGTAGGAAACATGGGTAGTGTTATTTGAATCGATCTCGATCGCTTTCGTGCGCGCGCGTGAATCCCAGACTGTTGGTTCACCACCGCGCATGCGCACAGTTTCGTCCGACGCATTGTAAGAAACGGTGTTGGCAACTCCGTTCCGATCCTTTTCGTTGAACTTGGCGTCGCCGGTGGCGTCAACCTTATCAACGTCCTGAGTCTCCTTAATGAAGAGCGCCGCCATTTTCTGCGCCGTCATCGTTCGGGTTCCCTGTTTCTCGCTCGGCTGTAGAGGATCGAAGACAGCCTTCGCGCCACCGGACGCCGTGCAGTTGCGGGCGATGTTCCCGCTTTCGTAAAAATCACAGTCGAACCGCGGCGCGGTCAGCGTCTTACGTTCCGACTTCGCAGTTTTCTGCACCGGCTCAACATAGAGTTCGGCATCGCCGATGGCTTCAGCCCTTTCCAAATCCTTACCCGTCGTGCGCCAGGTCATCTTGATCGAGTTAGCGGTCAGGCGCTTACCGGCGGCGCGCGGATCGTTGGCGCGCGACTTCGGCGCCGACAGCGTCACCACGGACCGGCCATCGGCGAGCATTTCTTTCAAGAGACTGCGATCGCCCTGGGCCTGAAAATCAATGTTAAGTTCGGTCGCTCCGGTAAGCTGCATCTCGGAATCCGCATTCAGAGTTTGCGCGCGAATATCACGCGAGCCATGCGCGCGCTGCAAGCGCTGATCGCCGTCGAGAAAGAAATCCATGTCGACCGAATGTGCTTCGGCGGCCCGGCCTTCTTCCATCGTGCGCAAGTAAGAATTGCCGCGCATCTCGATCTTTTGCAGCTTCTTCTTGTCGTTGAGGATCGCGGTGAGGCCATCGCCGCTCATAATGTCCAGGTCCTGTTCGGCCGTGGCGCCGCCAGAGAAAGTCAGGCGCATCGAAGCCTGTTCGAACACTGCCTGCGCCGACTTTATCGTCACCGGTTTGGCGCGAGAACCTTTCAACTTAGCCGGCTTAGCATCTTTGTTACCGGAATCCTTCAGGACTTCGGGTGCGACTGTCACCTCGACCTGGTTACGAAGCTCCAGTCGCTTGTTTTTATCGTCCACCAAAGCCCCGGTTGATTTGCCTGAGACGTTCTCTCGTTCGAAAGTAATTGGCGAAGATGTCTCGGCAACTTCTGTATCCTGGTGATAAAGAAGCGCGTCGGTTTTCACTTTCAGGGCCTCGTGTGTATCGATTTGCACGTTGCCGTTGAACTGCAGCAGTCCGTTTTTCTGATCGTACATCGAGCGATCGGAAACGATTTGATCCGGCTTGTCGCCGGTGGGCGGAAAGACTTGCAGGTTGACCTGCTCCAGTTCGTGATGGCCGTCAGCGTAGGTGACATCCCGCGCGGCGCGCAACCAAAGATACAGGCGATCATTTTTGGTGATGCGCTGCTCATACCCGTTGATGATGCCGGTGATTTCTTTCGACAGCGCCGGATTTTCGGACTTCAAACGAAACGGCGTGTTGTTGCGCATCTTGTAGTAAGACACGCCCACGAAAATCGCACCACCGATTAGCAGAAAGATCGCCAGGGCTCGCGCGATCGCCGGCACGCGCGCACGCAAATCGACGGCACTGATTCGCTTCTTTCGAGTTACTTCCTGCATAACGAAGATTAGCCACGGAGGCACAGAGGCACAGAGATAAAAGAAAACTTGGTTGTTGTCTCTGTCATCTTCTCTGTGTCTCTGTGCCTCTGTCGCTTAGTTATTGGCAAAACGCATATCTTTAACATTCAACTGCAGCCTGATGTCGCCATTCCAACGGTTCCCTTCCAGCTCGTAAGCAAGATCGATGCGCTGATTAGGTGCCGGCGTTTGCTCAACCTCCTCGATTCCGCGCCACCAGATGGCTTCGATCGGGCGATTGTCGTCCCCGCCGACCCGCAGTTTCAGGTGCTGCTCCTTTATTCTCTGCGGCTCGCTCAGCACGCGAAATCCGCGAGTAACGAATACCGGCCGCGGATTTCCGGCGCCAAAAGGTTCCAGCGCATGTAAGTCCTGCAAAAGCTGAAACCCGAGGGCCGCCGGCTCGACTTCGGCATCGATACTCAGCATGGGCGTCAGATCGGTTTCAGTCAAACATGAGGCCGCATGTTCATTCAAGCGCCGGCGAAATTCCGCGATGCACCCACGGCGGATCGCCAGCCCCGCCGCGTGGGAGTGCCCGCCGAACTTGTCCAGCAAATCGCGGCAGGCCGTGAGCCCATCGAACAGATGATACGCTTCGATGCTCCGGGCCGAACCGTGGCCGATGTCGCCTTCAAGCGAGATGACGACGCACGGTCGATTAAGGCGCTCAGCAATCTTTGATGCCGCCAGCCCGATCACGCCGCGATGCCATCCATCACCGGCAATCACGGCCACGTGAGTCTGGGCATCACGCTCGGCGCCGCCTTCAAACTCTTCGACTGCGCGATTGAAGATTTCGCGCTGAGCTTCCATGCGCTCACGATTGCGAGTATCCAGGTGCTCAGCTAAACGCCGGGCTTCTTCTTTGTCTTTGGCGTTAAAAAGTTCGACCACCGCGCTGGCCGCGTCCATACGGCCCGCTGCATTAATCCTGGGCCCGATGCGAAAGCCAAGATCGTAGGCAGTCATCTCGCTGTCGTCGCCACAGCCGGCGATTTCAATCAGCGCGCGCAGCCCGGGATTCACCGCGCGCGGCAAATCGGAAAGTCCCAGCGAAACGATCGCGCGATTCTCGCCAACCAGTTTTGCGACGTCGGCGACCGTGCCGATCGCCACCATCTTCAGAAATCCAGGCACCTGCGCTTCTCGCCCACGCTCACGAAACAACGCGTGGACCAACTTGAAAGCGACGCCAACGCCGGCCAGATTCTTGTCCGGATAATCACAGCCGTGCTGATTTGGATTAAGCACCGCAAGCGCCGACGGCGCACCTTCGTCGTCGTCCGGCAGGTGATGATCGGTGACGATAATGTCCAGCCCGTGGTCACGCGCCCAGTTCAGAGGCTCGTGCGCGCGTATGCCGCAATCGACGCTGACGACGAGTTTGTAACCTTCGTTGAATGCTTTTTCCAGGCCTGCCTGCTGAATGCCATACCCTTCGGTAAAGCGATGGGGCACATGATAGCCGGCCGTTGCCCCCAACATGCGCAGCGCTCGCAACAGGACGGCCGTGCCGGTCGTGCCGTCGACATCGTAATCCCCATAAATGAGGACGGGCTCGTGATTATCGATGGCGTGCAGCAGACGATTGACGGCATCTGTCATCCCGCGCATCAGAAACGGATCGTGAAGTTGATTGAGAGCAGGATTAAGAAAAGCTTCCGCTGAACTATTGTCAGAATAACCGCGCGCGACCAGTAACCCGGCCACAATCGGCGAGACGCCGAGGTCGCTAGCTAAAGCCGCGGCGCGAACGGTGTCCGGCTCGCGGACGATCCATTTCCTGGAAACTTTCTTAGGGGAAGGCCTGGCGCTCATGACGGTGGAAGTTTACTTGTTGTCGAACGGAAGAGCTATGACATTTTCCATTGCTAGCGCAGTGTCCTAAAAAAATAACTGCAACCAGGTGAGCAAGTAGCTAGTCCTGCGAAGGAAAGAAACTAATTAGTGTGATTTAATGGATCGTCCGCGATTAGCAAAAGACTCAATCCACGAAATCACACTAAACCCACGAAATGCTTTTGGATTAGTGCATTGAGAGACACTAACTGGTTGCCCTCCCTTGCGGTCGGGCTTCCGACACGTGACCCTACAAAGGACTAATCCGCCCGCTGAACAGCATGATCAGAATCGCGCCGCCAACAAGCAGTCGATAGACGATGAAAACTCCGGTCGTGTGGGTGCGCAGGTAGCGAAGTAGAAACCAGATCGACGCATAGCCGACGATCCCGCTGACAATAGTGCCCACGGCCAACGTCACCAGGCTGCCCTGCGGCAGAACATGCAGTGCCTGTTTCAATTCAAGCAGTCCGCTGGCGGCAATCGCGGGCATTGAGAGCAGAAACGAAAACCGCGCCGCCGTTTCTCTGGTCTCACCTGCAAAAAGTCCGCCCATGATCGTTGAACCTGAGCGGCTCGATCCGGGAATCAGCGCGAGGCATTGCGCAAAACCAACCGCCAGGGCATCGGCGATTCCCAAATCCTGCATCCGCCGCCGCTGCTTGCCAACCAACTCCGCAACCGCCAGCAAAAGCGCGATCACGACCATCATCGTCGCGATTACCCAGAGATTTTTTGTGAAGGCTCCCTCAATCTGCTTCTTAAAAATCAGCCCGACGACCCCGACGGGCAGTGAGCCGATGATTACCAGCCAACCGAGCTTCGCCTCATGACTGAGACGCGCGTGGTCATTCGTTCGATGAAACTGGTCGCGACGGCCTTCTTTCAAAAGCACAAAATGATCGTGAACAAAGGCCCGCGTGATGTTCCAGATATCGCCGGCGAAATAAATGATTACCGCGACGAGCGTGCCGAGCTGAATCACGGCGATCGAAGCCGTCAGTTGCTCTGGCGTCAGCGCCAGCTTCATCACTCGTCCGGCCAGAACCAGATGTGCGGTCGAGCTGATGGGTATGAATTCTGTTAAGCCCTGGACAATGCCGAGCAGGATAGCCTGAAGCAGAGACATTCGTTAACTTGAAGCAAACTTTCGATCTGAAATTCGAGAGCTTAGAACTTGGAGCTTAGTACTTAGTTCCTGGTGCTAAAGTCTAAGCTCTAAGATCTAAACCCTGGGTTTACTCCCGAAACGAATTCCGGCGCGAAATCCAATCGTACACGAAATTCGGCATAAACATACCCGCGCGCACGATGGTCGCGAGCTGCCACGGAAACGCGTAAGACTTTTTCCGGGCTTCAGTCGCCTTCAAAATCTTGTTTACGGCGTCACTTACTTCCATCAACCACGGTAACTGCGCCTGTCGTCCGGCGGTCAGGGGCGTCTTGATGAACCCGGGATGGATAATTGTCACCTCGACACCGGAGCCATAGAGATCAAGCCGCAAACTTTCAAAAAAAGCCGACACCGCAGCTTTGCTCGCGCAGTAGGCCGCGGATTTCGGCAAGCCACGATAAGCCGCCAGGCTGGAAATTGCCACCAACTGGCCCTGGCCTCGCTGGATCATGTCGCCGATGACCCCCGCGACCGAGTTGACGACACCGATCACGTTGACATCGAACAACTTTGCGACCGCTTCGGGATTGAGACTCGTCGCGTGGGCCGTGATGCCGACGCCGGCGTTCGCAAACAACACGTCTACCGGCCCCAACTTAGTCTTTAGCTCGTTGACGGCGCGACGCACCGCCTGTTCATCAGTAACATCAGCCGGCAATGGGATCGCCTGGCCCCCCGCTGTTACGATCTCTTCGACGATTTCCTGCAACGCATCAGCGCGCCGGGCCAGTAACCCAACCGCGGCACCGCGCCGCGCCAGTTCAGTTGCCAGACCGCGGCCAATCCCGGAAGAAGCGCCGGTAACGAGAACGACTCTGTTCGACCAATAAGCAAACATAAAGAAACCACAAAGCCACAAAGCACACAAAGTCTAACTATGATTCCTGCTTGCTTCGTGCCTTTGTGTCTTGGTGGTAAATACCGTCCGTCAAACCTGTTGAATCACCGGCACGATCACCGGACGGGCGCCGGTTTCTTTTTGGATGAATCGCTTCAATTCAACGCGGACATGTTCTTTCAGCAGCGACTCATCTGCCAACACTTGGCGCGACGCGCCGGCAACCGCCGCGGTCACAATCCGCTCGGCGTCCTTCAGTAGATGCCTCGACGCGGACCCATTCTGACCTGAGTCCTGAGACTTGAATCGGGAACCCGACGCGCCGTTAGTTTCAAATCCGCGCACGCCCTGCGCCACGATTTGCGGCGGCGCGTGCAGTTCACCTGTCTCGCGATTAATGGTCAGCACCAGCGTCACCATGCCTTCATAGGCCATCTTCTTGCGCTCGCGCACGGTGTCGTATTCAATCTCTTCAAAGCCCGAATCGTCGATAAAGGTGCGCCGGATCTCACGTCGATCGATGACGGCAGCGCGTTCGCCATCCAGCTCGAGCACGTCGCCGTTTTCGATCAGAATGATGTTGGCTTCCGGAAAGCCCATGTGATTCTTGACGAACTCTTTGTGGCGAAACAGCATGCGATACTCGCCGTGAATCGGCACCAAAAACTTTGGCCGCACGGCTTCGGTCATGATCCGTATGTCTTCCTGCGACGCGTGACCGCTGACGTGAATCAGCCGGCGCTTCTCTTCGATGATGTTCGCGCCCCGCTTGTAGATGAAACCGATCAGCCTTGAGATGGCACGTTCGTTGCCGGGGATGATGCGCGCGGACAGCACGACCGTGTCCGTCTCTTCAATCGTCAAGCCTTTGTAAACCTGCGTGGCCATTTGATAGAGCGCCGCGCGCGGCTCGGCCTGCGAACCGGTAACCAGGAAAACGATCTCGTGATCCAGCATCTGCTTCGCATCATTGATGCCAATCAACATCCCGTCATGAATATCGAGATAGCCAAGCCGGTCCGCAATCTCGACGTTCTTCTGCATCGAGCGTCCCAGCACGCAGACCTTGCGATTGAACTGCTGCGCCACGTCAAAAACGATCTGGATGCGATGAATCGAAGAGGCAAAGCCGGCTACAATGATCCGGCCCTTAGCTTCGGCGAAAATCTCTTCAAAAGCCGGAATCACGGCGCGTTCTGACGGGGTTCGTCCCGGAACCGTAGCGTTTGTGGAATCCGAAAGCAGCGCCAGCACGCCTTCCTGCCCGTAGCGCCGGAGCGTACGAAGATCTATCGGCTCGCCAATCACGGGCGTCTCGTCAACCTTATAATCGCCGGTGTGAATGATCGTGCCGATCGGCGTCTTAATCGCCAAATGGAAACAATCAATCAGCGAATGCGAGGCGCGAATGAATTCAATGGTGAACGAGCCGATGGTGACTACGTCGCGCGGCTCGACGCGATGAAGCATCACGTCGCCGAGCATGCTGTGCTCTTCGAGTTTGTACTCAGCCAGCGCCAGGGTGAAATTTGACGCGTAAACCGGCACGTTGAATTTTTTCAGGATGTAAGGCAGCGCGCCCAAATGATCTTCGTGGCCGTGCGTTAGAACAATCGCAGTGATCTCGTCGCGGTATTGTTCGAGAATATCAAAGTCAGGAATGGAAATATCGACGCCATAGACGCTCTCTTCAGGGAAGCCCATGCCGGCATCGACAACGATCATCTCGTCGCCAAAACGCAGCAGCGTGCAATTCATCCCAAACTCGCCGATGCCGCCGAGGGGAATGATCTCTAAGACGTTAGACACTTATGATTTACTCTGCTCCTCGAATGTGGCACGCGCATCTTGCGCGTGGTCGTAAGTAAAGCAGTATAGCACGAGCCTCCTGCTGAGGCAGGTAACGTCATTTGAGGGCTAGAGAGGTTGTGGTCATTGCAACTCGACGAGAAGATTGAAGAGCAAGTAGGATTCAACGTCAAAAAGTCGAATCGAGACATTGCACGCGCTATGACGCTCGATGATGATCTTCAGGGCACTGACCTCGGTGCTTTCTTTGATCGGGTGGAAGAAATCTGTCCGCTTGAGACATCTTCCACGGAATGATAATCTCAACCCATGAACATCAAAGTCATCGTGGAACCGGGCGAAGATGGTTACTTTGTCGCCCATGTTCCTTCGCTGAAGAGCTGTTGGTCTCAGGGGAAGACTAAGGAAGAAGCGCTGCAGAATATTCGAGAAGCGATCGATCTTTACCTTGAGCCGGGGCGTATTAGTGGGTCTGAGGAATATTTATCATGTCAACAATGATCGATGAGAAGGAACTAAAGGATCTAGTGAAGGCCGCCGTAGCTGAAGCTCTCGTAGAGCAGCGCACGCTGGTGAAAGAGATTGTCGAGGAGGCGATCGAAGAGATCGCGCTCGCGCGCGCTATCGACGAAGGGCTCGAAACCGAACCAGTGACGCGGGAGGAAGTCTTCCATATCTTAGAGCGCCCGCAGTGAAGGTTCAATTCAGGAACAGCTTCGCTAGAGACCTCAAAAGAATCAGGGACAAAGCTCTCTCGAAGCGACTCCGCGAGATTATCGAAGGAGTCGAGCGCGCAAAGTCTCCCTCTGAAATATTAAATCTCAAAAAGCTTAAAGGCCGCGGTGATTACTATCGAATCCGCGTCGGCGAATATCGCGTTGGCGTCGCGCTCGGCGGTGATCACATTGTGTTTGTCCGCTTCCTGAACCGTAAAGACATCTACAAATACTTCCCATAATTTCCTGGCCGCTTCATCGACAATCGAACATGATTCGACGCGCCCTAACGTTCTTAGCTCTCTTTCTCTGCTGCTCACTCGCAGCCTTCGCTCAATCCCCCGAATTCACCGAACCCTGGAAGAATCCCAGAGTCGCCCTCGCAATCGATCCCTACGAAGGCAACGACATCAATTGGGACAAGCTCGCTATGGACACGCGGGTCGTGGCCATCATTCATCGCGCCACCATAGGCGACCACGCGGACCGCAAGTACGCCCAGCGCCGGGATGAAGCGAAGAAGCGCGGCTACAAATGGGGCGCTTATCACTACGGAAAACCGGGCGACCCGATCAAGCAAGCTGACTTCTTTCTTGATACCGTAAAGCCCACGGCGGATGATTTGATCGCTCTCGATCTCGAAAGCACGGATGGGACGAAGCACATGAGCTTTGACGAGGCGCGCGTTTTCATCAATCGAATCAAGCAGAAGACCGGTCGATATCCATTTGTCTACGCGAACAATGAAGTGACCAAAGCGATCTCAGACAAGTACGGCGCGGATGATATCTTTGCGAAGACTGGTCTGTGGTATGCGCGCTTCAAAAGGAACGTCACGGACTTTCCGCAGCCCACGTGGAAGACTTACACCCTTTGGCAGTTCTCCAGCGAACAGAATTGCAGCCCGGCGAATCGGCCGGCGTGCCTCTACACAGTGCCGGGCACTGAATACGACATGGACGTCGATGTTTACAACGGCACGATTGAGGACTTGAGGGACAAGTGGCCGTTTGATCGGTGAGCTTTGGAGTGCGCCGGCAGAGCGAAGCGGCGCGCCGCCGTCCGACCATTATTCATCCGACCATCATTCATCGGTCAGTATTAACCTAAGCGTAACAAGCCACAATCTAATTAACATCAACTGATCATCAAATAGCGGTAGATGCGTTCGCCTGGTAGACGTAAGAATCTGATCTAACTCCAGCTCCAGTTGGCCCCTTTTTGTTCTTTCATTACTTAGCTCAGGTCTCTCCGCGTGTCTGAAACTTTTCGACTTAGAAGGGAGCATAAGCAATGCTGAGTGCAGTATCTTTCCGCTTGTCGCACCTGCGTACGGTTGTTGCGCTGCGCCGGTCGCATTTATTAAAGCGAGCCGTCACCTGGTCAGGCATTCTGCTAATGGTGCTCGGTATTTCCTCCGGAGCTTCGGCGCAGCATTATCAACAGACAAATCTGGTCTCTGATGTGCCGGGTCTGGCGCCAGTTACGGATGCAAACCTGGTAAATCCGTGGGGACTAATAGCCAGCGGTACCAGTCCCTGGTGGGTTTCGGACAATGGCACCGGCGTCTCGACGCTTTACAACGGCGCAGGTCAGAAACTCGCGTTGACGGTAACGATTCCGACGCCGCTGGGAGGGACACCGCCATCGACGCCCACAGGAATAGTTTTCAATGGAAGCTCAGACTTCGGCGCCGCGCGCTTCATCTTTGTTACTGAAGATGGAACCATCTCAGGCTGGAGTGGAGGGTCAGCCGCCGTTCTCAAATTCACCAGTCCAACGCCAGCCATTTACAAAGGCGCAACCATAGCGCAAGCCAACGGCGCAAGGTTTCTCTACGTCGCCAATTTTTTCAACGGCAGCGTTGATGTCTTTGATACGAATTATGCCCCGACATCTGTACCGCCGGGAGCTTTCACGGATCCAAACATTCCCAGTGGATTCGCACCGTTCAATGTGCAGAACATTGACGGAAGTATCTACGTCACCTTTGCCAAACAAAGTGCTGACAAGCACGATGACCTTCATGGGCCTGGGCTGGGTTTTGTCGACGCCTTTGATCCAAACGGTATTTTGCAGCAGCGGTTCAGATCCGGGCATTGGATGAATGCGCCGTGGGGAGTAGCGCTCGCGCCTGATGACTTCGGAAAACTAAGTGGAAAGCTACTGATCGGACAGTTCGGCAGTGGCCAAATCGCCAGCTTCGATCCGGATAATGGAAACTTCCAGGGTCTGCTTCGCGGCCGTCATGGGCAGCCGCTTGAAATCGAAGGACTTTGGGCGTTGCGCTTTGGAAACGGAGCGAACGCCGGACCTTTGACTACCCTGTTCTTCACTGCCGGTATCGACGACGAGCAGCACGGACTGTTCGGCACGATTACACCGATTTCGAAGAAAGACGATGATGACGATGACGGCGGTTCGTAAGCTCGAAAATCGCCCGCTGGATCTTTGTCTTTAGGTGCGGCTACCTGCGCTTGCTTGAAGCCGGCGCAGTTGCCGCACTTTCCACAAACCTCGCTCTCGCGTTACCTTCTCCGTTAAACTAAGCGCACGATGCCCGACATGCTTGTCAATCTGCTGAAGCTGCCGCCGCTTGAACCTTTTCTCGACCAACAAAAGGAAGCCGGGGTTAACATTCGTCGCGCGGAACCGTTCGAGATTACGCCTGTGCGCGGTTTCATCGAGACGAATTTTTCGCTCACCTGGGCTGATGAGATTTCGATCGGCTTTGCAAATAAGCCGGTGAGCGTTTACCTCGCTACTTACTCAGGTCGAGTGATTGGCTTCGCCGCATACGAGTGCACGCGCAAAGCTTTCTTCGGACCCACAGGCGTGGCGGAAGGTGAACGGGGGCGAGGCATTGGGAAGGCTTTGCTGGTAGCGTCGCTGTGGAGTTTGCGGGAACTGGGATATGTGTATGGGATCATAGGCGGCGTCGGGCCAATGGAGTTCTATCGGGAAGCTGTTGGTGCGTTCGTGATTCCGGAGAGCGAGCCGGGAATTTATACGGATTTATTGAAGTAGCTCTGTCTTGATGAAATCAAACCCTTCGATAAGTGAACTCGCACGGGTCATATCCGCCGGCAAGAAGTCGCACCGTGCAATTCGCCCTCCAGGTCCTAAAGGCACGCCGGTGATGGGTGTAATGCGCGAGTTCAATCGCGACTCGCTCGGCTTTATCGAGCGCGCGCAACGCGAGTACGGCGACATCGTGTGGATGCGTTTCCTCTACGTGCCGGCCTTGTTTCTCTATCATCCCGACGATGTTGAGTATGTGCTCACCACGAATCCGAAAAACTTTATCAAGTCGATGTCACTGCGCTCGAACTTCTTTCAACGGCTGGTCGGCAATGGTTTATTGACGAGTCAGGGCGAGGACTGGAAGCGCGCGCGCCGCCTGTCGCAACCGGCTTTTCATCGTGAGCGCGTCGCAACCTACGCGGACACGATGGTCGATTACACGCGGCGGTTGACTGCGCGATGGCAAAACGGGGAATCCCGCGATATGCATCGCGACATGATGCGTTTGACGCTGGAGATCGTCGTGAAGTGTTTGTTCAGCTCCGACGTTTCGGATGATGTGGATGACGTCGGCGCTACTTTGAAAGAACTGGTGAAACCGTTCGCTTCACAGGCGACGCTGGGATGGATTCTGAACAATCGTCTGCCGACCCCTTATCATTTTCGCTTTCACGCGCTGGCGAAAAAGATCGACAACGTCATCTATCGCATCATCGCCGAACGACGCGCCAGCGGCAAAGACGAAGGCGACCTGCTTTCGATGCTGCTGGCCGCGCGCGATGAAGACGGCAGCCAGATGAGCGACTGGCAACTTCGTGATGAAGTGATGACATTATTCCTCGCCGGTCATGAAACTACCGCGCTGACCTTGGCGTGGTCGTGGTATCTACTCGGGACAAATCCGGACGCGGAAGCTAGATTTCATGCGGAGCTGGATGAAGTACTCGATGGACGAGCGCCGACCATGGCCGATGTGCCGCGCCTGAAATACACTGAGCAGATTGCGAAGGAATCCATGCGACTGTACCCGCCGGCGTACGGCCTGGGTCGCGAGGCGATTGACGATTGCGAAATCGGTGGCTATCACGTGCCGAAGGGAACCCAGGTGTTCATGTTTCAGTGGGTCACCCAGCGCGATCCGCGCTTTTACGATCGTCCCGATGAATTCATGCCCGAACGTTGGACGGAAGATTTCATCGCGTGCTTGCCAAAGTACGCCTACTTCCCTTTCGGCGGCGGCCCGAGAGCTTGCATCGGCGCTTCGTTCGCGATGATGGAGATCATTCTGTGCCTGGCCACGATTGGCCAGAAGTTTCGCCTGGAACTGGTTCCCGACCATCCCGTCACGATTTATCCAGCAATGTCTCTGAGGCCGAAGGATGGCGTAAAGGTCGTTGTCACGAGTCGCACTCCGGCGATGTAGATTTCGGGGCGAGCCTTTGATAGAGTTCATCCATTCAAGTAAGGAGTCGCACGCAATGTCAGCTTCAGCCGAAACTCTGTTACGTCAGGCGCTACAGTTACCCCCCAATGACCGCGCGGCGCTGGTCGAAGGCCTAATCACGAGCCTCGACAAACCTGACCCTGAACTCGACGCCTTATGGCTGAAGGAAGCTGAAAGTCGCATGGCTGACTATCGCGCTGGAGAGCTTGGCGCGATTGATGCAGATGAGGTTTTCGCTGAGTTAGGAAAAGAGTCTTGAAGACAAGATTCCTGCTGCCTGCTCGTCGGGAACTCCGGGACACGATTCGTTATTACAACGCGCAACTACCGGGCCTGGGTAAAAAGTTTCGTGACGAGGCGTGGGAGACAGTTCGACGCATCCAGGAGTTCCCAGAGGCATGGCAGCCATTAGGTGGCTCGATTCGTCGCTGCCAGATGCGACGTTTTCCTTACGGCCTTATCTATGAGCCTTCCGCGAGCGAGATCGTTATCATTGCGGTTGCGCATCTCCATAGGAAACCTGAGTACTGGCGCTTACGAGTTGAGTAAGAAACGGAGATCGAGCTGTCCTCTTTCTCGTAGACCTCGTGTGGGCCAAAGTAACCGAGGACTCGGGCAAACAAGGACGAGGCCGAGGGAGACTTGTTATTGTTCAGACCTCGCGCTTATGCGGAAGCCGAACCAAATCGATTTTAGGAGACCACAATGGAAAGATCCTGGCTCGATGCGATCAAGAAAGTGCTCACAGAAACCGAAGCACCCCTTCATTACACCGAGATATCAGAGCAAGTCCTTTCGCGCGGCTATTACGTAACGGATGGAGCAACACCGGCATCAACTGTAAACGCGTTGATCACATCATCCATCAAGCATGATGGCGAAAGATCGCCATTCATTCGCGTCGGCCGGGGCACTTTTGCACTTCGAAACTCGGCGTCAACTACCAGCCAATCAGTTCTACCTGTCAAACGAACAGTTCCTGAACCCATCGCAGATCTCGAAGTGGAGTCATCTGATTCGATCATCCAATCCTTCGGGATGTACTGGCAACGAGACCTCGTGGTTTGGCGCGGCGAGCCGCGCGTGTACGGCAAGCAACAAGCGTTATCCAAGGCGGTGGACTTCGGAAAACAAAAGGGAATCTATGTCCTCTACGATCAGCACACCGTCATCTACGTCGGGCGCTGTATTGATCGCCCTCTGGGTAGGCGGCTATATGAACACACGGTTGATCGCCTTGGAAGTCGTTGGAATCGCTTCTCTTGGTTTGGTCTGCTCGACGTGACTCAGGAAGGAAACCTCCGCGAGTCGCCAGTTAAAGCCTCACTTGCAGCTCTCGTTGCAACGCTTGAGGCTCTTCTCATTGAAGCACTGGAGCCACCCCAGAACAGGAGGCGCGGAGATGATTTTTCGGCCGTTGAGTACGTCCAAGATGTGGATCCAGAATTGCGAGACCGAGAAATCCAGAACACGCTTCGCTCTATCGAGCAAAAGATGCGCGGCGGCTCGTAAGGAAATCTAAGCGTTCGCTTGGGAGCGTGAGTGTTTCCGCGCATGCAGTGACGGAATGCCTAAGCCGCAAAGTACTAAGGCAAAATGCGAGTAGATTTTTCGTGAGCACTCGCCAGGTTTTTCAGGAGTCCCCTTGGACAAGACACTCGTGAATTCAGGGCAGACAGCACAACCAGCCGGAACGCAGCCTGCCGTTGCCGTTAATCAATCCGAACGCGGAGCCACCCCGGCGCCCCTGGCCCACCAGGCGATCCACGACACCGTGGTCCGGATTCTGGAGCAGCAGCCGCGGGGAGCCCTGCTGGACGTGCCGGCCGGAGAAGGCGCCCTGGCAGCTCGACTGATCGCGGCAGGCTTTGCGGTGCATTGCTGCGATCTCTATCCCGAGATTTTCTGTTTGGAAGGGGTGGAGATTCATCGCGGTGATCTGAATAAGGAGCTGCCGTTCAGTGATCAATCCTTTGATTACATCACCTGCCTCGAAGGATTGGAACATATTGAGAATCCACAGCAGGCCATTCGCGAATTCGCACGGCTGTTGCGGCCGGGAGGGCAGCTGGTTGTTAGCGTGCCGAACATCTTGAATGTTGAAGAGCGTTTGAAGTGGCTGCTCTACGGCTACACCTCCCACTTCAAACCGATTACTCGTGCGCAGGCGACGCGGCTGCGGGCGGAGTATAACAACCGGGAAGAAATTGCGGCGCATGTGAATCCGATTGGTTATTCCGAACTGCGCTACACCCTGGAGAAATACGGCTTTCAGATAGCGAGCGTGCGTCGCGACAAGCCGAAGTCAAATGCCTGGCTCTACTGGCCGGTCGTGGCGTTGATTAAGCTGGTTGCGCGCCTGACGCCGGCGAAGAAAAGGGCGGAGCGTTGGACCGAGGAGTTGGCATCGACAGAAGTCTTGCTGGGTGGAAATACTTTGATTGTTCATGCAATGTCTAAGTGATTGCGGTTAATCTCAATTAGGAAATCGCGAAGCCAATGAGCGAACTAACCCATATCGACGAACAGGGCCGCGCCCGCATGGTCGACACCTCCGATAAGACAGTCACGAATCGCCGTGCGGTTGCTTCTGCTCGTGTATTGATGTCACCCGAAACCGTGGCCGCGATTCGCGATTCCCGCGGCCCTAAAGGCGATCCGTTGGAAGCCGCGCGGCTCGCCGGCATCATGGCGGCCAAGCGCACGGCTGAACTGATTCCGCTCTGCCATCCGCTGCCGCTGACCCACGTCGATGTGCGCGCTGAGTTACAGGACAGCGGCGTCTATCTGGAAGCGGAAGTCACCACGCGAGCCCAGACTGGAGTTGAGATGGAAGCGCTGACGGCCGTGTCAGTGGCCGCCCTGACCGTTTACGATATGTGCAAGGCCCTGGATAAATCGATGACAATTACCGAGGTGCGTCTGGAATTGAAGAGCGGTGGAAAATCGGGCGACTATCGACGCGAAACAAATCCTTAGGAACAAGCCGCGCGAATTCTGCGTTCTTGATCGTGACAGAGACTGCTGTGGATTACGGCGGAGGATTGATTTATGAAATACAAACTTTCTCAGGACGCCCGCCCCCAGGCGATGACGCTACTCTTCGCCGCGGCGCTTTCTATCATCTTGTGGTTTGTACCGTTTGCCGAGATTCTGAGCTATCCCTTTCGCATCTTCGTTACTTTCATTCATGAAGGTGGACACGCTATCGCGGCGTTGCTAACCGGCAACTCAGTGCAAAGTCTGAGCGTGGCCATGAACGCCAGCGGCGAAACTTATACGACGCAGGGTGGGACGTTCGCACAAATGTTCGTTTCCAGCGCCGGCTACCTGGGCGCCATGACATTTGGTGCGCTCTTGCTGGTGCTGATTCGCGGCGCAGTGGCCGCGCGCGTGGTACTGATGGGATCGGCGGTGATAATTCTTGTTCTGACTACGGTCTTTGGATTCTTCAAGCCGCTGTTAGCCGGGTCGTGGAGTTCGCTCAGCGGAATTCCGTTTACTCTGTTCGCCGGCGTCGCGCTGGCGATCGGTTTGTTCGCCATCGCGCGATTCGCCAGCCCCCGCGTGGCGACATTTGTGCTGAGCATGCTGGCTGTCCAATGCATCCTGAATGCCTTACTCGATCTGAAGAACGTGTTCTTTCTTTCATCGCCGTTTGCGCCGGCGGTTCCCACCGATGCGGTGAATATGGCAAATGCGACGCACATTCCGGCGATCATTTGGGCGATCATCTGGATCGTCTTAGCGTTTGGAATTCTCTTGCTCTCGCTGCGCTTTTACGTCGCCGCGCGCGACCGCGCGTTTGATGCGAAGCAGGATTCGCCGTTCGAGCAGAAAGCGGAAGCCTGAAAGAAGAGAAAATAGGAGCCTTGACACGATTTACAAGATTTACAGGATTTGAGAAAGCAAACACAACTTTTTTTGTTCATCCTGTAAACCCTGTTAATTCTGTCAATTTTCCTGCTACTGTTCGCGTGCTATCATACCTGCGCTCTCCCGAAATGAATTCGCACATCAGAGGAGACGCTATGCATTTGCTTCAAAAGGCAATCTTTCTTTCTGTCATTGTGGCCAGCGCGCTGGCACTGATGGCTTGCCCGAGTAAAACCACGATTGCGAAAATTAATCAGAACCCGTCGAGGTATCAAAACCAGCAGGTTGGATTGATTGGCACTGTAACTGATAGCTATGGCGTGCTGGGAAATGGAATTTACGAGTTGGACGACGGCACCGGAAGGATTTGGGTGATGACCACTCGGGGCGTGCCGACAAAGGGCACGCGGGTCGGCGCGTCGGGCCACGTTCATACCGGCGTGAGTTTTGGCGGCAGGACCTATGGCATGGTTTTGCAGGAAGAGCAGCGACGGACAAAATCGAATTGACGAAGATTGGTTCATGACGTAGTGGATCAATGACTCGATGGACAAATTGATTTCGTGTCTCGATCGACAGTTTGCCGAGCTTCACCGGGCCCAACGTGAATTAATTGGAGCGATCTCGCCCGAGCTGCTCTATGAACAGCCGCCCGGTGGTTCCAGCTTGTTTCCGATTCTTTCATGCGGCGAATATGTCTTGCGCAGCGCGGCTGCAGTCGAGCAGACTTTTGGCGGCATCACTTCCAATCTTTGGGACGACCCGTTTGAGTGGACGCTCCCCGAGGCCTTGGCGACGCCGGAAAAAATAGTTGGCTATCTCGAGGAGGTCGAAGCCACACGAAAGCACGGGTTCGAGTTTTTGCAAAGCGATGAAGATCTTTTGAAGGAAGTCATGGCCCCGGCGGGCCAGACGCAGCTGTTTTCGCTTTTGCTGGACACGCTCCAGCGTGCGGCGCATCACCAGGGCGGCGCCGCTGCCACGATGGAACTGCTGACGGCTAATTTAAAGGGCGTAGAGTAAAGTTTATGATTGCAACTTGTACGCGATGTCAAACAAAGAATCGAATCGATGAGCGAGCCGCCAAAACGCAGCAGCCGGTCTGCGGTCGTTGCGGGGCGCCGCTTGAACTTGGGCAGCCGGGTGATTCTGCAAACGGCGGCAAGCCGCGCGTAGTTACTGACGCCAGCTTCGAGAGCGACGTTCTGGAAGGGGGCTCGACGCCAATCCTGGTCGATTGCTGGGCGCCATGGTGCGGACCCTGTCGAATGATTGCCCCGGTACTCGACGAATTGGCAGCCGAGTCGAACGGACGTTACGTGATCGCCAAATTGAACGTAGACGAAAACCCGCAGACCTCCGGCCGCTTCGGCATTCGCAGCATCCCGACCATGCTGATCTTCAAAAATGGCGAACTCATAGATACACTTGTCGGCGCGCTGCCCAAGCAGGCAATCGCGGCACGATTGGCGCGAGCGGCGTAAGAGCCAAGCGCGAAGCAAAGAAAGCCCAAGACCATGTTTTGTCCCCGTTGCGGTCAACAGCAGGCTACCGATTCAATGCGATTCTGTTCGCGCTGCGGCTTTCCCATGGAAGGCGCGATGCACCTGCTTGCGAATGGAGGATTGATTCCACAGTATCAGCATACAGTCGATCAGAAGGGCCCCTCTCCGCGCCGCAAGGGCGTAAAGCAGGGCGCGTTGCTGATGCTCATCGGGGCCATCATTGTTCCCATATTCGGCGTGATGTCCGGCTTTGCCCCGGGGAGACTGGAGAACGTCTTTGCTTTCTTTGCCGCGCTCTCCGCGATCATTTGTTTCCTCGGCGGACCGTTGCGAATGCTCTTTGCCGGTATCTTTGAAGAAGGCGCGCCGCCGAAATCCCAATTCATGATGAGCAATCCCTATGCTCCGCCGGTGATCGCGGCGCCACAGGCACGCGTTTCGTTGCCACCTGCGCCTGTTAATACGGCTGCGTCCTGGAGGCAACGGCCACAGACCGCCGAAATTCAACAACCACCCAGCGTCACCGACAACACCACGCGTTTACTCGACAAGAAAGAACCTGAAACTGAGTAAGAGGTCAGGTTGCGTTCAGAGTTCAACCTTTAAGTTGCAAATTACAGATGCAAGCTTGAACTCTAAACTAATCGCTGCCGGCAGAATCATCACGCGATGTCCGCTTCCAGCAAAGTAAGAAACTCGGACCCGCTCAGTGATCGTCTGCGCGCTCGTATTAAGCAGCAAGGCCCGATTCCGTTTCACAAGTGGATGGCCGCTGCCCTTTACGACGAGCGCGACGGCTATTACTGTCGCGCGGATCGAATTCCCCAGGGCCGAGCCGGTGACTATCGGACCGCGCCGGAAACGAGCCCGCTTTTCGCCGCCACGTTCGCCTCTTACTTTTCGAAGCTCTTTGTCGATCTGAAATGGCCGCCGTCCTTAACCATTTTCGAGGCAGGCGCCGGTAGTGGCGAGTTCGCTCATGGTGTCTTAACCAGCTTGCGAAGAGACTCTCCCGAGGTCTTCGCGGTCACCAGCTATGTAATCGATGAAATCAGTCGTGACGCGCGCTTACGAGCGGCCGAACGTCTGGCTGAATTTTCCGATCGGATCAGTTTTCGGCGGCTGATTGACATCGACACACCCGTTGTCGCAGGCATTATCTTTTCAAATGAAGTCATCGACGCTCTTCCGGTACATCGAGTAATCAAGCGCGACGGAACGCTGCGCGAACTGTTTGTTGGAGTGAACGAAAGCGACTTTGTATGGGTGGAGGGTGACTTGGACACGAGTGTCACCGAATACTGCACGCGCGCTGGAATCAAGCTATCGGAAGGCCAGATTGCCGAAATCAATCTCGAGGCCGAGAGGTTTGTCGCGCGTTCTGCCGGTTTACTTGATCGCGGCTATGTCGTCACCGTGGATTACGGCGCCGAGCGAAACGATCTCTTGGGCGATCCGAATCGCCATCGAGGAACGCTGCGGGCGTTCCGTCGCCATCGATTTGTTGACGACGTATTGACGAGACCTGGAGAGCAGGACCTGACGACTACTGTCGATTGGACGCAGATCATAGAAGCTGGTGACCGAGCCGGCCTGCGAACGCTCCGTTTGGAACGGTTGGATCAATTTCTGCTTGGGCAAGGTCTGACCTCGGTACTGACGGAAATGATGACCTCGACGCATGACTCTGTCGAAGCATTGCAACTAACTACGAGTTCGCGCGAGCTGATTCTGCCCACTGGAATGGCAGCTTCGTTTCAAGTCCTGGTGCAGGAAAAGCGTGGCTAGTTATCGTGGCTACGAACGTATGCAGTGAAGAGTAAGCAGAAAACAGTCGGGACATTAGCCCGACCGTCAGGGAGGGGCTCGACGGTCGCGAGTCAGGAGCCCGACCGTGAGGGAGGGCAAGGGAGGAACAAGAAGGCGGCCATCATCGGCCGCCTGTTTCTTAGCCCGATTCATCGGGCTTTCCCGCAGGGTTACTAGACCAGCCGTTTTACGGCTGGGGCCGCGATGCGAATATTCTAAAACTGTGAGCCCGATTGATCCGGCTTCTCACGAAGGCTTTAGCCCAAAGTCATTCGGGTAAGCACGCTGAAGCGCGCTAATTGAAATTACGCCGCACGTAACCAGCGCTAAAAGCGCTGGTCTAGAAACCTGCGGGAAAGCCGCGTGAACGCGGCTATACAACAGCTTCATGTCGTGGTGGACGAGTCTGCGTTCACATACCGCGAGATAAGCTATCGGCCCGGATCCTCATCCGTCACGCGATACTTTTCCTTTTCCTTCTCACGCTGCAAATAAGGAATTCCTTTCTGCATCCACTCCGGCGCGGGCGCGCCTTTCAGGAAGTGATCGAAGAATTCCTGCAAGCGCCGGGTGTAGTCCTTCTGGTTGATCCGCTTGCGCAGGCCGTGCTTCTCGCCGTTGTAGCTGAACATGTAGACCTCTTTGTTCAGCCGGCGCAGCGCGAGAAAGTATTCGATGCCCTGATACCACGGCACCGCGTCGTCTTCGTCGTTGTGAATCATCAGAAGTGGAGTTTGGACGCGGTCGGCCCGAAACACCGGCGAGTTTTCCAGGTACCTCATCGGGTATTCCCAAAGGCTGCCGCCAATCCGCGACTGCGAATGTTCGTATTGCCACTGGCGCGGCAGGCCGGTGCCCCAGCGAATGCCGCTGTAGGCGCTGGTCATGTTCGAAACCAGCGCGCCGGGCGCGGCGGCTTTGAAACGGTTCGTCTGGGTCACCAGGTAAGCGATCTGATAGCCGCCCCAACTATGTCCCTGAATCCCGATTGCGTTTTCGTCGACGAAACCTTTGTCGACGATGGACTGGATTCCCGGCAGCACGCACTTCAAAGCGCTCTGTCCCGGATAGCCTACGGTGTAGACGATGTCAGGCATGTAAATCAGATAGCCGTTGCTGACATAGTAAGTCGGATTGATCGAAGTTCCCGGAGACGGATTGCGGAAAGTATGTAAACCCTGCGTTAGCCTTTCATAGATGTAGACAATCATTGGGTACTTCTTTTTTGGATCAAAGTTGTCGGGCTTAAGTAACAGGCCCTGCAACGCCACGCCGTCGGTATTCTTGAAACTTACCAGCTCGCCGCTACCCCAATTGAACCGAGCCCGTTGCGCATCGCCATTGCTAACCCTCTTAAGGTCTTTGAAGTTTGAACTTGTCACCCAGACGTCGGGAAACTCATCGAAGCGCGAAGCAGTCAACATGAGAACGTCCGCATCTTTCGCTTTTGTCGGGTTGTTAAAATCCTTCGCGGCCATCAGGAGTTTTTCCGGCAAGCCACCGTTGACTTTGTCGCGATAAAATCCGGAGTCCCGAGTCTCTTCATTTTCCGCGTGCAGCAACAAAGGTTTGGCCGGATCAATCGAACGCTCTTTCGGATCCAGCCGCACGTAGCGAAACACGATCTTGTCGCGACGACCGACGCCGTCCGTCAGGTTCTTCGCACTATTGCCATCAGGCGCCACCTGCCAGATGTCGTAACGATCATAGATCAGCACCTCGCGGTCGTCTTTGGTCCAACCCGCGATGCCGTACGACGGCGGTGTCGCTGGTTCGTCATTGGTCTCGTTGAAGAAATGCGCGCTAAGGTTTTTCGTCAAATTCACCGTGCGACCATCCGCGATTGAATACGAGTTCCAATCTTTGCCGTCGAAGTAAATCGCATACCTCGCGACGGGCGACAGCGAAACTCCAAATCGCTGTTTTTGACCCACCAGCTTGCGCGTGCCATCAGCCGTGTTCACCAGATAGTAATCCGTGAGACCGGGATCGTAGTCATTCGTAATTCGATAAGCGCGATTGTCGGAGCCGATCGCATACCGTCCGTCATTCGAAGGCGAGATGGTTTCCATTGACTCATCGGCGAGCTGGACGAATTTTCTTTCCCTGACCAGATAGGTGCCGCGATACGACTTGTTGCGCTCTTGCTCAGCGCGAATCCGCTGGATCGGCTGCACGTAGTCATCCTTCCAATGCCATAGATCGACCAGGACTTTTTCATCGGCGGGAGTCTCTTCGTCCGGGGACTTTTCCGGTTCGAGCGGCGGCGCGGCTCCCAAAAACAGATGACTGCCATCCAAAGAAAAGCCCAGCGTCGCTTTCTCGCTGACCACGAAATCTTTGCGAAAACCTGCCGAGGAAGTTGAGACGACCTCAGTCGCGCTATTGATCACCGAGCTAGCATGGTTCCGATCTAAGCCCTCCCTAACGGTCGGGCTACTGCCATTGCTTTCGATAGCCGCGGGAGCGCCGCTACGATTCCACAGGTAGACCTTGAACTTCGGCGGTTTCGAATCCTGATCGTCACGGTCGCTGATGAAAGCCAGTTCAGTCTGATCCTCATCCCAGGTAAGTTTTTGATATTTCCCTTTACCCGACAGCAACGGCACCGGGGCCGCGTCGTTCTGGGGGGCAACAGCGAAGGCGCCGTTTGTTTCTTCCTTCCTGGCAGCGACTGTATAGACCAGCGTCTTTGCATCCTTGCTCAGTGTGTAATCAAGCACGTCATTGACAGTGCGTTCCGTTCCACTCGTCATGTTTCGCAGGACGAGATCGGTTCCATACTCTTTTTTCTTTTCTTTTGAGGTTGCAACCGGCTTCGGTAAAGGTGAGGTTTCGGTCGGTGAAGTTTCTTTTGAGCCCTCCTTCACGGTCGGGCTAACGCCCGGTTTCGGCTCGAGCAGATAAGCAATAAATCCCGATCCGTCCTCCGGCACTTGAAAGTTTTTTACTCGCTCAATGCGGGCGACCTGGCCCGTCCCGACGTCCATGATGCCAAGCGCGTTCTTCGGCATGTCTTCGGGCTTCTTCTTTTCCTTCTTTGCCTTGTTCACTTCGGCTTTGGTTGGCTCAACACTGAATATTACGAAGCGACTGTCGGCAGTGAAGACCGGTCGCACCAGGCGCGCCTGGGCAGCGATGATCTCGGCAAAGTTGGGAATCGAATCGTCAGGCGGCGGCGCCGGTGGACGATAGCCGCGCGGCGCTCGCCACTCAGCGCCAGTCGCCCGGTTACGCACGACGATCTCGCTGTCGCCGTCCTGCGCCATGAAGGCATACGCGATGAACTTTCCGTCGCGCGAGATTTGTGGCGCCTGAATCGATCGCCATGAATCATAATCCTGATGGGTTAAGGATCGCTTGGTGCCTGAGCCTCGATCCTGCGCCAGGCCATTGACCAAAGCAGTTGCCAGCAACGCGACCAAACAAATGATGGACACGCCTCGCCTCTGTAGGTTAAGGGTTTTCATGAAACACCTCGCCGTGAATCAGTGTGATTGGCGGTTTGGCCGCCCGATATGCGGAAAGGCTTTGCCCTTCCAAGATCTGAATTTAGTTAGTGAAGACGACGCCCGGGAAACATCAAAGGCGAAGCCTCAAGGATTCCAAAAGAAGTCGTTACCCGGCGGAGCCATGGACTCTTCGCAAACAGCTGCGGCCCAGCCAAACGCCTGCTTAGAACAGCTGGAACTTAATCGTCAGATACTTCTTCGGGTTCTGGCGAAAGTCGTAAAGCAGCTTGACGCCTTCGGACGAGAGATTATTTACGTTTGAATAGAGTTGATCGTCGGTGATTAGTTTCCCGAGCGTTCCCTCGCCGCGTTGGGCTCCGGCGACCACGTTATCGATCCTGGCCGCGGTTGTGTTAAAGCGGGCGATCGCAGTGCGCGTGTCGTTATAGAGGCCTTCATCTTTTACCAACTTGCCCAGTGTGCCCTGGCCCGAGTTTACTCCCGCTACGATCGAATCGATCTGATCCATTGAATGGTTTACCCGATCGGCGATTCGGTTAATCTTATTGTACATTTCGTCGCTCTGCAGCAACTTGCCCGCGGTGCCGCGCCCGGCGGCGAGATCCGCGGAAAGCTTGCGCAGATTCGCGGCGATGTCGTTGGCGTTGTTGTAGAGTGCCTCGTCATAAATAAACTTGCCGGCGGAACCTTTGCCGCTCTTGATTTGCTGTGCCAGTTCTTCAGCGTCACGAATGGTGGCGTTCAGATTGTTATAAAGCGCTTCATCATTGAACAGACGGCCAACGGTGCCTTTGCCTTCACGAACATTCTTCACGACTTCGTTGAGCTGGTCCGATAATTTGCTTAGGCGTTGAGCCAGATCGGTTCCCGAAGTAGCCAGGTCGCTCATGGTGCTGCCCGACGTTGACGGCAAAAGGGAATTCTCTGACACTGGCTTCCCCAGGGCGGTGCCGGGCGTGATATTAATGATCATTTCGCTGCCGAGAATGCTGGGCGATGCCTGGTTCGCGGTCGAGTCGGTGCGAATGCGGTCGGTGGCCGGAACGCCGTCGATTTTGGTATCGATGGTCAGGAACGCTTCAATCTTTTGCGGATTCGGCGCCGTGCCCACTTCGGAAGCGGTCATCAATCTAATCCGCTCGACTTTGCCAATACGCACGCCCGCGAGGCGGACTTCCGAGCCCTCGCGCAATCCGTTGGCGTCAGCGAAACGGGCGCGCAGGTGCAGATGGCTCTTGAAAGGATTGATCTCGCCTGAGGCGTTCAGGATCAGAACGACTAAAACGGCGATGGCGATCAGCACGAGCAAACCGACGCGCAGCTCGCTGAGCCCTATATTTCTGGTTGATTTTGGCATGGCCTACTCCGATTTGCGATTTTAGATTTCAGATTTGCGATTTGGATTCTGTCGTCCGTTTGCGCTAAATCGGCAATGGGCAATCGCAAATCAAAAATTGCTTTCAGTGTCCGCGCAGAAATTTATGAATGTACGGGTCATCCGCCTTGCGCAGGGTTTCGTCCGTTCCGCTGAAAATAACCTGGCCGTCGCGCATCATTAAAACCTTACTGTTAATCAGGCACAGCTTTTCGCCTTCCTTCTCAAAGACGACCTCACCGGCTTCATTGACCACAGCGTACTCCGAAGTCAGGTAATCAAGATTGTTCATCTCATGCGTGACGAAGATGGAAGAGACGTCTTCCAGGTCGCGCAGCTTCATGGCCAGCTCGCAGATGGTGCGCGCCGTGGGAGGATCCAGACCCGCGGTCGGTTCGTCGAACATGACAATTTTCGGGTCGCCCACCAGAGCTCTCGCGATTCCGACGCGCCGGCGCATGCCGCCGGACAGCTCTGACGGCATTTGATCGATGGCGTCTTCCAGATTTACGAACCGCAGCATGCGGCGCACTTCGCCTTCGACGTCGTCTTCGGGGACGCCCTGTTCATGCAGCTTGAACGCTACGTTCTCGTAAACTGAAAGAGAGTCGAACAGCGCGCCTTCCTGAAAGATCATCCCGATCTTCTTGCGTACTTTCATCATATCGGTTTCGGCGTATTCTGTAACATCTTCGCCGTCGACCAGGATTTGACCACTGTCCGGCTTGAGCAGACCCAGGACCAACTTAATCGTGGTTGATTTGCCGCAGCCCGAGCCGCCGAGAATGATCTTGGTCTCGCCCTTCATCACCTTAAAGCTGAGATCGTTGAGGACCTTGCGCCCGTCGAAGATCATGGTGACATTGCGAAACTCGATCGCGGGTATGGCGCGATCGGAATCGTCCACCTCGCGGAACGTCGATTCAGCCGCGCGGTCGCTGACACGATTGTCAGTCGCCGGCCCTTCGGGTCTGTCAATTGAAGCTTGTGACATCATCTTTGGGTGCCCAGAACAAGTTGTAGCGCGCGGGCCAGGATAAAGTCAGCGATAATCACTATGATGGACGCCATCACCACGGCCGAAGTCGTGGAACGTCCCACGCCGACCGTACCGCCCTCGGTCTTCAGCCCCTTGCGACAGGCGATTGTACCCATCAGGAAAGCGAAGAACAAAGGTTTGATAATGCCACCAATAATGTCGTCGGTGGTGATGCCGTCGCGCACGGAATTGGTAAACATCGCCGAAGGCAAGCCGAAAAGAAAGCTTGAAACCGCCCAACCGCCTCCAATGCCGACGACGTCGGCGATCAAAGTCAGTAAAGGCAGCGTAATGATTAGGGCGAGGATTCGCGGGGCGACCAGCTTGCGAACCGGATCGGTGCCCAGCGCGCGCATCGCGTCAATCTGTTCCGAAACGACCATCGAACCCAACTCTGCTGAGATCGCTGAAACGACGCGCCCGGTGACCATTAAGGCGGTCAAGACGGGACCGAGTTCGCGAACGAGGGAAATCGAAACCAGATAGCCAAGTTGATCTACCGCCCCGTATGAAGCCAGCGTCTGATAAGTTTGCAGTGTGAGCACGCCACCGGTGAAAAAGCCGGTGAGCAGAATGATTGTCAGGGAACCCACGCCGATGCTGTCCATCTGCGCGATGGTCTCGGGAACGTAACGCGGTTTTCTAAAGAGGCCACGCGCGGCACGGCCTACCAGCAACGACATCTCTTGCAGTTCCAAAAGAAAACGCGTGGCTATGTTCATGCGAGACTCAATGACAAATAGGCCGCTCGAAATCAGCGGCCGCCAAGACTAATCGAGAGGTTGGTAGTCTGGCAAGCTGGGCGCATCATTGATTACGTAAAGTGCGCGAAGCGCCGGCGCGTTGCGAGCCGATTTTCAACAGAGCCGCCTATCATGCGCAGAACCAACCGTGTGCGTCAAGGTTAATCCTTGCAGGCAAGCAAGAAAGGGCAAAGAAAAGCCGGCCCAACTGAGTCAGACCGGCTTGAACGTACTCGAGCTTTCCAATTTTAGGGATTTCGCTGTTGACGCATCAGCCTTCGTTGTCGCAGAGGCGCCAGGGAATTGTTATTACCCCGCACTCCGTCCTGACGTCGATTAGCTCCATTCCGCGGAAACTGTTGATTGCCGCCCCGCCGTAGTGCCTGATTCCGCTGTCGCATCTCTCTCAACCGGACTCGTTGTTCCGGCGTTAGCACCTGCAGAATTCGCGCTTCGGTAAGGGAACGAAGGCGAATCGTGGCCGCCTGAGCATCGGCGACCTCGTGAGAGCGTTGGTCAATCAGCGCTTCATTTGGGGTTGGAGACTCAATCGCTTCAGTCAGCGCGCGCTGTGCCTGGCGCAGATGTTGTATCGCAGCCTGGCGCTGGTCCTTCAGCTCCGCGTTGATGGTGCGAATCTTTTGAATCTGATCAGGGGTCAAGTTCAGGGGCCCGAAATCAGGAATTTGATTGGTCTGCGTCTGAGTTTGCGTCTGAGCAGGATCAAGGGGACTCTGCGCGGTCTGCGCACGGGTTATCGTGCCTGCGCCAATCAACAGGAGCAGAATGGCTAATGAAAGACCACAGCTTCGTAGTTTGGAATTGTTTCTCATGATTGCAACGTCCTCGCTTCCCGTACGCCTTCGCCGGAGGCGGTCATTGATTAGGCTCCTCGGAAAACACAAACGGCAGTTCGTCTTCGTCTCTGGGAATCAGTCGCAAGTCCGCCGCCAATTGCACGCGCTCCTGTCGAGATAAGCCGCGCGGGTGCACTCTCGGCTGGCTTCGGTTCCCAGCAACTTGAGACTGGCGGCTCTTATCGTTCGACTTATCCGTCGTGATCGTTGAATTCGACGATGCGGAAGGGTTCTTACTCTTCAGTTCGCCCATCCGACGTTTGACCTCGTTCGCGACCGCCGTATCGAACTGTTCCTTACTGTACGCATCGTTTTTCGGTTGATTGTTCGCCAGCGGAGGCGGCTTGTTCCATGAGCGTGAAATTGCCAGAACGGCCAGCACGCAGAACATCAACGCAGCAAACGCCGTTGCGGCGCGCAGCCATAGGGGCGACGCACTAAAGAAGTTGCGCAGCGCGCTCAGCGCCGAAAGCCGGCGTTCGGGCTGTACGGTTTGAATAGAAATCGGCCCTGCTTCTGTAATAGCCGGTGCCGGCAAAACCGCCGTATTGAAGGCCGAGCTCAGCGCTTCGTTCCGCCAGAGCAAAATAGACTCGTGGACTTGTTTGAAGACGGCGAGTTCGGCGCGACACGCATCACACGCTTCGGCGTGATTGGCAAAGTCGCGGGCTTCCGCTTCATTCGCCTCGTCATACAGGTAGGTCACCAGATCTTCCGCCCGGTGGCAATCTGGACGTTCGTTAATTTCTTTCATCTCGAAAACTACCTCACCTTCGCGAACTCCTCAGGGGACTTATTCGCCAAACTTTTTTAAGCGCATCTGCAATTGCCTGAGAGCCGTGTACAGTCGGCTTTTGACTGTGCTCAAAGGCAATTCAAGCGCCTCTGATATTTCCTGAAACGTAAGCTCCTCGAATTCTTTCATTAGCACGACCTGTCGCAGGTCCGCCGGCAACGCCGACACTGCTCGTCTGACGGCAACGCTTCGTTCCAGGTTTTCAACCGTGCGCGCCGGCGAGCCGTCCAGCGGCATCGCGAAGACGGCAGCGTTTTTTTCCGCTTCGTCTTCCAGGGCCGTTTCGCCCCGCACTCTGGCGCGCCTTTGCCGCGTAATACACTGATTGACAGCGATCCTGTGTAGCCACGAGGAGACCTTTGCATCGCCACGAAAGCCGCGCAAATTGCGAAATGCCGCCAGGAAGGTTTCCTGAGTCGCATCACGAGCGTCCTCCTCGCGGCCAAGCATGCCAAAGGAAAGCGCGAAGATACGTCGCTCCCAGCGGCGTACGATTTCTCCAAACGCTTCGGGCTCGCCCGACAGGGCGCGCTCAACCATCTGCTCGTCGCTTGTGGCCGTCTCCATTCGGTTCCGTGGCTCGCGTCCGGCTCTGCGAGGCCGTCCAAATGCTTCACGCGCAACAACCCCACGCGCTCAACCTTTTAGACGCTGCCCGAGGCCGGCAAGTCGGCAAAAGTATCGCACGAAACCGAGCTGGCCTATCAGATCAGGCCTAAGCGACGGGCCTTTTGATCGTGAGCCCTTCGCTTCGCGCTTGTTAGATTCTCGGGCACAACCGTTTAATCTAAGTATTTCAGCAGTTAAAGCACGGCCAAAACGGTTGACACAAGGGCGATGACCAACTAGTCTAGGTGAGGTGGCCAGTTGGCCAAGCGGGCGGGACCGCCTCTTACCCGTAACGTCCAGCGCCTATCTCGAAAAGTTTTCCGCAGTTCACCACAAGGGTTTCCACGATTCAGAGTGTTCGAACGCTTTAACCGAATCCGCCTGCTTTATGTCGTGCTGGCAGTGTTGCTGCTGGTCGGCCTTTTGCCTCTCGGCCTCGCCGGCATCCTGTTGTCGGGGCGCAGCGCAGAAGAACTGCGCGCCGTCGAGGGACGCTATCAAGCGCAACTGGTTCAGGACAAGGCCAGACAAATCGAACTTTATGGCCAGCGCTATCGCGACGTGGTCAGCGGTCTGGCGCGCGCCTTTGAGATATCCGGCGGCATTCGACTGCTCGCCAGCACTCGTGATGATGTTCGCCTGCAGACTACGCTACAGGACGATCCTAACTTGATCGCGCTGGCGATTTGTCCGGTCAGAGGAGAAGTCCATCGCGCCTTTCAACCTGACTTGATCAAGCGAGAAGAACTTGACCAACGCATCAGCGAGGTACTGGTCCGCATGAATAGCCGCGGCGTAGTCATGGGACGGCCCCAAATCATTCGTTCCGGCCAGGAGATGGGGCTGACGATTGCGGCCCCGGTAATGGATGGCGATGAAATCGTCGCTGCCGTAGTCGCCGTGGTCTCGTTTCAGGAAGTTTTCAAGGCAGTTCAGCAATCATCGTCAAAGAGTGCGCGCGAACTACTCGATGCCGGACTGCCCGTCGTCTTTGTCGTCGACCAGAACGGAAAAGCCGTGGCGCATCCCGATGCCGCCGTGGCTTTTTCAGAACGGCCGATGACTGATTTGAAGGTGGTGCAGGATTGGCTTGAGACAGGTGCACAAGTGCAATCGGCGCTGGCGCCGTTCACTCTCGATCGCGACGGCCGCATCACACCGATGCTGGGGTCGTACGCAACGGCCGAGCTGGATCACAATTCACTGTTGGGCGTGGTCGCGATTCAAGACGAAGCGGCCGCGCTGGCGTCAGTCCGCGACATGCGGAGACAAACGCTGTACATAAGTTTGCTGGCCGCCACCCTCGCCTTGCTCATCGGATTCTATTTTGCAGAGAAGCTGACCCGTCCGGTGCGCGAACTGGCTGCCGGAGCGCTTCGCATCGCAGCCGGCGATTTCTCGCAACGCGTCAAAGTTCCGGGACGCACCGAGCTGGGCCAACTTGGCGCTTCGTTCAATCAAATGACGGATCAGGTGGAACGTTTTGTCGGCGACCTGCAGCGTTCGGCTAACGAAAATCACGATCTGTTTCTGGGCACGGTCAAAGCTCTCGCGGCCGCGATTGACGGCAAAGATCCTTATACGCGCGGCCATTCTGAACGCGTCTCGCGATTTTCTGTGGCTACGGCCCAGGGGCTCGGTTTGCCCGAGAACGAAATCGAACAGATTCGCATCAGTGCTTTGCTGCATGATATTGGCAAGATCGGAATCGACGACAATGTTTTGAAGAAGCCGGCGGCGCTGACTGACGCCGAGTTCGAAATCATGAAGACCCATCCACAAAAGGGCTATAAGATCATGTCGCAGATTCCGGCGATGCGCGATTTTCTCCCGGGCATGTACATGCATCACGAGATGATTAATGGCGGCGGGTATCCACAGGGTCTAAAAGGCGATGAAATCCCCATGCAGGCGCGGATCGTGTCCGTGGCCGACACTTTTGATGCGATGACTACTGAGCGTCCGTACCAGCGGGCGATGGACCTGGAGGCCGCGCTCTCCAGACTGAAGAGTTTCGTCGGCACGCGTTACGACGCGCGAGTCGTAGCTGCTTTCATTGCCGCTTGCGAAGCAGGCAAGATTCGTCCCGGCGTGTCGCGCGTAAATCGCAACGGAACCAATTCGCTTAATCAGCCTGTCAATTCTTTGCCTTCCATAGAACCAGTGTCGGATTCTCTGCTGGCGGTTAGCTAGCAATAAGATGATGTCGGAAGCCCGATCGTAAGCGAGGGCTCCCTAACCGATCAGGCCTTCCAACGGTAGGGTCAGGTTCGCAAAACTCAATTAACTCCTTATTCGGCGCGTTGCCTTTGCGGCGACGCGCCGCTTTCGGTTTATAATCCAAAGAATTCATTTATCTTTCGATCCAGGAAAGTATTCAATGGCTTTTTGGCGAAGAAAAAAGGACGACTTTGTCTCGCTGGGCTTGAGCCGGGGTGCTGAAGAGCGCGCCACCGACGTTCAGCCCGAATCAAATACCGGGATCCAACCGATTCCATCGGCGGCCGAGCCTGCCGAGAGCGCCGTGCGGTCGCCCTGGCAGACGTCGGTCCTGGGGCTCAATCTTTCTATCGAGGAATTACAGGCGCAGGAAGCCGCGCTGGAACAGGAATTCTCGGCCCGCTTTCGACGCGCCGTGGCGGCCACGCGTGAGTCGCTGTCGGAAAGAATCGACACCGTCTTCGCCGGCGCGAAGAAGATCGATGCAGCTTTGCTCGACGAACTCGAGGAAGCTTTGATTGCCGCCGATATCGGCGTACCCACGACGATGCATGTGCTTGAGACTGTGCGGCGAGGAATCAGCCGCAAAGAGATCGACGACATCGCCAAATTGAAGCAGGCAATCAAGTCGGAGTTGCTCTCGATCCTGAACGCATCAGAGCAGAACGGCGTCGCTTCCGAAGCCAGTGTGCCGGAAAGCATCGCGCCCTACGTAATGATGATCGTCGGCGTGAATGGCGTCGGCAAAACGACGACGATAGGCAAGCTGGCGCAGCGAATCAAAGCCGAGGGCAACGACGTTTTGATTTGCGCGGCCGACACGTTTCGTGCGGCGGCCTCTGATCAACTGGCGATCTGGGCTGAGCGGACTGGCGTGCCCCTGATTCAACAAAAGCAGGGGACCGACCCTGCGGCGGTGCTGTTCGATTCGATGAAAGCGGCGAAGGCCCGCGGCTCGGATGTTTTGATCGTCGACACCGCCGGGCGTCTGCACAACAAGTCCAATCTAATGGCCGAGCTGGAAAAGATGAAACGCGTGGCAGGCCGCGAAGTCGAAGGTGCGCCGCACGAAACTCTCCTGGTGGTGGATGCGGTGACCGGACAGAACGGCCTGGAGCAGGCGCGTCAATTTTTGAAAATTGCGGGCGTGACCGGAATCGTTTTGACGAAACTGGACGGCACGGCCAAAGGCGGTATTGCCGTCGCGATCGCCAAAGAGCTGGGTCTGCCAATTCGTTATGCGGGAATTGGCGAGAAAGTTGACGACCTGGTCGTCTTTGATCCGGAAGTGTATGTGAATAGTCTTTTTAACTAAGATTTGATCCTAGTCATTCGCAAACTAACTGGGTGTAGCATGAGGGCGGCGGTCTCGTGCCGTAGGCACGAAATGTTTATAGCTCGCAACGCCCTTTCTTATTTTCTTATTTCGCGTCAGTGCCACCGCCGAATACATTGCGCTCCTACGGAGCGCTCTGACCTCTCGGCAGCCCTTGGGCTATAAACATTTCGCCGCTCTGCGGCTGAGACAAAACTTTGGAGCAGACTGACATCGATCGCCAGATGATGACCCGCGCGCTTGAATTGGCTGCGCGTGGCATCGGCCAGGTCAGTCCGGGCCCACTCGTCGGTACGGTAATCGTTGATGATGCTGGAGAGATCGTCGGTGAAGGTTTTTATGTTTACGATCAGTTGAAGCACGCCGAGACGCTGGCGTTGGAACAAGCCGGCGACCGAGCCCGCGGCGCAACGGCCTACGTATCGCTTGAACCGCATGCCCATCAGGGTCGCACACCGCCCTGCACTGAAGCGCTGATCAAAGCGGGAATCAAGCGCGTCGTTGCTCCTATCGAAGATCCCAATCCGAAAGTCTTCGGCCGCGGCTTTGCTCGCTTGCGCGAAGCCGGCATTGAAGTCTGCACCGGCTTGCTGAAGGAAGAAGCGGCGCAACTAAACGAGGCTTACATTCATTTCATGCGCACTGGCCGGCCGTTCGTTCACTTGAAGCTGGCGGTGTCTCTGGACGGCAAGGTGGCGACGTTTAGTGGAGATTCGCGCTGGATCACCAGCGAGGAAGCGCGCACGCGAGCGCATGAGTTTCGGCACCAGTACGACGCGATCATGGTTGGCGGGCGTACTGTCAGCGCAGATGATCCGCTGCTGACGGATCGCTCTGGCAGAAAGCGACGGCGGCCGTTAGTGCGCGTGGTAATTGAACAATACTTACGGATGTCGTTGGAATCGCAACTCGCGCAGACTACCGATGCTGCGCCAGTGCTCATCTTTGCGCACGATTCCGATCCTGAGACCATCAGCGCTTTGCAATCGCGAGGCATGGAAGTAATCAGCCAGCCGGATTCGACCCTGGAATTCCCCAGCGTGCTCGAAGAACTTGGCCGGCGGTGTATTCAGAGCGTTCTGCTTGAGGGCGGGCCGAGCCTCGCGGGTCTTTTCCTGGACGCCGGGCTGGTGAACAAAATCACGTTTTTCGTGGCGCCCATGATCATCGGGGGCCAGGATGCGCCGTCAGCGATTGGCGGAGATGGCGCGGAAACAATTAGCGAGGCCTTAAAACTTGAAAATGTTCAGGTCGAGCGTCGCGGGCGCGACCTTGAAATCACCGGCTATCCGGCCAAGACATCGGGGCAGTAGCCCGACCGTTAGAGAGGGCTCAAAACTCTTCCGCAGCCAATCACATGACAACCGCAAAGCGCCGCTTTGGTCAGAACTTTCTCGTCGATCGCAACGTCGTCGAGCGAATCATTGAGGCGGTAAGGCCGCAGCCAGACGAAACAATTGTCGAGATTGGATCGGGTCGCGGTGCCTTGACTTCCCGTCTGCTCGAAAGAGCCGGGCGCGTGGTGGCGATTGAGTTCGACCGCGATTTGGTTCCGCAACTACGCGAACAGTTCGCCAACCATTCAAATCTAACAGTCGTGGAAGCCGACGCATTGTCTACCGACTTCTGCGCCATCATTTCTCCCGCTGCCAGCGCCCGCGTGGTTGCGAATCTTCCTTACAACATCGCCACCGCAATTCTGCAACGACTGATAGAACAAAGGCATTGCATCAGCGACATGACCTTGATGCTGCAGCGCGAGGTGGTCGATCGCATCACGGCGGAACCTGGTTCGAGTGAGCGCGGCTATCTCTCGGTCCTGATCGAAGCTTACTGTGAAGCCGAACAGCTTTTCGATGTACCACCGCAAGCGTTCCGGCCCGTTCCGAAAGTCTGGAGCACGGTTGTGAACTTGCGGGTTCGCCCCAAGATCGCAGCGGAAGTGAAAGACGAACTTTTGTTATGGCAAGTCGTCAGCGCCGGTTTCGCTCAGCGGCGCAAAACTATTCTTAACAATCTGCGCGAGGCGCCGGAATTAATTCAGGAGTTAATCAAGAAACGCGGCGGCGCCAGCATTGTCCTGTGCGAAGCAGGCATTCCGCCACTGCGCCGTGCCGAGACGCTCTTGCTGGAGGAATGGGTCGAGCTCGTTCGTGCCTTAACAGGCTGAACATGTATGGCTACCTTTTTCTCTCTAGATCTGTGAAAGCGGTCGAAGGGACGATCCACTAAATCACACAAAAATTCCGCGAAATCTCGAGGGCAAGTTTCTTGGTTTGTTTCGTGTGAGTTCGTGGATCAGTTTCCTTTTATTAGCCTGGCAGTCTCGTGATCTTAACAGACTGGCCTTTCTCAAGAGTCTTTGCTCCAGCAGGCACGTTAATCAACGCCGTGGCCCGCGCAAACGCCACGAAATCTGACGAACCGCCCCACTTCAAAGGCTCAGCCAGCAGAGTTCCGCCGTCGTCAGCGCGCAAGACCGCCGGCAGATAACTTTCGCGATCCGGCGATCCTTTCAGATCGCGTGCCAGCACCGCAGTTTCTTCCGCGAGCTGCGGCTGTTGAGCGCCCTGCATCACTCGCAACGCCGTGCGCGTGAAGAGATTGAAAGTGACTGCAACAGAAACAGGATTGCCGGGAAGACCGAAGATTAACGTGTTGCCGAGCCGGCCGAAAACCGTGGGCTTGCCCGGCCGCAAAGCTACGCGTTCGAAATAGATTTCCGCGCCCAGTTCTTTCAATGCGGCTTTCGTGAAATCATAGACGCCCATGGAAACGCCGCCGGAGGTGATCAGCACATCGGATCGTTCGGCAGCCGCTCTAATTTGTCTCTTGAGTTCTTCCGTGTCATCGCCGGCCAGCGGCAGACGCTCGACCATCGCGCCGGCCAACGTCGCGTACGCCGCGATCGTATAGTTGTTGGAATCCCGAATCTGATCGGCGCCGGGCTTTTCATCAACGTTTACCAGTTCACTTCCCGTCGCCATTACCGCTACGCGCGGCCGCTGCCCGACCTTTACTTTCGCATAACCGAACGACGCCAGCGTCGCAATCATTGCCGCGTTGATATCCTCGCCCGCATGCAGCACCGTCTCACCGGCTTTGATTTCAGCGGCCCGGTTAACGATCGACCTACCTACTTCTACTGGCGTCAGAATCTCAACGATCGCGTTTCGCTCGACTTCGCGCGTTAACTCAACTTGCTGCACGGCGTCAGCGCCCACGGGCACGGGCGCGCCGGTCATGATGCGCACCGCTTCCCCGGCTTTCATTTCATGATGCCAACCCGCGCCTGCGGCGGACTCACCGACAATGCGGAGTTGCGCCGGCACATTTGCAACATCAGCGGCACGCACTGCATACCCGTCCATCTGCGCGCGATCGAAAGGAGGAAGATCGGAATCGGCGATGATGTCTTGGGCTAGCACACGGCCCAGGACCTCGCTCAACACAACTGATTCGACTTTAAGCTTGGGCGAATGCTCAAGAACGATACTGATTGCTTCGCTGATGGGAATCATCGTGAGGAGTGTAAAAGCAAAAGCGGTCGCTCTTCAAATTCCTACCAGAACAGGTAGTGGACTCTTGTGCTCTCTGCGGTGAATTTGACTTGAGAATACCCTCACCGGACAGACGCAAAGAACGCAGAGGGAGCGCAGAGAAGCAACTCAGTCCCCCGTCGCCAAATCGGATGGCAGCGATTCAGGGCGGGTTTCGCCGGCAAACTTCGGCTTGCGGCGCGAGCCGAAGAAAGACGTGCGATCCAGAACCTTTTCCTGAAACTGTTCGAGATAAAGATAGATCACCGGGGTGATATAGAGCGTGATGAATTGCGAGACTATCAGCCCGCCGACTACCACCAACCCGAGCGGTCGCCGCGAAGAACCGTCCGCGCCATAACCTAACGCGATGGGCATCGCGCCAAAAACCGCGGCGAGTGTGGTCATCAGGATCGGGCGAAAACGATCCATGCTCGCGTCGTGAATTGCTTTGTCGGCAGGCTCGCCCGCATCAACTCGCGCCCGGGCAAAATCGACGATCATGATGCCATTCTTCTTCACGATTCCCATCAGCATGAACATGCCGACAAACGCGTAGAGCGACGCTTCCTGTCCAAACACAAAGAGAGTGAACAAGCCTCCCACCAACGCCGTGGGAAGCGTCGAGAGCACGGTCAACGGATGTACATAGCTCTCGTAAAGGATTGCCAGAATCACGTACATCACGAAGACCGCCAGGGCCATCAGGATGGTCAAGCTGGTGACCGTGTTGCTGAACGTCTGCGCCTCGCCTTGCAACTCTGCGCGAACCGTTGGCGGCACCACCTCCGTGGCTGCTTTCTGGATATAGTTAGTCGCATCGCCGAGCGCCACGCCCGGCTTGAGATTAAAGAACAACGACATGCTGGTGAATTGATTCAAGTGGTTCACCGCCTGCGGGCCCAGCGTCTGCTTCCAGGTGACCAACTCACCGAGCGGCACCAGACGTTGACCGTTATCGGAGCGGATGTAGAGCTTCCCCAGGTCTTCCGGGGTGGCGCGGGCTGAGTCTTCCATCTCCAAAATAACCTGATATTGATCTTCCGGCTTCTTGATCAGGTAAACGTAGTTCTGCGAATACGCATTGCGCAGCAGCGTCAGAATTCGCGCTTCCGACACTCCGTAAGTCTTCGCTTGATCGCGACGCAGTTCTATGTCGAGGTTCGGAGTGTTGGCGAAATAATCTGACGAGACTGTCAGGAACCCCGGATATTGCATGAGCTTGCCCATCAGTTTCTGCCCAACCTCGTAAACCTGTGGGCCATTAACTCCGGACACGGTAAAAGCGTATTGTCCCTGCTGCTGACTCGTGACTCCGGTGCTGATTTCCAAAACCGGAAACGGGCGCAGAAATGTGAAGACCCCCGGAATCGTGTTGAGCCTACCCATCATTTCGGCAGTCACTTGTTGAATCGGTGCGCGCTGCGCTGGCGGTTTGATGAAAGTAAAAGTGATTCCCTGATTCGACGCCAGAAATCCGGTGGCGCCGGTCAGGGTGAAATCCGTGATGACATTTGGATCCTGATGCAGAGCCTCGTCCACCTGATTCTGCAACGCCTTCATTTGATCCGGCGAAGAGCCTTCGCGCGCGATAAAGGCGCCGAAGATTACGCTGCTGTCTCCGGGCGGCAGAAATGCTTTGGGAACCAGCATGAAGAGCACAATGGTGCCCGCCAGGCAGATTACCCAAATTATTGGCGAGACCCAGCGATGCCGCAGGAACCACCAGAGCGATCCGCCGTACATTCGCAGCACTCGCTTTTCAATACCGCCGATCACGCGTTCCATCCACGTCTTTTTCGAACCTTCGCCGCGGGCCTTCAAAAGCCGCGCACACATGAGCGGCGTCAGCGTCAGCGACACCAAACCCGAAGCGAAAATGGCAATAACGATGGTGATTGCGAACTCGCGAAAGATTCGTCCGACCAGCCCCGTCATGAACACCAGCGGAATGAACACGGCCGCCAGCGAGATCGTCATCGACATGATGGTGAAGCTGATCTCTTTGGCGCTGCTGATGGCTGCTTCGAACGGCTGCTCACCACGCTCCATTCGGCGCACAGTGTTTTCCAAAAACACGATCGCATCGTCAACCAGAAACCCGATTGCCAGGGTCAGCGCCATCAGCGATAGATTGTCCAGGCTGTATCCGAGGATTTGCATCGCGACGAATGTGATCAGCAGCGACAGCGGCAGGGCAACTGTGGGGATGAGTGTGTCCGTGGCCCGGCCGAGAAACGCAAAAATCACCATCACCACCAGAACGAATGCGATCAGCAGCGTTGTCTGTACGTCGACAACCGAATGAACGATGCTTTGGGAACGATCGTAAATAGGTGTGACGCGAATCGATCCCGGCAGCTCGTTGCTGATCGTCGGGAGAACTTCTCTAATGCTCTTCGAGACTTCCACCGCGTTCGCGCCCGCCCGGCGATTCACCGCGACGATTACCGTAGCCGACGGCACGTCGTATCCGCGCACCCAGAAACGCATATTGATCCGCTCGTCCTGAACGGAGTCTTTGACGGTGGCCACGTCGCGCAGATAGACGGGAGCATTGCCGGTGCCGCCGACAATCAAATTGCTAAATTGATCGGCGGTTTCCAGTTGACCTTGCGGCCGCAGAATAGCGGTGCCGGAACTGCTGTCCAATTGGCCGGCGCCGGTGTAACTGGTGCCGTTTCGAATCGCGTTGCTCAGATCGTCGACGGAAATCCCGCGCGCCCACATCGCCGAAGGCCTGGCTTTGATCCGAATTGCCGACTTCGTGCCATAGACATTCACGCGTGACACCCCGGGCAGGATGCTGATTCGCTGGCCCACCTGCGTGCTCGCGTAGTCGTATAAATTTCCCGGCGTCACGGAATCGCTGGTCAGCGCGATGTACATGATCGGCTGATCGTTGGGATTGCTTTTTGAGTATGTCGGCGGCGAAGGAAGATCGGCGGGAAGACTGCCCGTCGCTTGCGAGATCGCCGTCTGCACATCGGTCGCGGCTGCATCGATATTTTTTTCGAGCGCGAATTGAAGGGTGAAAGTTGCTACCCCCTGCGTGCTCTTGGAAGTTACCACCTCGAGCCCGTTGATCTGCATGAACTGGCGCTCGAGTGGGGTGGCGATGTTGTTGGCAATCGTATCGGGACTCGCTCCAGGATAACCGACTGTCACCTGGATCACCGGATAGTCCACGGCGGGCAGATCGTTCACCGGGAGTTGGAAGTAGGCCAACAGCCCGAAAAGGATCACTGATAGCGTCAAGACCGCAGTCATGACGGGCCGGCGAATAAAAGGTTCCGAGAGGTTCATTACTTAGACCCGCTGCTCGCGTTCGGTTGGCCGGTTTGATTCGGTTGCTCGATACGCACTTTGCCGCCCGGCGTGACCCCAACCTGGCCGTTGGTGACAACCCGTTCACCGGGCTCTACGCCCTTCTCAACGACGATCAAATCTCCCTGACGCTGGCCCAGGGTTACTTGCCTTTGCTCTGCCGTCGAGTCCGCCTTGACGACATAAACGTACGATCCTTTAGCCGACATCTGGGGCGCCGCGGCGGGCACGAGCACGGCGCCGTGAATCGTGCTCAACACTAGACGAATATTGACGAAGCGGCCCGGCCAAAAGCGATGTCCATCGTTTGGAATCGTGGCGCGGAGATTGACCTGCCCGGTTGTGTTCTGTACCGCGTTGTCCAAAAACGTGAGCTGTCCGGTAACTGAATCCTCCGCATCGGGTAGACGCACTTGAGTCTTGAGCGTGCCCTCGCGCATCTGTTGCCGCACGTTATCGAGATCGTTTTGCGAAATAGTAAAGTCCGCATAGATCGGATCGACACGTTCAATCACCAACAGCGAGTTAGTACTTCCGGAAGTTCCGCTGGTCGAGCCAGTGCTGCTCGCGTTTCCGCTGCTGGAACCGCCAGGGTTAACGACGTTTCCGATGTCCACGAGTCTTTGGCCGGCGCGTCCGTCGATCGGCGCGCGAATGAAGCAATAGCTGAGGTCCACTTTTGCGCGGTCAACTGCGGCCGTGTCCACCTTGATGGATTCCTCCGCGCTGTGGATCGCGGCGCGATCGGCTTCGACGGTTGCTTTAAGAGAGTCCGCATTCGATTGAAACTGATCGTACTGCTCTCTCGAAACGACGCCCTGCTCGACCAACGTTCGATACCGTTTGAGTTGGACGTCGCCAAACTTCTGTTGGGCGACGTCTCTGGCGAGATTTGCTTCCGCTTGATGCTTCAACGCTAAATCTTTGGACACATTCGCCTGTGCCTGGCGCAAACTCGCTTCGAAAGGTCGCGTGTCGATCGTAAACAGCATGTCGCCCTTCCTGACATTCGCTCCGTCGGTGAAGTGGATTTTGATAATGCGCCCGGAGACCTGCGGCTGAATGGAAACCACTTCGCGCGCAACCGTCTTGCCGATCGCGTCGATGTAGGTCGGCACATCCTGCATAACCGCCGCAGTCACCGTTACCGGCGCGGGTGGACGTTCAAAGCCCTGCTGCGCCGCCTTGTTTGCACAGCCAGTGAATGATGCGGCCGACAACGCGGTTAAAAAAAGCGTCGCGCAAAAACACGAATTCCACTTCAGGTATTTCATAGCTCTGATTTCTACTTTAGCTCTTTTTGGACTCAGTGATTATCATCCCCTGGCGCAGATCAAGCAACCAGGGCACACGCTACTCCACCTTGCCTGCATGACATTAATCTGCGGAACGTTGGGAAGGGCGTCGCTCGTCTCATCGCCCAGGAAACCCAACGAAGGCCGGCAAACAAAAATGGGTACAGCACCAGGAAAAGTACTGTACCCCCTTTGTTGCCAAAATGGCGGAGCCGACGGGACTCGAACCCGCGACCTCCGACGTGACAGGCCGGCGTTCTAACCAACTGAACTACGACTCCGCATAAAAACCCGAGAGACCAGATGTCAGAGATCAGATGTCAGTTTCTAGTCTGACATCCGACCTCTGACCTCTGACATCTGGATCTGGTGGGCGCGGAGGGACTCGAACCCCCAACCTCTTCCTTGTAAGGGAAGCCGTCTACCATTGACATACGTGCCCGTTTTCAAAAATCGTCACGGCGAAGGCTGATCGTAAGGAAAGCAACGATAGGTGTCAAGAAGCGCGGTTACCGGGTAGCGATGTGGATTTCTCTCTGCGTAATCTCCGCGTTCTGTACGTCTCTGCGGTGAACAAATCTAAAATACATTCAACGCAGAGACGCCGAGTGCGCAGAGGAGGCGCAGAGAACGCTTTCGTATCGCGAGGTTTGCGGCTATATTTACTGAACCCAGACCCGTTCAAACCACGGATTTCATGCGCACACGTTCAGTGGAAATCAGAATGCCTGGCGGCTTGATCTTTGCCGTGCTCTTACTTGGTGTCTTGGGTGCTGCGTTCAGCGCCACGCGCCAAGCTGCGCAGCAAACGAATAGCCAGCAGCAAACTAATCAACAGCGGCCCCGGAGGGTTGGCGGCGAAACAAATACGCCACAGCCGGCAAGCACCCCCACCGAAGAAGTTGCCGAAGGGGACGTAGTAAGGGTCGAGACCCAACTCGTTTCCGTTCCGGCTGTCGTGAGTGATCGGAACGGTCATCCGCTTTCCGGCTTGCGTCCGGAAAACTTTACCCTGCTCGAAGACCGTACGCCGCAGCGGATTACCAATTTTGCGACGACTGAAACGCCGTTCGAGATCGCTTTGCTGCTCGACACCTCAGGATCGACGCGAGAAGAACTTGGTTTGATCCGCGACGCTGCCAATGCTTTCATCAGCGCTTTGCGTCCGGGCGACCGGGTCGCGATTGTCGCCTTCAACAACACGCCGCGAAATGGCTCGCCTATGGCCACGGTCGAAGTCGCGTCGCCGCTCGCCGATGATCGGCAGGCGCTGCGGCGGGCCATCGCCGGTCTCGGCACGAGCAATGGGACTCCTTTCTACGATGCCCTGGGACGTATTGCCGATCAGGTCTTTCGCGATCCGCCGCGGCCGGAAATGCGCGGCCGGCGCGCGATCGTGGCGCTGACCGACGGAGTCGATTCGAGTAGTAATACGGGTTACGATGACGCGCGCGCCAAGCTTTCACGCTCCGGCGTAGCCTGCTACTTCATTCAGGTAAGTACGGAAGACTACGTCGAAGATCGTCTCTTAAAGGATTGTCAGGACGATGGGCGGCTGACTTTGTCCGCGAAACAGTTGGAGAGATTTCGGCAGCTTTTCGTGCCGCAGGCGCAGAAGGAAGAGTACCAGGATTTTTGCCGCCTGGGACAATTTGAACGCATGGACATCAGCCGGCAACTCTACAATCTGGCGCGAAGCGAGATGAACGAGATGGCGCGCGCTTCGGGCGGCAGAAATTTTGCGGCCGCCAGCCTGAACGAAGCGCGGGCCGCGTTTGCGCAAGTTGCCAACGAGATCGGCACGCAATACAGTCTGGGTTATTATCCGACAAACAAAGCGCGCGACGGTCGCTTTCGTCAGATCAAGGTCGAGCTGCGCGGTGTGAAGGACGCGACGGTGCGCGCGCGTGAAGGTTACAATGCGCCGAAGCAGTGATCATTTTCCATTTGGCGATCCTCAATTATCAGTCGCGGAGTTTATTGGTAAGTTATTTCGTGTGACTTCGTAGATCGTAGCTTGGCTGGGAAATGAAAGAACGATCCACGAAATCACACGAATAGAGACCAAGAAAACGCCGCCGAATGATATATGGAAAATGTTTCTTTGAACGTTCCTTTTACACGAATCACCTTAATCGTCCTCGACGGCGCCGGTATTGGCGCCATGCCGGACGCGCCTGAGTGGGGCGACGCCGGATCGGACACGCTCGGTCACATTTGCGAATCGCGTGCGGTACGTCTGCCGAATTTGCAGGGCCTCGGTCTCGGCAACATTCGTCCGCTGAACGGCGTTGCGAAGATTGAAATACCCCGTGGTGGTTACGGCAAGTGTGCTTTGAAATCCAACGGCAAGGATACGACCACCGGTCACTGGGAAATGGCCGGCATTATTCTCGAGCGCGCGTTCCCAACTTACCCTCACGGCTTTCCGCAAACGCTCATCGATGAGTTCATTCGGAAGACGGGCGTGCCGGGAATTCTCGGCAACATCCCGGCCAGCGGGACTGAGATCATCAAACAGCTCGGAGAGGAACACGTTAAAACCGGAAAGCCGATCGTCTACACCTCAGCCGATTCTGTCTTTCAGATCGCTGCGCATGAAGAGGTAATTCCGCTCGACCGTCTGTACGAAATCTGCGAGATAGCCCGCGGCATGTTGCGGGGCGAACATGAAGTTGGCCGGGTCATTGCGCGGCCATTTCTCGGCACGCCGGGATCGTTCTATCGGACTGAGAACCGGCACGACTATGCCGTGCCGCCGCCGCGCGAAAACCTTCTCCCGCTGCTGAGTGAACACGGACTCGACGTGGTTTGCATCGGCAAGATTGCTTCGATTTACGATTCGGCTGGGGTGACGCAGGACTTGACCGCAAAGAACAACGAGCAGTCGATCGACCAAACCATTCGCGCTTTACAGGAAGATACCCGCGGTTTGATCTTTTCCAATCTAGTCGACTTCGATATGCTCTACGGCCACCGGCGCGACACTGAAGGCTATGCGCGGGCACTCGAGCATTTCGATTCGCGCTGGCCGGAAATCGAGGCCGCGATGCGCGAAGGCGATTTGATAATAATCACCGCCGATCACGGCAACGATCCGACCTATCGCGGCACCGATCACACGCGCGAATACGCGCCGTTGCTGGCTTTCGGCAAACGCGCGCGACCGGGCGTCGATCTCGGCACGCGCCGATCACTTGCCGACATTGGGCACACGATTGCCGAGAACTTTGGATTGAAGTTGGGCGCCGGCGAAAGCTTCCTGGCTCAACTTCAATAAGAAAAGTGACTCCCGATGAGCATCCTGAAAACAACCTTCATTTTTCCGGCAGTGGCGTTTCTCTGCTGCGTCTTAGGCCAGTCCACGATCGACGCGCAAACAACCCTCATGAATGTGCCATCGACGGATGTCGTAGCCGCGAGGAAGATCTATCTAGAGATGGACTTTCTTACCAACTACGCGTGGCAAAGACAAGGTTCCTTTCAAAACTATATTCCGCGCGCAGTGGTCGGCGTTGGCCGCAACCTCGAAGCAGGCATCAATGTTTCCTACACCCGAATTTCAGATGAAGTCAGCCAGCCCCTCGAAGTGCAACCGAACATTAAGTGGCTGTTCTATAGCAATGAAAGTCGAGGCGTGGCGGCCGCGGTCGGTTGCGTTCTGTACGCACCCGTAACGCATCGGACCGGGACGAATACTCTGGGCCAGTGTTATGCGGTCACCAGCAGGAAGCTGAACGGTAAGTATGCGCCGCGATTTACCGGCGGAGGTTACGGTCTGATCAGTGCCGGCGATGAGAAGACCAAGGCCGGTGCAATCGTGGGATATGAGCAGCCGCTCACTGAAAAGATTCTGCTCATCGTGGACTGGTTTAGCGGTGACAATCGGTTTGGCTATGTAAGTTCCGGTCTTTCCTTTACTACCTCAAAGAAAAGCGCCCTTACGACAGGCTACGCCGTAGCCAATCACGGGCGCGGTAAGAATGCGCTGTTCGCGTATTATGGTGTCCAATTTTAGTTTAGGTCGTTTGCGATGATTTAAGCTTCGTTCGGATCCTTCAGCACTGCAATAAATGGCAGGTTGCGATAACGTTCGGCGTAATCGAGGCCATAACCGACGACGAACTTGTCCGGAATCTTGAATCCCAAATAATCAATCGGCACGTCCTTCTCACGACGCTCATATTTGTCGAGCAACGCCGCCAGCTTCACACTGGCCGCGCCGCGCGACTTCAAATTCGCCAGCAGATAAGAAAGCGTCAGCCCTGTGTCGACGATGTCTTCGACGACCAGAATGTGCCGGCCTTCGATGGCCACGTCCAGATCTTTGAGAATCCGCACTTCACCCGAGGTGCGCATCTCGGCGCCATAACTGGAAATCGCTATGAACTCAACTGCCAATGGAATGTCGGCAGCCCGCATCAGGTCGCTCAAAAACGTGCAGGCACCTTTCAGCACGGCGATCAAAAGCGGATTACGGCCGGCGTAGTCGCGGGCGATCTCCGCGCCCAATTCCCTGATGCGGTTTTGGATCGCCTCGAAGGTAATGAGTGGTTCCAGATTAGGATTGCTGAACTCAGACATGATTCGCGCACGTGATGTTGACAATGCTTTCTTCCTTTCGACAGGTCTTAAGTTTCGCTCAGAGCCGGCTGGTCGTCAAAGTCCCGTGGCGCAAGTTGTTAGCATGCCTGCGCAAACCAAAAGTTTGCGTTACCCTGTTTGCGCGCGCGCCAATGCTGCGAGATACTATTGAACCTTCCGTCGTCAGGTCAATTCGCAAGCGTCGATTGACCTGTTATATTTGCGTTCGTCAGGTTTCGATCCGGAATCCATGATGAAGAAATCCGCAAGAAAAACAGGTGGCAGAGTTGCGTTACCACTGTTCCTGCTGCTGTGGCTGTCCCTGAGTGCGGCGGCCGTCTCTGCCCAACCGGCGGCTAAGACATCGCCGCCCGTGAAGCCCCAGCCGCAAGCACCCGCGCCCACAACCCGCGGCTTGCCCGCCCGCGTTACTGAGACATTGGTTGATTCGTCGATCCCAAGCGACCCGGGCGTCGACAAAATACTCGCTGCTTACAGCCCTAAGGTGCGCGAACTCGAAGTCGTGGTTGGCAAATTGCGGGGCGAGCTAAAAAAGGAAGGGATGGGTGCGGGTTCGTTAGGTAACTTCGTTGCCGATGGTATGCGGAGCCAGGCCAGCCTCAAGCTGGGCCAGCCAATCGATCTGGCTGTCATGAACGGCGGCGGCTTGCGTCGCAACGTGATTGGTGAAGGCGAGCTGCGCGCGCGCGACATCTTTGAACTGTTGCCGTTTGAAAATGCGCTGGTCACGCTGGAGTTGACCGGCGAGCAGGTCATGAAACTGCTGGGCGTGGTCGTTAGTGGTCGCGAAGCCCAATCAGGAGCTCGCATTACTTATATCATCAAGGCCGACAAGTCGGCGGAACTTGAAAGTGCAAAGCTGCTGGACAAAGATCGCCACGAAAGAGAGATCGATCCCAAGGCGACATATCGGGTCGTGACGATCGACTATCTGATCAATGTAGGCGGCGCCCGCTATGCCATCTTGCGCGAAGGAAAGAACGCGCGGCCGCTCGGCGTCACCTTGCGCGATGCGATCATTGCTTACGTGAAGTCAGAAACTGCGGCGGGTCGAGACATCGAGCCGAACGTGGATGGCCGATTTGTTCTGGACCGGGTTAAATCGGTGCTGAGTGGGGAGGCGCCACGGCAATGAGCAAACGTAGAGATTTCTTGAGAACGGCCGTAGTCGCCGGCTTGGGTGTGCCGCTCGCGCATTCGTCGTCGCTACTTCGTTGGCGGGAACCGGCGTCAATTTCCGCGCCGTTGTTAGAACCTGCAAAGGGCGAGACATTAATCACGGTGCTGCACACCAACGACACTCACTCGCAAATCGATCCGATTCTGGAAAACGATAAGACCTATGCGGGCAAAGGCGGCGTGGCTCGCCGAGCAACTCTGGTTAAGCGGGTACGCAAAGAAAATCCCAACACGCTTTTGATCGACGGCGGCGACGTGCTGCAGGGCACGCCCTACTTCAACTTTTACAAAGGCGAAGTCGAATATAAAGCCATGTCTTTGATCGGCTATGACGCGGGCACGATCGGCAATCATGAGTTTGATAACGGCGTAGAATCGCTGGCCAAAGCGCTGGAGTTCGCCAACTTTGACATCGTTTCCACCAACTATGACGTTCGCGGCAGCGCTCTCGAAAAGAAAGTCAAGACCCACTTAGTCAAAACAGTTGGCGGTATCCGCGTGGGCTTATTTGGCATGGGCATCAGTCCGATCGGCTTGATCACTCCTGACAACTTTAAGCCGCTGCAGTATCTGGACCCCGTGCGAATGGCCCGCGGCGTCACGAAACTTTTGCGCGAGCAGGAACATTGCGAACTTGTGCTGGGGATGTCGCACCTCGGTTATTACCCCGAGGCGACTCACGGCGAAATCGGTGACACTCAAGTGGCAGCCCAGGTTGACGGCATAGACTTTATCGCCAGCGGCCACACGCATACGTTCATGGAAAAGCCGGTGCTGCAAAAGAGTCCCTCGGGAAAAGACACGATCATCTTTCAGGTGGGCCGCAGCGGCATCTATGTCGGTCGCGTCGATTTCACTCTGCGAGGTGGCAAGGTGACCGCCTACGCGGGAAGGCTATTGGATTTGCGCGACGAGTCGCTGGCATGATTTCTTTGGAGTGCGGCGACTTGTCGCCGCTTTTCCAAATGTCGTTTGATAGGTGGACGTTACCGCCCTTGAACCGTCTGCGAGGCGATAAGGGTCTCTAGTCAAAAGCGGTGACAAGTCACCGCACTCCAAACATGGCTGATGATGCAACCAGAGATCGAGTGCGCGCGCTGGTGCGTGATGTCTTGAGCAAAGCGGTTCCTGCTGAAAGTCAGTCAACTTCTGGGACTGGATTTTCCAACCCATCTCTTGCGCCTTCCACAAAACCATCAGGGTCGGCAGTTACTCGTGACGAATCCGCCAAACTTGTAATCACTGAAGACGACGTTCGCGGCCTGGAAAGCGGCGCAGTCCTGCGCCTGGCAGAGAACGCGCGCCTGACGCCGCTGGCAGCGGACATCGTCAACGAACGCGGCATCGAAATTGTGCGTCGTGTTCCCCGCACCGGATCGAAGCAAAGCAGAACGGTCGCAGTAGGAGCCGACCACGGCGGCTTTCCGATGAAAGAAGAACTCAAGACTTTTCTCGCTGAACTGGGTCATCGCGTTCATGACTTTGGGACCAATTCAGAAAGCGCGGTTGACTATCCTGACTTTGCCCATGCAGTCGCGCGCGCGGTCGCCGACGGCACTGTGGATGTCGGCATCGTCATCGATGGCGCTGGCGTGGGGTCGGCAATGACCGCGAATAAGGTCCCAGGCGTCCGCGCCGCTGCCTGCTACTCAGTCGAAGTCGCGCGCAACTCTCGCGAGCACAACGACGCCAACGTGCTCACGCTCGGCAGTAAGACGATCATGAGCGCCGAAATGCGCGACATCGTCAAAGCTTGGCTGGGGACTGAACTCACCGAAGACCGTCACCGCAAGCGCGTCGGCAAGATCGAGGCGATCGAGCGGCAGTACCAGCGGTGAATTGTTTGGAGTTCCGCCTTTAGGCGGCATTCTTTCGCGCATCGCCGCCTGAAGGGCGGAACTCCGAACGCTTGCCGCTGACGTGCTAGAATATCTTCACGCTCGCCAACGTGGGCGACTCTGGCTGATATGCCTTATTCAAACAACGGCGATTTCGAACAACTGGTTGAGCAGATCACTGATGTGATCTATGCGCGTCTGAATGGTGAGGTGCTCGATCAGGCAAAGATGTGCGGCTGCACGTCGGAATGCTTTCATCGTTGTCCCGAGCGCATGCATCGCGTCGTTGATGCCGGCGCTTCACGCATCGGACTGGTGCTGGGCCAGACGGCTTCGGCGCGCGACTGGGCCAGCTTGATCGATCACACGCTTTTGAAACCTGATGCCACCGAGAGCGAAATCAAACGACTCTGTGAAGAAGCAGCGCAATATCACTTCGCTTCGGTGTGCGTAAACCCGACCTGGGTGCGCGCCTCAGCCTGTCACCTGCAAGGTACCGGCGTGCCCGTATGCACGGTGATTGGATTTCCGCTGGGCGCGACTTTATCGGACGTGAAGGCCTACGAAGCCCGGCGCGCGATCATGGACGGTGCGCGCGAAGTCGACATGGTAATTAATGTCGGCGCGCTGAAGAGCGGCGACGATTGTTTAGTCGAGCACGACATTCATTCGGTTGTCGAAGTCGCGCATGAGTACGATGTCACCTGCAAAGTGATCATCGAAACGGCGCTGTTGACTGACGACGAAAAAGTACGCGCCTGTCAGGCGGCCAAGAGTGCGGGCGCTGATTTCGTCAAGACTTCGACGGGATTTTCGAAGGGCGGCGCGACCGTAGCCGATATCGCCTTAATGCGGCGCGTAGTCGGATCGGAACTGGGCGTCAAAGCCTCTGGCGGCGTGAAGAGCATGGCCGACGCGCGCGCTATGGTCGAAGCCGGCGCCACGCGCATCGGCGCCAGTGTTGGCGTGAAGATTGCCCAGGAAGCCGCCGGCTCAAAAAGCAACGGCCGCGCGCCGGCGGGATACTAAGTCCGTCGAATGAAATCATTTTCAAAGCTCGTCGTTGCATCCAGTCTGCTCTTTGGCCTCGCTGTCCTGGCTCCTGCGCAAACTCCCGAACAGGATGTCGACGTCATCCGCACTGAAACTGATCTCACAAATCTGCTGTTCACCGTCACTGACAAGAACAATCGTTACCTTGTAAATATCCAGCAGAGCGACGTTCGCGTGCTGGAAGACGGCGTGCCGCAGACGCTTTTTACGTTTCAGCGCGAGACCGATCGGCCGCTGGCCATCGCGTTCCTGATTGACGTCAGCGGCTCTGAAGAACGCACCCTGCCAGATGAAAAGGCAGCCGCGCGCAGTTTCATTGAAAACGTCATCCGATCCAGCAAGGATCAGGCGGCAATTATTCCTTTCGAAGGTTACGCGCATTTGGAACAACCGCTGACGCGCGACGTGCTCGGCATATATCGCGTGCTGGAACGCGTGGAAGTCGCCTATCCGGCTTATCTCGGTTCGGCCCCGCCGATGACCGGCATCACCTCGGGTCCGGGCACCGTGGCGCCTCCGCGCGAAGGTTCGACCGCAATTTGGGATTCCATAGCGCTGACCTGCCGGCAGGTCCTGGCTCGCAGTGCGGGTCTGCTGCGCCGCGCGATCATTCTGTTGACCGACGGACAGGACGGCAGCAGTCGTCTGGGACGAAGCGCTGCGATAGATCAAGCGATTGCGACAGAGACGGTCATATATGCGATCGGAATCGGAGACCCAAAGTACGAGGGCGTCAACAAAGGCGCTCTGCGGGAAGTTGCGGAGCGCACAGGCGGGCGGGCGTTTTTTCCGAAGAAGCAGGACGATTTGAAGGCGGCGTTCGCAGAGATCGAACAGGAGCTGCGCTCGCAGTATCTGTTGGCCTATACATCAACAAATAAGAAACGCGACGGCGGGTTTCGCAAGATGACTCTGGAGATTACTAATCCGGATTTGCAGAAAGAGAAACTGCAGTTGCGGTATCGTCCGGGTTATTTTGCGAAGCGATCGGGGCAGTAGCCCGACCGTGAGGGAGGGCGTTCTTACTCGTCGTCATCATCATCGTCGCGCCTGAACAGCTCATCACCTTGTCCCACTATCACATACGTACGCCCTCCCTCACGGTCGGGCTACCTGCCCCGGACCGCTCGGCATCATCCGCCATTCTTCTGCAGCACAAAACTCAAATATCGCGAAGATCCACTTGCGAAACTATGGTAAGTACTCGTGCCCTTCATGGCGGCGAATTCTTCCATCCGTCTCCGCAAGAGCCTCGGGCATTTTCTCTCAATCAGTTGTGCCTTGCGATCGTTATCGAGTTCCAGGGCCTTAACCACATTGTCGGTGATGTCGGTCTCGGTCAGCAGCGTGAGCCCCGCGTCCTTTAGTTGCTTATGCAGCACCTCCACCTTGTCTCTATCGCGATGATCAGAGAAGAGGAAATAGCCCCCTGGCCGCAGGATGCGATGCACCTCGCTGAGGAATTTCTCCATCGAGCCATAGCAGTGCGACGATTCTAGATTCACGACCGCGTCGACAGTAGCGTCTAGCAAAGGAAGATTTTCGGCGTCACCCTGGGTGAACGTAAGACCCGCGGTGGAATAGTGCGTATTGCAAAAGTCAACGGCTTTGTCAGAGAGATCAATGCCGCGCATCGTTCGCGGTTTCAAATAGCGAGCAATATAAGATGCGCCGCCGCCGCGACCCGAACCAACTTCCACGACATCTTTTGCCGTGAGGTCTACCGCCGCCGCGACGTGGTGATAAAGCTGAATGCAGTAACGGTTATCGCGCTCGGCATCGTTCAGCGCCAACCCGTTCGCCCCCGGATCGAGGTTGGCATAGCCGTAATTCATGAAGGTGATCTCGCGCTGCCGATCGATTACCACCAGCATTTGATACCAGAAGCGAATCATCGCGCGGCTCAGGCGCGGGGATATTCGCATTGCAAACTCAAAAATTTTCGTCAGCATGATTCTTTACTTGCCGTGATTACCGATTTGCGTCGGACAATTACTCTCCAATAGTTTTCTCGATGCGCCGATCCGGCACCAGCCACATCACGGCCACCAGAATATACAGCGCGCAGGCCATCCATGATCTGACAAAGGCCAGCGGAATCGCCACGAGGTAAATTACCATCGAAACCTTGCCTTTGAAATCCCGCCCCAGCGCGATTCCGATCACCGAATCCTGGCCGTGCAAAGAAACCAGCACGTGCGCGAGGATGAAATAAGCGACGGCGGCAAATAGTAAAACCACGCCATAAAGCGCCGCCGGCCAGGCCGCGAAATTATTCTCGCCCATCCATCCGGTAACGAACGGAGTCAGCGACAGCCAGAACAACAGGTGCAAGTTAGCCCAGAGGACACCGCCGTTGACGTGCTTGACCGCCTGCAGCAGGTGATGATGGTTGCTCCAGTAAATTCCGAGGAAAACAAAACTGAGGAGGTAACTGAGAAAGACCGGAGCAATCGGAACCAGCGCCTGCCAGGTGGCGATATGCGGCACCTTCAACTCCAACACCATGATGGTGATGATGATCGCAATCACCCCATCGCTGAATGCTTCCAAGCGGCTCTTGGTCACGGTCGCGTTACCTCGGCAGACAAATGTTTTCTCATCGGCACTAACCCAAGTGTCAGACCTTCGCCGACTTCCAGCTCGATACGTTCGTTTCCTTCATACCCACAGGCCCGGTAGAGTTTGATTCCGGGGACTGTAGACATCAACTCCAACGTTTGAAAGCTGGCGGCTTTGGCTTCGGCTTCACAGACATCCAGAATCGCCCGCGCAATTCCCTTCCGCGCATGCTCAGGATGAATGAAGAAGGCGCGAATCTTTGCCGGCTCAGTTCTCGGATCGAGTTCGGCCGCGTCACGCGTCGCATACTGGTCGCCGCCAAACAGAGTCCTTCGCTTACTCCAACCGCCGCAGCCAATCAACTCGCCATCATTATCGGCGACGAAATAGGTCCCATCAAGAATCAGATTCGTATCGACGCCAAAGACTGTCTTGATGGCGCCTTCGATCTGCTGTTCGGAATAGTCGGCGCGGCTGAGGCCCCGGGCGGAGGCAATGATGAGTTGCTCGATCCCGAGGCGATCGGCGAGAGTGGCTTTGCGGATTGAGTAATTCATTTGATTACCAAACCAGCGTACAAGGGCTGAGACGGGGCAGTAGCCCGACCGTTAGGGAGGGCGTGGCCACTAATCACTCATCATCATCGAGCCGAAACAGGTCATCACCCTGGCCCAGCAACATATACTCAATGGCTTTTGCCACGTCTTTCTCCTTCCATAGATAGACTGTGCTGCCATGCCGAACCCAGGGCTTTACTTTCATGGGCATTAGCTTTGCTCTGCGTAGTGCTCTGGTTGCGTATGCCTTGAAGGCCTCCAATACGGGTTCAGGGTCTTGCATTGCGGACACTACTGTGTGGACATGGTTGGTCCTGACATTCATTGCTCGAAGGACGTAAGGACGATAGTCACACACCTCCCTTATAGCCCTCTCTACAACGCGTCTTTGTTTTGCGTTAAGAGTAACCGGCGGATGTCTAAGTTGTTTCGTGTCCGATTTATGAAGTGGTGGGTTTGGCTTAATTTTCGAGGTGCCGTAGACGTTATGCTTTCGATCCATTGAGCTTCGTTCATCACCATGAAGCCATGTTCCATAGGTGCGTAGCGTGATGAGATACGCGACTGGAAATTCATTGTCATCGAAATCTCGCATGATATGGTTGGGTGTAGCGTGAGGATGATACGCCCTCCCTGACGGTCGGGCTACTGCCCCGACCTCCGACCGTGAGTCGCTCCGAAACCGTAGTTTCTCATGCGACGCTGCCAGGATTAGCCCGACTGTGAGGAAGGCGATGAACCGCACAGCGAATATGTCCACGCAGCGGCGAATTGAATAACTGCCGGTAACGCCCAGCAACGATTGCGTGCTTGGACTTTATCCTTCTGATCTGCCGTCGGCGTCGCCTATTGGTTGGCTCAACACTCTTCGCTCCTCCCCTTGAATCCTTCATCCCTTTCCCTATATCCTCGCCCCAGTTTCAAATGGCTTCAAAGCACAGTTTATTAGCAGTAATCCTGGGCGGGGGAGCGGGCAGCCGTTTGTTTCCGCTGACGCGCGATCGTTCGAAGCCCGCGGTGCCTTTGGGTGGAAAATATCGCCTGGTCGATGTGCCCATCTCGAACTGCATCAACTCAGACGTGATTCGCATGTTCGTGCTGACGCAATACAATTCGGCGTCGCTGAACCGGCACATCGCCACGACCTATCGCTTCTCTCCGTTTGCCGACGGCTTCGTTGAGATTCTCGCCGCTGAACAGACTCCCGAAAGCGGCCAATGGTTCCAAGGGACCGCTGACGCCGTGCGCCAGGTGCTGCCGCACATCCGAGATTGGCGCATCGATACGCTGCTGATTCTCTCCGGCGATCACCTGTATCGCATGGATTATCGAAAGTTCCTGGCGCGACATTACGAGACCAACGCCGACATCACTATTTCAGTGATCCCCATCGCGCCCGATTCCGCCAGCGAATTTGGTTTGCTCAAGACTGACAACGACGGGCGCATCATCGAGTTTCGGGAAAAGCCAAAGGGCGAAGACCTCGAGAAAATGCGCGTCGACACTACTTCGCTGGGTCTGACGGCTGACGAAGCAAGCGCGCGCCCATATCTCGCGTCCATGGGGATTTATGTTTTCAAGTACGACCGTTTGGAAGAAGTTTTGAAGGAGGACTCGACGCGTCTGGATTTCGGTAAGGAAGTAATTCCGGGAAGCATCCACAAGTACAACGTGCAGGCTTATCTTTTCAACGACTACTGGGAAGACATCGGAACCATCGCTGCTTTCTACAAAGCGAACCTCGACATGACGACGGCACTTCCGCCCTTTAACCTGTTCGACGCCGAAGCTCCGATGTTGACGCGTTCTCGCTACTTGCCACCGTCAAAGATCGACAACTGTGAGATTCGCGATTCAATTGTCAGCGACGGCTGCATCATCAACGGCGCGAAGATTAGTAACTCAGTGATCGGATTGCGCAGCCGCATCGCGGGAGGCGTACAGATCGAAGCGTCTTATATGATGGGCGCGGATTACTATCAGACGCTGGAAGATATGCAGACTGATCGCACCGGCGGCACGCCCTGGATTGGGGTCGGGGAAGGCAGCATCGTTCGCCGCGCGATCGTCGATAAGAACGCACGGATTGGGGCCAACGCGCGCTTGCTAAATGAAGCCGGCGTGGAACACGCCGACGGACCCGGTGGAAATTACTACATTCGCGACCGAATTATTATTGTGCCCAAGAACGGTTTGATTCCGGATGGAACGGTCGTGTGAAGTTGGTACAGAACCGCTCGCTATAGCCAGCGGGTAATCCCCTGGCCCGAGGCCCCAGGTCAACAAAAAAGGCGGATCCGTAGATCCGCCCTCACCATCAACTCAATCATCCGGTAGCTACCGCTCCGGGTTCCGACCGTCCCCCGAAAAATCCTTCTTCAAGACCGGTGGCTTTGGCTGGGTTTGGTTGCTCTGCGCCGAAGCATTCGCCCCGGGCTGAAACACGTAACTATCGCGAGTGCGCACGACCAACTCAGGACGAGTCACGCGGACTTTGATCCCGCGCCGTTCACCAGGATTCGGTTTGCTCTTCGGGTAATACCCGAGGCTGTACTGCCTGCGCAATTCCTCGGCCACCGAACGAAACGCGGAATCCATATTCTGCTGCTCGGCGTTATAAAGCCGCGCTCCGCTGACGCGCGCCAGATCGTGGAGATACTGATCGCCGCGTTCGTATTCCTCTCGGCTGGTTCCGGAACCGCCGCTGCCACCGGGCCAGTTGCCGCCGCCACCGTGCCGCCCACGTCCGCCACGGCCACCCGGATAACCGCCGCCGCCGCCGCCACCGCTATTGCCGCCATTGTTTCCGCCACCAAGGATCGCTCCCAGGATATCTATGATAACGTTGCCGCTCGAGCCGCCGCCTCCGGGACCCCACACTCCCATATCTGTGTAGGTATCGTATTCAACCGGATAGATGAGCGCATCAAGTTCTTCGGCGTCACGCAGGGTGCTTTCATAGCTGGCATGTTTGCTGGTGGTATCGACGCCGTCGGTGAAAAGTACGATCGCCTTCCGCCCTTCGATGTGGTTGAACGATTGATTAATTACCTGATCGACCGCGTCATAAAGACGAGTCCCATTCCCTGGTTCGGTCTGCCGAATCGCATTGCGCAACATATTATGATCGTTAGTCGGCTGAGAAAGGAGCCTGATCTTATCGCTGAAGGAAACCACCATTACTCGATCATCGGCGCGTAGCTGGTCGACAAAGGTGATCGCCGCGTCCTGAATTTCTTCCAGCTTGAATTTTGTCGAGCCGCTGGTGTCGATCAGCAGCGCCACCGTAAAGGGCTTTTCAGTCGATGCGAAGTACGCCACCTGTTGTTCCACGCCATTCTCCCAAATGCGAAAGTCTTCTTTGCGCAAATTGGGAATGTACTTGCCGTCGCGATCCATCACGCTAACGGGGATGCTGACCAGGGTAGTTTCCACGCGCACGACGTCGCCTTCGCCCACGTCTTCCGGTCCGGAATCTTTCTGCTGACTGGCGCCTGGTTTTTGTTCGTTCGGGTCCCGATTCGCGCCACCGAGTACCGGGGGACGTGACGGGCGCGTTGTCTGTGAACCGTCATCCGATGGCTGCTGTGGTTGCGTCCGTGTTTCCTGTTGCCGGGGTGTGGGCGCCTGTCCGACGCGACGTGCGCGCGTCTGCTGGGCTGATGAACTTTGCGCCAACACCGCTGCGAATGCGCAAATCAGTGCCAAAATAAAGACTTTTTTCATGGTGAAAACTCCTGTAGGGAAGACCGGATTCGCAGGCGCTTTGACCGGGGAGATCGCGCGACGCATCGTTGGAACTTCGCTCCAGTTGGATGCAAATAAGCCGTAAAGGATGGCCCGTGCAAGTTCTTAGCTCGCGCGCATCACCGTTTTCCCTGAGCTAGACGCAAGATAACATCCTGCGACATCTGTTTTCCTGGGGAGAGAAACTGCGGAAAGAGTCAGCTGACGAAGGTCAAGATAGCACCGGCATTGAGTTGAGGCAAGGATCTGAGCGCGAACATCCTCGTCCGCCTAAGCGCGCGGCCCGAATATCGCCGGTCGTGTGGGCAACCGGGATTTAGCGTGTTGCCCCGCTGCCGGGCAGGATGCCCGCGCTCCGACATTACCGTGCCAGGTTAATCGCGTTCCAGATGAAGGGAAATGTGCCCCAGGTTTGGCCACGATGTTGTGGGCGAAAGCCAAACAACACTATCCGGCCTTTGCCGTCATCAATCTCAGCGAGCGCGATCCGATCCTTGATCTTGTCTTCGCCAAGTAGCCAGCCTGAGCGTAGCAGATTTTCTTTGGCATAACGGGCGATTACACGTACCGGCAGAGGCGTTGGCGGCGCATCAAAAACCGGCTGCGGTGTGTTGGTGATCTCAAATGCCGAGCTATTGATGAAATAGGCGTCCACATCCGGGGACATCGTCCGGGCGATTGGATTTGTGTTGTCTACCTTAAGACTCAGAATCGAACCGGGACAGTAAAAGTCCGACGAGCGCAATCCTTCCAAAATGTTTCGCAAAGGCAGCCTCCATTTCTTCATTAACTCACCGCAAGAGCCGTCAAAACAGATCAGGGTGCCGCCGTCTTCGACAAAGCGCGCGAGATTTTTGAAACCTGTATCGCTGATGCCTTTGCCGCCTTCGATTTGCTCGTCTCTGTCGGCAGGCTCGCGAGTTCTATCCGAAGGCAGAACGATGGCATCGAAACGATTGCGCGGGTTCCCACTGTCCAGAACCGAATCGCGCAACGACTGGTACGGCACATTGAAGCTGTCAAAGACGTATCGGGTCCAGCCTTCATCCATGTTGCCGGCGCGCGATTGATAAATACCGATCCGAATGCCGGGCTTGATTGGGTTGGCGATTGGCGACTTATCGTCTGTCCAAAGCGTTAAGCCAAGATCGCGGCGCACCTCGTTTTCGTTTTTGATTAGCGTCAGCTTTCTCTCGCCGGGGCTTTCCGTGATTGACATCAGCGCCCGGGTCTCAACGCCCATCTGCATCGGCAGCGTCCAGCCGGCAACGTCGTATGGTCTTTCAGCTTCGCCGGTGGGCGTAACTCGATCGGGATAGTTTTGTGGCTCGAACAACGCCAGCACATTCTGGCGATAGGGCTGGTTAAGAAAAACTACATAACTGCCGGCGGGAATTTCCGGCGCGCCGCCTACAATCGCCGACAGGATATTAATCTGGCGTACCATCTTGCCGCGCTCGCCCGGAACAGTGCGCAGATACTGCCTGCCGGTCAGGCCGTGTACTTCCCGATCAAGCCGATGGACTTCGATTCCCTGTTCGATCAAAGCACCGATCATTTTCGCGACGTTTTCATCGCGCCCCTGACCGGCGGGAATTAAGTAACCAATTAGCTGACCTGCAGCCGTGGGGGCCAGACCGGCTTTGCCGAGTTCATAAAAATTGCGCAGGTAGTCAACGCGATAGTTAGCCGCCAGGGACAACACCGAATGACAAGCGATCAACTCCATCTGCATGATGTCGCGTGGCCGCCAGGCGCCGCCGGCCCAGGGGTCGGGAAAATTCGTCGTGGCTTCCAGGGCCGTGCGCATTCCGCGTGTGCTGCCGCCCGCCAGTTGTTCACGCGTGACGTTGGTCGGACTCATCAAGCGCGCGCTGGCGGCTTCGGTAAGAATGCCAATCGAGTTGTGATAGTAAGGCGCGGTGCGAAATCCTCCGTGCCACCAGGTGTCATAAAGCGCGTTGGTCAACACGCCGCGAAAACCCGCCGCCGTCACGTCCGCCGCCATCTTGTGGCCAATCAGTCCGACCTGTCTCAACAGCAATGGTGCGATGTGCGGATTCGGCGGATCGTAGAATGGCGGCACAAAGAAACGCGATCCGTTCGATCGCTGCTGATGAATGTCATAGACAATTTCCGGATACCATTCTTTCCAAAGCAGACGCGTAACCGCTTTCGTCTCTTTCAAATTGAGCATGAACCAATCGCGGTTATCATCGTGCCCGGCATAATGGTGATAGAGTTCAGGCGGGTCGCTACCTTCAACCGGAGTGCCGAGCGTCTTCCGGTACCAGTTGGCGACGATGTCCACCCCGTCAGGATTGGGCGATGGAATCAGAATCAGAATTGTATTCCGGAGGATCGAAAGCGTGTCGTCGTCATTCGCACTGGCCAGGTTGTATGCGAGTTGCATCGACATTTGTGAGGCGACAATCTCAGTCGAGTGAATCGAGCATGAGATGACCACGACGGTTTTTCCGTCCCGCACCAGTTGTCCGCTGAAATCCATGCGGCCATCAGCCGGGTTGAGTCGCGGATCAGCCAGGCGGGCTTGAATGTCTTTATACTTTTCCAGGCTTCGGATATTCTCTGGCGCGCTAATGAACGCCGCGATCATCGTCCGGCCGAGGGTGGATCGGCCAATCGTTTGCACCTGGACGCGTTCGCTGGTCCTATCAAGCCGCGCGAAGTATTCAGTAATCTGCTTCCAGTCGGCGACGGTGCGATCATCGCCGGGATTGAAGCCCAGCACTGAGCGCGGTGATGGAATAGAACCGTCAACGGCTCTTCGCTGCGCAAGCGCCGTTGACGCTGCCAAGAAGAATGTAACCAAGAATGCGAAGAGAAAACCCGAGGCATAACTGCGGCCAATCCGCCGGGTGGTCATACCGGAAAAGCATAGCCTTTCCACACTGTGCTGTGGCAAAGCCGCGACGAAAGAGCGGTGACGACGTTTCGCCAGGCTTGATGTGAGCGATTCACGATGCATTCAGAAGTTCCTTCGCCAGAATTTATCGAGCAGAGCGCGGACCCGCCGGCTAACGCAGGTGGTGCTGATCTAAACTCTGAGATGACCGCAAAGAACGCGGCGCAGTCTAGCATAAGACGCGGCCCGCGAATTATCGGCAAGCTGCTCTTTGCCTGGTCATGGTTTGTCGCCAGCGCGTTGCTGCTGTTCGTGGCGCCGCCGGTCCTGCTCATAGGTGGTCTGACCCGGCGTCAGGACTGGATCTATTCGTGGGCTGATTGGGGCGCCCGCACCTGGCTCCGACTGAGCGGCGTGAAGCTGAAAGTAACCGGCCAGGAGCATCTCGATCCGAACCAGACTTACGTTTTCGTCGCCAACCATTGGTCGTACCTCGATGCGGCACCCTTGTTTTGCGGGACCGGCCGGCGCATGGGCCTGGTGGCGAAAATGGAGTTGCTGAAAGCGCCAATCCTGGGATACGGCATGGGCTTCGTAAACGTGATCGCCATCGATCGATCTAATCGAGAGCGCGCGGTCGAAACTTTGAAGATAGCAACTGAGCTTTTGCGCTCAGGAGTTTCTTTCGGAGTTTGCCCCGAAGGCACGCGCGCGCGCCCGGGTGAAATGCTGCCGTTCAAGAAGGGCGCGTTTCATATGGCTGTACAAGCCGGCGTGCCCGTCGTACCTATGGCCTTTAAGAATAGCGATAAGCTGATGCCTCGGGGAACAGCGGAAGCATGGCCGGGAACGATTGAGATGGTGATGTTGCCGCCAGTCGAAACCTCCTGGGTCTCGACCGACGAGGACTTGCGGAAACTCGTCGAGCAGGTTCAGCGAGTGATCATGAAAGAGCTGGGAGTTACGAAACTCTCAAAGCGCCCACCAAAGCCTACTGAGCCTTAAAATCATAAGTCAGTATGCCGCTGACCTTCACCGCTCCTCCTGATATCAGGGTTGGAGCAAAGCGTGCTTTCCTGGCAGCCGCCAGCGCAGCCATCCGCAAGGTCTCCGGTCCTGAAAGGATATCGGCGGACATCACGCGGCCCGTCTCATCGACGATGACTTTTATCTGAACTTGTCCCGAGGCGTGAATTTTTCTCGCCTCGGCGGGGTAAATCGGCGGAGGCAACTCGATGGCCTTACTGTTGAGATTGCCGCCATCGATCGGGCCGGTCGGCCGCGGACCGTTCGCGGTCGTCTGTGCCTCGCTTTGCGCACGGCGGATTGATTCGGCACTGGCTTCCTCAACTTCGGTAATCTTTACCTTGGAGTGTCCGACCTGATAATCCGTATATTTTATGCGCAGGCGAAGACGCAGATCCTGGCCATTGTCGAAGACCAGGTCGTCATCAGCATACGAATAGGTGGGAAACCAGTATTTGCCGTCGATCTCTTCGCGGTAGGTTTCGACAATTGGAAACTTGTTTTCCTTGGTTTCGGGAACGCCTTTGCCTCTTGACTTCACAATCTGCAGATCGCGATCATCAACCCAGATACGGCCGGAGAAAAACCGCGGAAAAGTTTTCTTCGGCGTCACTTTCGGCGTTACGTCAAATATATAGAGATCCAGTTCGTCAATGCGCTCTTTGCCCACATACTTAAAGTTGTACTGATCAATCTTTTCGGCTTCCAAAGCAAATGGATTCACGCCGCCCAGATCCTCCAAATCCTCCTGGGTGACTCCGCCGAACGAAGGCATGGGAAAGAACTGGATCTTCTCAGTGCGATTGCCCTGGTCGTCAAAGGTCAAATTCGACACGCGATGATACTCGCCGATAACCTGTCCGCCCATGCCCAGTTCCTGAAGCAGAGCGTCGCGTTTGAATGCATAGGAGTTCAACGCGTGGCGAAACGCAGTCTCTTTGGCTGTGAAGGCGCGAATGATTCTGTCGATTTGCGCGGGACTGAGCGCCGCGGAACCGCTGGTTGTTGGCTGGCCCGGGGCGTTCGAGGCCGTCTTTTGCTGCCCCCAGCCGGTAATACCCGAAAAAGCGAACACGCCGGCAAGCAGACTGAGGCACACGGCATATTTGAGCGGAGCAATCATTAATCTCATTCCCATCCTCGAATTGGTTGAAGTCGCGCCGTCAGGATTATAACAACCTTCCCGTCGCAGGTCTGCAAGTCTCTCAGATGAGCCAACTGCGGCGGGGTGTTGCCAGCCCGGATCGAAAAGGACGCCGTTTCCCTGGGAGCGCGGACGCCTCGTCCGCATTGAGCGCAAACGGTGTTCAGAGTACCGACTTTACTCGGGCTTTTATCGAGCGAGAAGGAACCCAACTGAAATTGGTACTCTAAACGCCGCTGAAATTACAACACCGTTCAAGCGACTGCAGTGGCGTAAATCTGTGTTGCGGGCGTCGCGCTCCAGCATGACGCTTGATAAAAATCATTACTTGACCCGCCTGTTAGAATCGCTCTGACTGAACACATTTGAATGTTTCATTAATTACTTGCATAGCGCGATTGCAAACTCTAATGGAGGACTCTATGATGCCAGAGAAATCAGCTATCACCGTGAGCCAACCTGTTCTCAAATGGACTGACAAGAAATTCGACCTGACACCTTTTTTGAAAGATGTCGGAAGCCTTCCCCGTCCATTTTATACAACATCGCTAGGGGCCTTGTATTCCGCAGATTGCATGTCGGCATTGCCTCTTATCAAGGATGGAGTAGTGGACACGATCTTTGCCGATCCACCTTTTAACCTTGGTAAGCAATATGGCAAAAACACTGACGACAACCTGTCTGCCAAAGAGTACATAGATTGGTGTAAAGAATGGCTTGCGGAGTGTATCCGAGTACTAAGACCCGGCGGCTCGCTCTTCCTGTACAACCTACCAAAATGGAATATTCTACTCGGCGCTTTTCTTGATCAGGAAGGATTGAAGTTTAGGCACTGGATAGCGATAGAGATCAGCTCTGGTCTGCCGATAGCGGGAAGACTTCACCCGAGTCACTACAGCTTGCTTTATTACAGCAAAGGCAAGCCAAATACCTTCCACAGAATCCGAACGCCCATTCTTACGTGTAGGCATTGTGGAGGCGAGGTCAAGGATTATGGAGGTCACCGAGGGGCAATGAACCCCAACGGTGTGACACTCAAAGATGTCTGGACCGACATTCCTCCGGTGCGACACTGGAAATTCAAATCAAGAAAGAGACGGGCGAATGCGTTATCAACAAAGCTTCTTGATCGCGTAATTGAAATGTCCACCAATCCCGGCGATTTGGTGGTAGATCCGTTCGGAGGTAGCGGAACTACTTATGCTGTTTGTGAGTTGAAACACCGCCACTGGATTGGAACTGAGATTGACTTCGCTGAGGACATCAAGACCCGGCTGGAAACCACTGATATTAGAACACACAAAAACGGGGATTTCGTTGAGCGGAAAGAAGAGGTTTAGCCAAGGGCGCGTCCGGCTGTCATCTTTGGAATGCGCGGGACGTCGGTACTAGTCGCGTCGTGTTCAATCGCCACGATCTCAAGAATGCCCTGCTTACAGCGTATTGAGCGCCACAGATCAAGGTATGGTTCTAATTCTTCCATGCTGCCAATACGATCAGTGAGATACCTGTAAAGGTTTCGGGACGGAACGACAAGGATTCCACACGCAAGAACTCCCTTCATCAAACCTAGAGACATCTTGTTCAAGGCTCGGTGACTAGAAGAAATGTTGCCAGTTTCCCACTCCAGCGCGACAACTCCGTAATCGGTATTGAGAACTGCATCGAGCTTCCCGATTCCTTTCACATCAAGCCGAACTTCCCGCGTCCAGCCCTGCCGCACCAATTCTTCCATTAGGCCGTTTTTGATTGGAACCACACCATTACCCTGTCCCCGCTTCTTTCCTGACTCTGGATAAATAGTGAAGGAGCCGGAGCCTGGTGGCCACTCAACCTCGCGGATGGCTTTGTGAAGACTCTTGCGGGTGCGTCCCCACGCTCTAGAACTCGCATACTTCCCGCACGAAATCAGTTTTTCCTCGCGGACTATTCGCATTAGGCGGATTGTACGTGACTGTCCAAAAAATCAGCAACATATAATTACCCACTACTGAAGCGACTGCGCGTTTCGCTTTGCCAGCTCTTTCGCGCTAAGATGTGTGGTTTGCGAGAGCTCGCAGATTCCCGACTGTGGACTCCAGCAACGGATTAACCCATGTCCCAGGAAGCCATCGAAGTCCGCGGCGCCCGCGTCAACAATCTCAAGAACATTTCGTTCTCGATCCCAATCAACCTGATGACCGTAGTCACGGGTGTCAGCGGTTCGGGCAAGTCTTCCCTCGCCTTTGACACGATCTATGCCGAGGGGCAGCGCCGCTATGTTGAATCACTGTCCGCTTATGCGCGGCAGTTCCTCGAGCGCATGGACAAGCCCGACGTGGACGAGGTGCGCGGGATCGCGCCTGCGATCGCCATCCGGCAAAAGAACACGACGCGCAATCCCCGTTCGACCGTCGCGACGCAAACCGAAATTTACGACTATCTGCGGCTGCTGTACGCGCGCGTCGGAACGACGATCTGTCGCGTGTGCGGACGGGAAGTTCATCGCGACTCGCCCCAATCCGCCGCGGACGAGACTCTCAGCCAGATAAAACCAGCGACGCGTTTCTTCGTTCTGTTTCCTGCCAATGCGGGATTGCGAGTCGAACTCAACGGCAACGGCGGGCCTCCGCCGGAGCGCAAACGTAAAGCGAAAGAGGCGGACGTCGAGCCGAAACTGAGCCGGCACATGATCACGGCCCATGTGATGAGCCTGATGCAGCGCGGTTTCACCCGGATGATTCACGCCGGCCGGCAGATTGACCTGGCGTCGCCGGATGATTATCAGCGAGAGGACTTTGACGATGTCTATGTGCTGGTTGATCGCCTGGTGGCTCGCGAAGATGTGCGCCAGCGTCTGGTCGATTCGCTGGAGGTTTGCTTCCGCGAAGGACACGGCCAGGCCGTGATTGAAGTGTCAGAACCGGGAGCGGTAGCGACCGAATCAGGGGATCTCCTCGGAAAGAACGAGACTAAGAATGCACAGCGCCTGCGTTTCTCGGAAAGCTTCGAGTGCAAATACGACGGCACTGTGTATGCGACGCCTGAACCCCGTCTGTTCAGTTTCAATAATCCTTTCGGCGCCTGTCCAACCTGCCAGGGCTTCGGCAACACGATCGGCCTTGATCTCGATCTGGTGATTCCCAACCCAGGCCTGGCGCTCAGTGAAGGGGCCATCGAGCCGTGGACCAAGCCACAGTACGAGTGGGCCAGGACAGAACTGCGGCGCTTCTGCAAAGCCGAAAAGATCCCGCTGAATCTTCCTTTCAATCAACTGACGCGGAGCCAGCAACGCGCTGTCGTCAACGGCAAAGGAGAATGGGCCGGCGTGCGCGGATTTTTCGATTGGCTGGACACGAAAAAATACAAGCTGCACGTGCGCGTCTTCCTTTCAAAGTATCGCGGCTACACGCGCTGCCCCGATTGCGAGGGTGCGCGTTTGCGGCAGGAAGCCCGCGACGTGCGCGTGGGCGGGCGCACCTTGCCGGAGATTTCCGCGCTTTCGATCAAAGACGCGGCGGCGTTTTTTGACGCCCTGGAACTAAAACCGGAGCAGTCGGCGATTTCAGATCGAGTCCTCTTTGAAGTTCGACGGCGGCTACGTTTCCTGGTCGACGTTGGTTTGGACTATCTGACGCTGAATCGTTTGGCTTCGACACTGTCAGGCGGCGAGGCGCAGCGAATTCAGTTGGCAACCAACCTCGGTTCTTCTCTGGTCGGCGCGCTTTACGTTTTGGACGAACCGTCGATTGGTCTGCATCCGCGGGACAACGATCGTTTGATTCGCCTGCTCCACAATCTGCGCGACATCGGCAACACGGTGCTGGTGGTTGAGCACGATGCCGACATGATGCGCGCTGCTGATCACATTCTCGACATCGGGCCGGCGGCGGGCGAACTCGGTGGGCGGCTGATCTATGAAGGCGACTTTGCCGGCCTGCTGTCAGAATCACTGTCGTTGACCGGACGCTATCTGCGGGGCGAGGCCGAGATTAAAGAGCCGAAGCATCGCCGGCCGCTGCAACTGAAGCGCCTCAGCGTTCGCGGCGCCAGCGAGCACAATCTGAAAAACATCAATGTAGATATTCCGCTCGACATGCTGGTCTGTGTCACCGGAGTCAGCGGCTCAGGCAAATCCACTTTGATTCACGACTGCATTTTTGCCGGTTTGAAAAAGCAGCGTGGCGACTGGCAGGGACACGTCGGCGCTTTTCATAAGCTGGAAGGCGGGCAACACATCGACGAAGTTATCCTGGTCGATCAATCGCCAATTGGCCGCACGCCGCGATCGAATCCGGTGACTTACATCAAGGTCTATGACGCGATTCGCGAAACATTCGCCGGCACGCGTGAAGCGCAGGCGCGCGGGTTCGAACCTTCGCACTTCTCATTCAACGTTCCCGGCGGCCGCTGCGACGTTTGCCAGGGAGACGGCACGGTTACGGTCGAGATGCAGTTTCTCGCAGACGTTGAGTTGGTTTGTGAAGAGTGCAAGGGCACGCGCTTCAAGCAACAGATTCTCGACGTGCGCTATCGCGGTAAGAACATTCACGATGTCCTCAACATGACCATCCGTGAAGCGATCACCTTCTTCCGAGACATCACAAAGATTGTTAACAAGCTGCGCGTGCTGGACGAAGTTGGTTTAGGGTACCTGCGTCTTGGGCAATCGGCGACAACGTTGTCGGGCGGCGAAGCCCAGCGAGTAAAGCTGGCAGCGCACTTGGCGAAACGCGCCGGCGCGCGCTCGCTTTATATTTTTGACGAGCCAACGACGGGCCTGCACTTTGACGACATCAACAAGCTGCTGGCTGCATTTCGCGCGTTGATCGACGCCGGCGGATCGCTTCTGGTGATCGAACACAACCTGGATGTGATCAAGACTGCGGATTACATAATTGATTTGGGTCCCGAGGGCGGCGATGCGGGTGGGTACGTGGTGGCAACGGGAACTCCCGAAGAGATAATAAAGGTGAAAGCGTCCCACACCGGAAGGTATCTGCGGGAATATTTGGCGCGGTCGAATGGTAAAGTCAGATTGCCGGCCGCATGAAAGAGGCCCGGCCCGCTTAGAACGGCGTGAAGGAAAAGACGCTTACGGTCCAATAATGCTGATGTGGGACACCGCTCAATGATCCGTCCTTTACGCCGCCCAGCAGCGCAAAATTCCTGCCTGACGGATTGAACTTTATACCCACGCTGCTCTGATGATCGAGGATCACGAGCTTACTCGAAACGTAATTCATGAACAGCGTGTTCTGCCGGTCGCTGAAGATAAATACAGGGTAGGCGTCCAGAACCTCAAAGTCGGTATTATACCAAACGTGTAGGTCATTCGGACGCGCCTTCAAATTCAGATCGGCAAGCGAGATGCGTTGTTTGATCTCGCCCGTCTGGTTATTCAAACGGTACACGATGGCACCGTCAGTGAGCGCGAACAACTCGCTCTTCGACTTCGCCGTAATGAGTCGCTTAACGGGCTCCTTAATCCCGGTTCTCAGACTCCGAGTTACTTTCCCGTCAATGAGATTGAGAAAGACGATCTGGTTTGTAGGCACGCCTAAGCTCGCGGATCGCTCAACTAAGAGAACCTCATGGTCGCCATCGAAAAAGATGGCGGAGTCTTGAAAAGCCCTGTGCCAGGCTACGCTCCTGGTTTTGAGATTCCATACCCAAACATCGCCACGATCAGATGAGAACAACCACTTGTTATCAGGTGAAAGGCCCACGGACGAGATTTCTTTGTCGCCGGGCGCATCAAGCGAGATCATGGAGGTGTAATCGCTCGTGCGGAGAATCTTGATTTCACCTCCTCCGCTTTTGTTCCCGTAACCCCCAACCACAAGGAATTGGCCGTCCTGGCTGAAGGTTAACCCCACCACGCCGTTGTCACGTGAATCGGGATTCTTGATGGCAATCTCTTTCCTCGATTCGATGTCTGTAACCAGCACTGTGCCAAGTTCGGAACCCGTCGCCAGCCGGCGTCCATCCGTGCTGAAAGCAGCACAGGTAACAATGTCGTCGTGCCGAAAGCTGAAAAGATATTCGTAACTGGTCGTTGGGGTTTGGGCCTCGCCGGCGTGGAAAATATCCGTTCCTCGCAGCATCATCGCCCTTAGCGCGGTCACACCGGACATAGACCCCCTGAATGACAACAGGATGAGCAAACCAATGGCCAGTGACGCAGCGGTTTTGTGCGTCTTGCTATTCCAATGCATTAATCTCTTCATAGATGAATCGCAATCCGACAACGGAGCTTAGCGAACTTTCCCCGGATGCGCTAGAGTGTGTTTGCACCAGCGAATTCTTGCCAGTACGTTGAGGGAGCATGGGCCTAAAGGATCAAATCACCGTGGACATGACCGCCGCGATGAAAGCAAAGGACAGCGCGCGCACGTCGACTCTCAGAATGTTGAAGGCGGCGATGGTCAACCGCCGGATTGAAAAAGGCAGCGAGCTGGACGACGAAGAACTGACGAAGCTCCTGCGAACGCAGGTCAAACAGCGGCGCGATTCGATCGAGCAATATCGCAAGGGCGCTCGCCAGGACCTGGTCGACAAAGAAATGGCCGAGATCGCAGTCCTCGAAACGTATCTGCCTCAGGCCGCCTCACCGGAAGCAATCGAGCAGGCAGTCGCAGCGGCGATGGCCGAGACCGGCGCCACGTCGATGAAGGAAATGGGGGCCGTAATGAAGGCCGTGATGGCTCACCTCGCCGGCAAGAACCCTGACGGTCGCGCAGTCAGCGAATCTGTGAAACGGAAGCTCGCGGGCGGGTCCTAAAACTCCTCTATCAACTCACATTTCTGTCATAAGCAGAAAGACCTTCCAAGTTTCGAATTTCTATGGTAGAAGTGTGGGCCATCCTGGACGCGCCAGCCTCCGCGGACCCCAACGCTACAGAGCGCGGACCTGGCTTCGGATCGCAGACGCGTCCGATTCACTGTTGAGAACCTTACGGCAGCGCCCGTAGCATTCGCCCCTGGTCTCAGTTCTTTGACCACCCGACCGCCGTGTCATGCGCACTTTTGATTCCTGCGGTCTCACTTTTTTCTCTACTTCGTTCTCTAAGGGAGGGCTTCGATGAAAAGACAGCTTTGCAGTCTGGTGCTGGTGGCATCAGCGCTTATCATGCTGGTCGCTCCATGCCTGGCAAAGAGCAACAGCGGCTTCAAGCAGCAGGAACGGACCATATCGCTGGAACTGGAGTTTATCAAGAAGAGTTCCAACCCTCTGCAACGCGCTATTACTTTTCTCAACTGGGGCCCTAACGCCTACGCCACCGGTTTTCTGGTGGGTGGTCGATTGGTGATGACTGCTTATCACGTAGTCTCTGGAGAGTTGGACGAATCAAAGAAGATAGCATTGGGTTTTGGACGCCATGACAAACTCGAGGTCAAAGTCTATACCAACGGCTGCCAGGCCAAAGTGCTAAAGGTCGACCAGGATGCCGATTTGGCGCTAATTCAAATTTGCACTGCGGCGAAGCAAACCACGCCGGCGTTTCAAACCACTCTGAACAGGAATGAGGATCTGATGCTGGTTGCCCGACCACACGGCGATCGGATCGTCAGTTACGGGACCTTCTACGGTTCTTATTCTCTTAAGGGCGTCGATTACTGGTCGGTAAAAATTAATGCGCGCGATGGATTTTCCGGCAGTCCCGTCTACAATCAGCACGGAGAAGTCGTCGGCGTATTCAGCGGTTATGATTGGGCGCAGAAACTGGCGGTAGTGAGTCCCGGAATCAGGGCCCAAAAGCTACTCGAAGAGTATGAGTCGCCGGTCAAACCATGAACTCGACTTGAATTCCCGATTTGATTAGCACGTCGCCGAGCCCGGCGTGCTAGTCAGTACCCGGTTAGTTGCCAATTTGCGCGGTTGAGGTAGGTTGACCCTCGCTTGCTTCCACCCGATCGTTCTCGTATAATCCACAGCTTACTCGGATCGTCGGATGCGTTGTCCGGTGGGTTTTCGCCCACTTTTTCTTTTGGGCGCAGATAGGCGCAAATTGACAACTTACGCCAGCGAGTCATGGATTCAAGGTCGGTTGCAGAGCGGGTGCGCGATATCGCCGAACAAGTTGCGGTCGACCACGGTCTGGAATTGGTTCATGCCGAAGTCGGCGGTCCGGACGGCCACCCGATAGTCCGAGTGTTCATTGATAAGCCCGGCGGAGTCACTCATGACGATTGTTCGGCAGTGAGTGTTCACCTGGGCACAGTTCTCGACGTTGAGGATTTTATCCACTCAGCTTATACGCTCGAGGTTTCGTCTCCCGGTCTTGAACGGGGTCTTTACAAGCGAGCTGATTACGAGCGGTTTGCCGGGAGTAACGCAAAAATCAAGATGCGAAACCCGGTCAATGACCAGCGAAATTTTCGCGGGCGCATCGTTTCAGTGGACGAAAGCTCTGTGATTTTTGAGGATCGCACCAGCGGTCGCGTGCAACTCCCCATCGACGTTATCGCCAAGGCGAACCTTGAGGTTGATGTGGACAGCGAGTTCCGCCGGGCGCGCGAGCAAGAAGAAACCGACCGGGAACTGATCGGCAAGAATATCCGCTGAGGACTGAACTAGAATTGAGAGATGGGCCGGTTCGCTGACGAACCAGCCGAAATAAAATTAATGAGTACGAGCATTGCGCAAAACATCGAAGCCCTCTGCCAGGAGCAGGGCATTGATCGCGAACTGGTGATCGAAGCGATCAAGGAAGCCGTGCGGGCCGCGGCAAAAAAACAGTTCAAGGGCGGCGAAGACATTCAGGTGGATTGGAGCCCGGAAACGGGACTCGAACTCTCGGCTTCAAAAGTCGTGGTTGACGACGTCGCGGACCCTTCGACCGAACTGTCGATCGATGAAGCGCGTGAACTGGGCGGCGACGAAGTAGAGGTTGGCGATGCCCTCCTGCTGCCAATGCCGATGGAAGAGCTGGGCCGGATCGCGGCGCAAACTGCCAAGCAGATTCTTTTTCAGAAAGTCCGCGATGCCGTGCGATCCAATGTTTACGAGCAATACATCGATCGCGTCGGCGAGCTGGTGAACGGATTTGTGAAGCGGTTTGAACGCGGCAATATGATTGTCGATCTGGGTAACCTGGAAGCCATCCTGCCCCGCTCGCAACAGTCGCGCGGCGAACAATGGAACCAGGGCGAGCGCATTCGCGTCGTGATCACAAACGTTTCAAAGGAATCAAAAGGGCCGCAAATCGAAGTCTCCCGCACCTCTCCGGAATTGCTCGAGCGTCTGTTCGAGATGGAAGTGCCCGAGATTTACGACGGTACCGTGGTGATTAAGTCCTGCGTGCGCGAGCCGGGCGAGCGGGCCAAGATCGCCGTGGTATCCAACGAACGTGACGTAGATCCTGTCGGCGCCTGCGTCGGCATGAAAGGTTCGCGCGTGCAGGCGATCATCCGTGAGTTGCGCGGGGAAAAAATCGACATCATTGAGTGGTCAGAAGAGCCTTCGGTGTTTGCCGCGAACTCGCTGTCGCCGGCCAAGGTCAATCAGGTGCGCATCACCGACATCGAAAACCGGCAGATGGAAGTGATCGTCAACGAGGACCAGCTGAGTCTGGCGATCGGCAAGCGCGGCCAAAACGTGCGCCTGGCTACCAAGCTGGTCGGCTGGAATATTGACATTCGCAGCGAAGAAGAATTGAAGAAGGAAGTTGCCGAGCAGATGGGCGCGATGATTGCCTCCGGCGCGCCGGTGCCGATCTCGGTAATCGAAGGCGTCACTGCACAGCAGGCTGACGCGCTCGCGGAGCATGGCGTTAACGATATTGACGGCCTGGCCCAAACTTCGGTCGACGATCTGGTTGAGTTTCTCGACGTCAGTCTCGATGAGGCTGAGACTATTCTCAACGAGGCCCGCGCCGTGATCGCGATGCGCGAGCAGACGCTGCAGTCCGGCACTGAGGAAGGCGAAGAATCACAATCAGTTGAGCAACACGCAGCGTCGGCGGAACTGGACGAAAACGCAGTCGCAACTGAAGTCCAGCCGTCTGATGAAAGTACGGCCGCTGGATACGACGAAGCTGTCGAGCAGGGGGTGCCTTACTCAGCCGAGCCGAACATTAGGGCAGAATATTCCGCCGATCCGGTTGCGCTGACCGAGGCCGATCCCATGACCGTGGACGAGTTGATATTACAGGATGCCGGGCGTGACTTGCGACCGGATATGATCACTCCGGCTCCGGACGTGACTTCAGCGGCCGCGGCCGATTTGGTAGCCGCCGAGCTGGAAGCCCTAGCGTCCGAAGAAAAGGAAGCGGCGCTCGTTGATTCGCCAGACGAAGCGCAAACAAGTTCCGCTCTCGAATCGTCATCCAGGAAAGAGGCCGCGACGGACGAGAGCTTAGAGGACGAGAAGCAATGAGATGCTTCCGATGACGCGGCCAAATAATCGCAACGCGCGTGTTCAAAGGAATACGCGTGCTCGCCTCCGACACCTGCTGTAGCAGGGCGCTCCTTCCAGGTGCGCTTGCAGAAGGTGGACGAAGGCAGTCACTTTCGCAAGCAGCAAGGAGCGCATGTCAGCAGTTACCTCAAAAGTTCGCATTTACGATCTCGCGAAAGAGCTCAAGATAGACACCAAGCGTCTGATTGAAGAAGTGCGGCGCGAAGGTGTGGATGTTAGTGTGCCTTCGAACTCCGTCTCGAAGGAACTCGCCGAAAAGATTCGCGACAAGTATTTTCCCAAGAAGGACACCGCGGTCAAACGCGCGGTCAAGGTCGTGAAAAAAGCGGCGCGGCCGGTGGTCGAAGAGACCCCGCCTCCTGCGGAAGACGAAGTCGTCGCTCCGGTCGAGGCCGCCGAACCCGAATCGCAGGCAAGCGAAGAACCGGTAACCGCTCAGCCGCTTACTCCTGCTCGAGTAGTCCGCAAGCTATCGCCCGCCGCGCGCGCCGAAAAACCGGTCGCTGCAGAACCGGCACCCGGGCCTCGGGAACCAGCCGCGGCGGAAACTGTTTCAGCGCCGGAATCGGCTGAGACTGTCGCCTCCGCGCTGGCGCCAGTGGAATCCACTCCCGCGCCATCGCGGCAAGTACGAGTGCTGCGCCCGACTGCCGCGGCTCTTAGTGCCGGCATTCGTCATGGAGAACGTGCGCCAGCCCCAGCGCCATCCCCTACCACGCCGGCGGCGCGCGAAAGAAGCCGCGAGCGTACACCCCGCGGCCGCGTCGAATACGCGGGAACTCCCGGCGAGACTGCGACGCCGCAAACAACCTACATTCCTCCGCCCGATGCCGGTCGCCGGCGATCGCGCCGCGGCTCATCGCGCAGCGGAAAACGCGGCGGCGAAGGCAAAGGCAGCCGCTTTGATCGTGATTTCATTGCGCCACCACCGACTCTGACGCTGGAACAGCGGATCGCCGGACGCCTCGATATGGCTTCCGTAGAAGGGGCCCTAAAGCCCGTGCGTCTGGTTGAGGGATCGACCGTCAAAGAGTTCGCGGAAAAGCTCGGCATCAAACCGAAAGATATAGTCACGTTACTCCTGCAGCAAGGCGTATTCGCCACTATAAATCAGGCTCTGAATGATGAAGTGGCCGCGGAACTCGGAGAGCGGTTCGGCTATGACGTTACTTTCGTGCCTTTCGAAGAGATGGTCGCCGAAGAAGAATTCGAAGAACTGATCGCCACTGATGCAGACGATGTCGAGGTGCCGCGCGCGCCTGTGGTCACCGTGATGGGACACGTCGATCATGGTAAGACTTCCCTGCTCGATGCTATTCGCACCACCAACGTGGCTGGTGGCGAGGCCGGCGGCATCACCCAACACATCGGCGCCTATAGCGTCGAAGTTCCCAGCCCCGATAATCCGAACGAGAAGCGCCGGGTGGTGTTCCTCGACACGCCCGGTCACGAAGCGTTCACGTTGATGCGCGCCCGCGGGGCAAAAGCAACAGACGTAGTCGTTTTGGTGGTGGCCGCCGACGACGGCGTCATGCCGCAAACCATCGAAGCGATCGAACATTCGCGCGCGGCCGGCGTTCCCATCGTCGTCGCGATTAATAAGATCGATAAACCCGACGCGAATCCTGATCGGGTTCGTCAGGAACTCTCGCAACAGGGCCTCAATCCCGTGGCCTGGGGCGGCGAAACGGAAATGGTCGAAGTCTCTGCCAAGAAACGCCAGAATCTTGAAACCTTGCTCGAGACTATTCTGCTGACCTCTGACATTTTAGATTTGCGCGCCAGCACTACTCGTCTGGCCTCCGGCGTGGTGTTGGAAGCGAAGCTGGATCGCGGCCGCGGTTCCGTTGCCACTGCCCTGGTGCAGCAGGGCACTTTGCGCGTCGGCGATCCGTTCATCGTCGGGCAAATTTTCGGCAAGGTCCGCGCGATGTTCAACGATCGCGGCGAACCGGTCAACGAAGTCGGACCGGCCACGCCGGTAGAAGTGCTCGGATTACAGGGCGTGCCGCAGGCGGGTGAAACTTTTCAGGTGGTCGCGGATGTGACTCGCGCCCAACAAATATCCAGTCATCGCCAGGCGGCTGAGCGGCAGCGCACGCTGGTCAAGACCACCAAGCGCGGCATCGAAGCGCTGGGCGAAACTGAAGTCAAGGAACTTCTGGTCGTCATCAAGGCCGACGTACAGGGTTCAGTCGAAGTGCTGAAATCGACTCTGCAAAAGATGTCCAGCGAGAGGGTGAAAGTAAAAGTCATTCGCTCCGGTGTCGGCGCGATCACTGAGTCGGACGTGCTGCTCGCTTCGGCGACCCAGGCGGGATCTGCTTCGACTGCAGTGGTGATCATTGGTTTCAATGTTCGTCCCGGATCCCGCGCCACAGATTTGGCTAAACAGGAGAGCGTGGATATCCGGCTGCACTCGATCATTTACAAGGTCGAAGAAGAAATTACGGCTGCCATGATCGGCATGCTCGAGAAAATCGAGAAGGAAAAGATTCTCGGCAAGGCCGAAGTGCGCGAAGTCTTCCGCGTGCCCAAAATCGGAGCGATTGCCGGCTGCATGGTGCTCGATGGCATTATCAAGCGCAATGCGCGCGCGCGGCTGATTCGCGACGGCGTCGTCGCCTGGGAAGGCAACATTGCTTCGCTGCGGCGTTTTAAGGATGACGCTTCGGAAGTTCGCGAGGGCTTTGAATGCGGCATCGGGTTGGAAAACTTTAACGACATCAAGGTCGGCGATCAGATCGAGGACTACGTGATCGAGCGAGTTGCCGCTACTGAGCTTTAAGGAAGTGTCGCGTTTAGAGTCTCGGGTTTCGAGTGAGTCCGAACTCGAAACTCCAAACCCGAAACTCGAAACCGTGTTTTGACATGCATCGTCCTGAGCGCATCGCCGAGACCCTGCGCGAAGAGATTGCGCAGATTGTGGGTTACGAACTGGAAGACCCGCGCCTGACCATGGTGACAGTGACCGAAGTCCGCGTCGCCGACGACCTTCGCGACGCGAGCGTGTACGTCACGGTGCAGGGAGACGAGCAGGAGCATCTGACGGCTTTGCGCGCGCTGCGTCACGCGGCGCCGTATGTACGCAAGCAACTGGGCTTTGCGCTCAATTTGCGGCATACTCCGGCGCTTCACTTTGTCCGCGATACGGTCGAAGAGAAGGCCGAACGCGTCGATTCTCTCCTCGAAAAGATCGAGCACGGTGCGGAAAGGGTAAAGGACGCGGAATAATGCTGGTTTCGGATTGCCAATGAATTTGCCGTGCAATCCGAAATCCGCGATTCGAAATCCGCAATCTTGTAATGCTTAGCCAAGTAGTTGAGTTGATTGAAAAAAGGGATCGCTTTGCGATTACTTCCCACGTTCGCCCCGATGGCGACAGCCTCGGTTCCTCTTTGGGTCTCTACTGGTTGTTGCAGGCACTCAACAAAGATGTGGAAGTAATCATGCGCGATCCGGCGCCGCATTCATATCAGCAACTGCCGGGCGCCGGCGCTGTCCGCGTCACACCCGCGGTCGACCGCGCGTATGACGCAGTGTTCGTCATCGAATGCTCCGACATCGATCGCCCCGGCCTGATCGATCTGGAAAAGCAATTTGTCGTCAACATCGATCACCACTCGACCACCGAACTGTTCGGCACAGTCAACTGGATCGATTCGACCGCTTCGGCGGTCGGCGAAATGATCTACAACCTTTGTAAGGCCACCGGCGTCCGAGTCACGAAAGAGATTGCCGAATGCGTCTACACGGCGCTATTGACCGACACCGGATCGTTTCACTACTCAAACACCACCGAACGTACTTTCAAGATCGCCTCGGAGCTTGTCCGCACTGGAGTCAAACCGGCTAAGACCGCGGAAGCGATCTTTGGCAGCTATCACTGGCCGAAGATTGAGTTGCTCAGTCAGGTTCTCGGCACGGCGCAGCGCGATGAGAGTGGGCACGTCGCCTGGATGCGCCAGACGCTCGAGATGCAGGAGCAGACAAAGGCTTCGGAAGAGGACGCGGACGGATTCGTAAATTACCCGCTGGCCGTCGGTGAAGTCGAAGCGACCGCGCTGTTCAAAGAATGCGCGCCGGGTGTCTATCGCACCAGCCTGCGTTCGAAAGGCGACGTCAACGTTGCCAAGATCGCCGAGCAGTTTGGCGGCGGCGGCCATCGCAACGCGGCCGGCTGCACGCTGAAAGGCGATCTCGCAGAGCTCGAGCAGAAACTGGTTCCACTGCTACAGGACGCCGTCAAGCGCGCGAATGGATTGAAAGATATTACTGAAGACGCCTTGTCAGAACCGCCTGCGGTAGCGGGCGGTTGATCTCGGCCCCCAGCTAATGTGGAACGATACGGATATTCCTCTAGCTTTCCTGATTACGTTTCGTACCTACGGAACATGGCTGCACGGCGACAAGCGTGGTTCAGTCAACCGCTTTCGCAATCAATACAAAACACCGCGTTTGCCTCCAGAAGAGAAATGGCTTGAGACAAATGCGAAACGACTCAAGAGAGAAATAGTTGTGCTCGATGCGGCCCAGCGTCACTGCGTCGACGCTGCGGCGCGCGAGACTTGCGAGATTCGGGGCTGGCATCTGCACGCAATTAACGTGCGAACAAACCACGTTCATTCGGTAGTCTCAATAGGCAAAAAGAAACCAGAAATCGCTCTTAGCGCATTCAAATCTAACGCGACACGCAGAATGCGAGAAAACGGTTGTTGGCAAAGCACGATGAGTCCATGGGCCGATAAAGGTAGCAACCGATACCTGTGGAATGAAGAAAGCATAGCGCGCGCCGTGGATTACGTGATTAACGGCCAGGGTGATGACTTACCTGACTTTGATTAGCACTGAGAAGCGCCTGCGGTAGCAGGCGGTTGATCTTATCCCCGAGAGCCAATTGATATCCCAAGTTCAACGGCCCGCTACCGCAGGCCGTTCTGACTCCATGGTCAAAGAGAAGAAATACAAATGGCGTCGCGCCGACTATCAGGAGCACACGCGCGGCCTGCTGATCGTCAATACCGGCCACGGCAAGGGAAAGACGACCTGCGCGCTCGGCTTGATGATGCGCGCCGCGGGTCAGGGCCTTAGCTGCTGCATGATTCAGTTCATGAAGTCGCGCAACGATCGCTATGGTGAGCACGTCGCGGCGGAAAAGCTCGGGATCGAAGTCCACACCATGGGCGACGGTTTTACCTGGGACACTAAAAATCCCGAACAGGATCGCCAGACTGCTCGTGAGACCTGGAACCTCTGCGTAGAGAAACTGCGCAGCGGTGATTACGACATGCTCGTCTTTGATGAGCTGGTCTATGTCCTGAGCTATGAAATGCTGCCAGTTACCGAAGTCCTGGAAGAAATCCGCGCGGCCCGCGAACGCCAGCCCTCCGTTCACATCGTGGTCACCGGCCGCGACGCTCCCAAAGAATTAATCGAAGCCGCCGATCTCGTCACCGAGATGACTGAGGTAAAGCATCCCTTCCAAGCGGGGATAAAGGCGCAAAAAGGGATTGAGTTTTGAGAGCGCGAATGATCAACTGGATCAGTCCGCGCAGCGGACGATTGGAAATAGCCCAGCGATTCATCGCTGGGATCTTCGCACCCCATTAGAAAAGAGTCCGCGAAGCGGACGAATGAAACTTCGATACGGAACCGCGAGCAGTAGCGAGCGGATGCCGGCATTCAACTCGCGTGTCACTGAATCTCACAAACGTCCCAAGTTGAGCCTTGCATCCAGTCGCTACCGCTCCTGGTTCTGTACCTGACGCCCGTTTCACGGGCTTTGGTCTCATATCCAACCGCTTTCCCAGCACTTGAAGTGCTGGGCTTGTATCAATCGTCCGCTGCGCGGACTCGCCGTGCCCAACGTTCACGTCTAAAAATCAATAAAGACTTCCGCTACGAAAGGGAAGATAATCTTGACACGCGGATTCTGACTCAAGTCAGTGATCGAGCCTGCGAGGGCGTGCGTGGATGCGCCAAATTGAAGTAGCAGTTAAATCCCTTTACGATTATCAACGGTCATCTTCCTAAAGCAAGGACGTCAGATAGATGCGCACGACTGTCGTCAGCTACCTGGACGAGTTCATCTCGCGGGGAGGTGAGATTGCGTTTGCGCATCGGCGCGGTCTGCGGGTTGCGCGCTGGTCATACGAACAAACAGCAAAGACGGCTAATCAATTCGCGCGCGAGCTGGAAGCACGTGGTATCGGGAGAGGAGATCGCGTTCTGCTGTGGGCCGAAAACAGTCCGGAGTGGGTCGCAAGCTTCTCTGGCTGCCTGTTGCGCGGGGTGATTGTCGTGCCGCTCGACGTTCAGAGCGACCCGGCATTCGTCGCGAGAGTGCAAGAAAAAGTTGGCGCAAAGCTTGTACTCTGTGATGCTGTAACTCGACCGTTTGCTGATCTAAATCTTCCGATTCTTACGCTAGACACGTTTAGTTCCCACGTTGCGCATCATTCCCCGGCTCCCTACTCAGTAACAGACATCGATCAGAATGACACCGTCGAGATAGTTTTCACCTCGGGTACGACAGCCGAACCAAAAGGTACACGCATAACGCACCGCAATCTGCTCGCGAATCTCACCCCGCTGGAACAGAAGATCAAGCCTTACCTGAAATGGGAGCACGCGGTTCATCCGTTGCGCTTTCTCAATCTGGTCCCACTCAGCCACGTGCTCGGACAATTCCTGGGCATCTTTGTGCCGCAACTATTCAGCGGAGAAGTTTTCTTTCAAGAGTCTCTCAGTCCGTCGCAAATCGTGGAAACGGTTAAGCGCGAGCGAATCTCGGTCGTCGTCACCGTGCCGCGCATTCTCGAAGTGCTGCGTGCAAGAATCGAGAGAGTCTACGAAGCGCAGGGAAAGCTTGAGCATTTTAGAAAAGAGATTGAGGCTTCCGAGGGTGAGCATTTCATCTTACGTTGGTGGCGATTCCGCAATCTTCACCAAATGTTCGGCTGGAAGTTCTGGGCGTTCGTCTCAGGCGGCGCAACACTCAATCAGGAGACGGAAACTTTCTGGCGGCGACTCGGATTTGCGGTAATTCAAGGTTACGGTATGACCGAGACCGCTTCACTCATCAGCGTTAATCATCCCTTTAGAGTCGGACGTGGCTCGATCGGCCGCGTCATGCCCGGGCAGGAGGTGAAGCTGGCTGAGGACGGCGAAATCCTGGTGCGCGGCGAGAATGTTTCGCCTGGGTACTGGCGCGATGACGTGCGGACAACAACCGCGGACGATGGCTGGTTTCGCACCGGCGACATTGGTGAGATGGACGAGGAAGGCAAACTTTACTTCAAAGGGCGCAAGAAAGAAGTCATTGTCACTTCGGCGGGTGTGAACATCTATCCGGAAGATATTGAACCCGTCCTGGATAGCCAACCGGAAATAAAGGCGAGCGCCATCATCGAAACCCAAAGTGCACATGGGCCGGAACCACTCGCCGTATTGATCCTGCATGACAATCGCGTGAAACCAGACGCGGTGATCGATCGCGCCAACGCGTCGCTGGCCCATCATCAACAACTGCGGCGCTGGTTTGTCTGGTCCGGCGAAGACTTTCCCCGCGGCACGATGCAGAAGGTTCGCAAACAACTGGTGGCCGAGAAAGTCAGGGCAGAGTTGGCCGGCGCAGTTCCTTCCTCTTCCACCGGCTACCAGGAGCCTCTCGCTGAAATCGTCACGCGCATAAGCAAAGATGCACCGTCGAAGCTTGATCCCTCAGCGAAACTGGGAACCGATCTCAAGCTCGACTCACTCGGCCGAGTTGAGCTGTTGAGTGCGCTCGAGGATCGCTATCAAGTCGAGATCGATGAGGCCGCATTCACCGACGCGACGACGCTCGCAGACGTTGAGAAAATAATTCGGGAACGCAAACACGAAGAGGCCGAGCCTTATCCTTATCCCCGCTGGCAACAGCGCTGGCCAATTAGCTGGCTGCGAATCGCGCTGTTGTATTCGATCGTCCTTCCGGCCATCCGAATCATCGGCTGGCCCAGAATCAGAGGCAAGGAGCACCTGCGCAGACTTCGCGGTCCGGTCCTCTTCATTTGCAACCACGTGACGATGGTGGATCACGCGTTGGTTCTATTTGCGCTGCCGGCAAGATTCAAGCGAAAGATGGTGATCGCCCAGGACGGCGAGCTCTTGCGCGAATGGCTGCATCCGCCAAAGGGAACAGGACTGTTCACGCGGTTGCTCCATCGGCTCCAGTACATCTCGGTCGTTCTTTTCTTCAATGTGTTTTCGATGCCCCAAAAGAGTGGTTTTCGTCGCAGCTTCGGCTTTGCCGGCGAGATGATGGATCGCGGTTACAACCTGATGGTTTTTCCCGAAGGGCAGCGCACCAGGCACGGAGCAATGAATCCTTTCATGTCCGGCACAGGGCTGCTGATCCGGGAACTCGATGCGCCAGTGGTGCCCATGCGGATTGATGGTCTCTGGGAACTCAAGCGAACTAACAGACACTTCGCCTTGCCCGGTGAGGTATCAGTGACGGTCGGCGAGCCGATCCATTATTCAAATCAGGATGAGCCGGGACAGATCGCCAGAGATTTAGCGAGTCGGGTGAAAGCGCTATGATCGCCTTACGAAAAATGCAAATAGAGCGCTCGACATTGTTGCTTCTGTTTGTCCTGCTGTTCGCGTCCGCTTATGCGCTTGCGCAACTGGGAAACGGCAAGACGAGCACGCCTGCAACTCCCCGGCTTGAAGAGTTGCGAGAGAAGGGTTCCGAAGCTGTGTTCAATCTCGACTACGAGGCCGCGCGCCAAACATTCAAAGAGACGGCCCGTCTGTTTCCGGACGATCCGACTGGGTCGCAGATGTTGGCCTCCACCCTGTGGTTGGAAACTTTGAATAAGTCGCGCTTGCTGCAAGCGGCGATCTACAGCTCGCAGTCTTTCGATGCGAATACCGAAGACAAACCTGACCCGGGTGTCATCCAGGAGTTTCGTGATTTGACTCGCCAGGCGACGCAGCTGGCGAGGGCTCGGTTGGAACGGAATCCGCGCGATCCGCAGACGCTTTACACACTGGGCGCCATCGACTCCTTGAGGGCTTCATTCGACGCCACAATTGAACACCGATTCCTGGCGGCCCTGCGCGAGGGATCGAGCGGCGTGGACAGAGATCGCGAAGTAATCAAACTTGATCCGAACTTCCACGACGCCGAGCTGACGATTGGCTTGTACGATTACATCATCGGCACCTTGCCACTGCCGGCCAAACTGGTGGCGAGCATTGCGGGAGTCCGGGGTTCGAAGAAGCGGGGAATTCAGACACTCGAACGCGTTGCGAGAGAGGGACACTGGGAACGCGATGATGCCAGACTCTTGTTGATGGCTCTCTACAAGCGCGAAAAGCGGTTTCCAGAGTCGCTCGTCTTGTCACGTGAGCTGCAAGAGAAGTATCCGCGCAACTACTTGTTCAGATTGGAAACCGCAGACACTCTTGTCTCACAAGCTGCTGGTGAGCGGCGGGCAAATCGAATGGCAGCCGCAGACGCCCTGGAGAAAGAAGCGTTGAGTACGTTCGACTCGCTACTCCGCGAACGCTCAGCGGCGGGCGTAAATGCGCGCGCGTTGGACCTGCTCCATTTTCGTTATGGCGAGACTCTACTGCTATTGGGCCAACCAGAGAGCGCTGCTCGACAATTTCATGCCGTCACAACAGCGGGCAGCGCCGAGACGGTTCTGGTTACGCGAGCGCATCTGCGGGCTGCGCAGTCGCTTGATCTAGCTGGCAAGCGAAGCGAAGCACTGAGCGAGTATCGCATCGTAGTGACTCGGCCAAACACATACGATTCGCTTGAGCAGGCGCGCCGCGGACTCAAGGAACCATACAAACAGACAAAGTAGAAAGCGATTATCAAAAATGCGCGAAGTGAAGCATCCCTTTCAGGGGGGGATTAGAGCACAAAAAGGCATCGAGTTTTGAAACCCTCGCGACGAGGTCTCTTTACGAAAGCTCTCAAAAGGTCGAGAATCCTGCCTTAGCTACATTCATGCTTGAGCCCTCCAGGAACGGTTTCCGCCACTATCGCCAATTGGCACTGGTCGGATCGCTAATGTTCGCGACGTCGGTATGCCTTGGTCTTTTCGCTCTCCGCATAGCGCATTCACACAAGTTCGCCTACCGTTACTTAATCTGGAATCTGTTCCTTGCCTGGCTTCCTATCCTGAGCGCGCTGGTGGCCTACAATCTGCAAAGGAGACACTCGTGGGTTAACTGGATTCTCGTGCCGGCTTGCGCTCTGTTTTGGCTCGTGTTCTTCCCCAATGCGCCGTACCTGATTACGGACATCATGCATTTGCAGCGGCAGGCGACGGCGCCATTTTGGTATGACCTGATTCTGTTTGTCGCCTTTGCCTGGACTGGTTTCTTTCTCGGGTTGGTATCGCTCTTCATGATGCAGGAATTAGTTCGCCGGGCTGCTGGTAACGCGGCCAGTTGGGTCTTTGCGCTGGGCGTATTGGCGCTGAGCAGTTTTGGAATCTATCTGGGCCGCTTTATGCGTTGGAATAGCTGGGATGTTTTTCTCAACCCGGGGAGGTTATTTGCCGACGTATCACAACAGGTGCAAGATCCGTTCACCCGCTTCCAGGCCTTCGTATTCTCGGTACTCTTTGCCTGCTTCTTTCTAGCCATGTACCTGGCGCTGGTGGCAGTAACCCATTTCCAGCAGGAGGTGCGTGAGGGCGGGACAAAATGAGCATCAACGCAATCCGATTGGGGAAGAAACCGGCTTGGCCGCCGCGAGATGATTATCCGGTCCCCCTTCATCCCTCCTTACTTTCTGTGCTACCCTTGTTTTCCTCAATGCTCAATCTTGTAAGCGCGATTGCGATCATGAGCCGGCTTTCGGACTTCTGATCTCTGACTTCTGTTTTCATATGCCCTGGTTTCGGAAAAAGAAAGGCAAGATCGAGCCGGTGCGCGACTCAGAGCGCGTGGTGCGCACTGAGAATGTCTTTGTGCGCTGCGACGAATGCGGCGCCCATCTCTACAAGAAAGAACTGGAAGAGGCGCTCCAGGTTTGTACGCACTGCAATCATCATTTTCGCGTCGGCGCCTACGACCGCCTGGAGATGTTGTTCGACGATGCTTACTGTGAAGAGCTGGACGCCGAAGTCGTCTCGACCGACCCGCTGGATTTTGTCGACAGCAAGCCTTACCTCAAGAGAATTGCCCAGGCGCAAAGCGCCACCGGATTGCCGGAAGCCGTGATTACCGCGCGGGGAAAAGTTGGCGGGCATCGGGTGCTGGCCGGCGCCATGGACATGAACTTCATCGGCGGTTCGATGGGTTCGGCGGTGGGCGAAAAAATCACGCGCTTGATCGAGCGCGCGATTAAAGAACGGGGCGCGGTCATCATGTTTGCCGCGTCGGGTGGCGCGCGCATGCAGGAAGGCACCCTATCGCTAATGCAGATGGCGAAAATCTCGGCGGCCCTGGCCGCGTTGGAAGAACGTCATCTGCCTTTCATTTCGGTGCTGACTGATCCGACGACGGGCGGTGTAACTGCAAGTTTTGCCATGCTTGGCGACGTCATACTCGCCGAGCCCAAAGCCCTGATTGGTTTCGCCGGCCCGCGCGTAATCGAACAAACGATTAGACAGAAACTGCCGAAAGACTTTCAGCGCTCTGAGTTCCTTCTGGCCCATGGGATGATCGACGCCATCGTCGATCGCCGCGAGCTGCGCCCGCTTATTATCAAGGCCCTGGACTTTATGATGAACCCGGACATCACTCGCGAAAGCACGGCGCAACTTTCAGGTCTGAAGTTTCAGGTTTCCACCTAAAGTTTCAAGTTTCAAGTTTGAGGTTTCAAGTTCGCCAAACGTTGCTGCCGCGATTATGGTTCGAAACTTGAAACTTGAAACCTTAAAACCTGAAACTAAATGAATGACCTTGCGTGACGCCCTTGCCTATCTCCTGAGTCTCGGCCACGAGACACTGACCATCAAGCTCGGCCTCAAAAACACTGAAACACTGCTCGACGCGATCGGAGATCCCCATCGACAATATCCTGCTGCCCAGATCGCCGGCACCAATGGCAAGGGCTCGGTTGCGGTCACGCTCGATTCAATCTGCCGCGCCGCAGGAATCCGAACCGGTCTTTTCACTTCACCTCATCTGGTTTCAATTACGGAGCGCATCGCGGTCGATGGCAAACCAATCTCAGAGCCGGACTTTGCGCGGTTAACGTCGCAAGTGAAAACAACCGCAGAAGCGCTGGTAAAGCAGGGCGAGTTGGAAACCCTGCCGACGTTCTTTGAACATGTGACCGCCATAGCTCTGCTCGCTTTTCGCGAAGCTGAGGTTGAGCTCGCTATTCTGGAAACCGGACTGGGCGGACGACTCGATTCGACGACTGCTGCCGGAGCGGACATCGTAGCGATTACTCCGATCGCGATGGATCACGAAGAGTACCTGGGACACAGTCTCGCCGAGATTGCGGCAGAAAAAGCGGCCATCATTCGTCCGAACGTAACGACGATCGTTGCCCCGCAGACTGAAGAGGTTCTGAAGATTATCATGCGTCAGTGCGAAAGCGTCGGAGTCGAACCGCGTCTGGTCGATTTCCGGCTTACCTGGTCGACGCCCATACCCGCGCGCTACCGCGAACGTTGGCATAGCGGGCCGGGTGACGCGACCGCCGATGGCCGTTGCATCGCAACGTTCGAGACCGATCGTGAAGTCTACGAAAACATTACGATCGGCTTGCGCGGTCGTCATCAGGCGGCCAATGCGTTGACAGCGCTTGCCATGGCTGAAGGACTGCGCGAACGCGGCTTCGCCATCTCGCGCCAATCGATCATTGATGGGATCGAATCGGCCCGGCATCCGGGACGTTTGGAAATGTGGCCAGGTCAGCCGCGAATACTCTTCGACGGCGCACATAACCCGGCGGCCGCCGCCGCTTTGGGTGCGTATTTGGATGAGTTCGTTCAGGAACCGTTAACCATGATCTTCGGGGCGATGCGCGACAAAGCTCTTAATGAAATGGCGGCGATGCTCTTCCCGAAAGCTGATGAACTTATCCTTACTAGCATGGATAACCCTCGCGCAGCCAACCTGGAAACGTTGACGGCAGCCGCGCCCGAGACCTTCAAGATGAGCCGGATGCATCAAGCTTCGTCGGTGATTGAAGCGCTGCGACTCGCGCGTCAAATCACGTCGGCAGATGGGCTGATTTGCATTACTGGTTCGCTGTATCTGGTTGGCGCGGTCCAGGAAATTCTCAGTCGCGAGGATCGCATCGTTGCTCATCAACGCGTGGAGCATTAAACTCGTAGCGACAACTCTATAAGCGCGACTACGCAAGTTAACAACTTGCACTACATCCACATGGCTGAACCAAAATCTCCGCTTCCCGAATTTCTTGACTCGAAAAAGATCTTCTCCGGACGTGTCTTCGAGGTTACCATTGATACGGTGCGCGAAGGCGACAAGACCTACGTGCGCGAAGTGGTACATCATCCCGGCAGCGCGGTAATTCTCCCCGCGTTCGAGGATGGCACGATAGCTCTGGTGCGACAGTATCGTCACCCGGCCGTGCGTTATCTGCTGGAGCTCCCGGCCGGTACGCTGAACGACAAAGAGCGGCCCGAAGAGGGCGCGGCCCGCGAACTGGAAGAAGAACTTGGTTTGGTAGCGGGCAACCTGGAAAAGATTAGCGAGTTTTTTGTCTCGCCCGGCTTTTGCGCAGAAAAAATGTGGTTGTATCTGGCGACCGACTTAACTGAAACACAGCAGCGGCTGGAAGACGATGAAGTGCTCGAAGTCGTACGACTGCCAATCGATCGCGCTTTGCAGATGATCACTGACGGCGAGATCGAGGATGCCAAGACGATTATTGGATTGATGCTCGCCGCGCCACGGATTGGCCTTTCGGCCTTCGCGCCTGATTATCCGGCGGTGTAAACATCGGAGCGCGGACATCATGTCCGCCTGACGCGAAGCGCGAATTGGTTCATCGGCTTTCGCAAACAGAAAATTTAGCGTGCTACGCACGCTGGCGGACACGGATGTCCGCGCTCCGATCCGTCAAAACCAAGGCACTTGTCGAGGCAAGCCAACTGGGGTATCTTGGCGGCGCAAGTCTTCGCGTCCGACCTGACAACGATTATGAAAAAACTATCCTTTCTTGCCCTACTGTTCAGCATTTTTCTCGCCGCGCCGACGCGCGCTCAGCAATCACTCGACGCTATGGTTGACCGCGAGCTGGCTCAACTTGTCTCAACCTACAAGATGCTGCACGCGGCGCCTGAGCTTTCCCATTATGAGGAGAAGACCTCCGCGTTCTTTGCCACCCAGATGCGCGCGCTCGGTTTCACAGTCACCGAACGAGTCGGCAAATATGAACGCGCGGATCTGGTCGGCTACGGCGTAGTGGCGGTGATGAAGAATGGCGATGGCCCGACGGTGTGGGTGCGCACCGACCTGGACGCTTTGCCGGTGGAAGAAAAGACCGGGTTGCCGTATGCCAGCAAAGTCAAAACCAGGAACGAAGCCGGCCAGGATGTCAGCGTGATGCATGCGTGCGGGCACGACGTTCACATCACCAATATGATCGGAACGGCAAAGCTGCTGGCAGCACTAAAGGATCAATGGCACGGCACGCTGGTGATCATCGGACAGCCCGCGGAAGAAACCGTCACCGGAGCCCGCGCTATGCTCGCCGATGGTTTGTATAGCCGCTTTCCCAAGCCGGATTTTGTCCTGGCGTTGCACGACAGCGCGGACGTGGCAGCCGGCAAGATAACCTTCTGCCCCGGTTACGCAATGGCCAGTTCGACCTCGGTCGACCTTGTGATTCGAGGCCTGGGCGGCCACGGCTCGAAACCCGAAGCGACTAAAGATCCCGTCGTCATAGCGGCCCAGACTATATTGGCCCTACAAACAATAATCAGCCGCGAAAACTCGCCGCTCGATCCGGCGGTTGTTACTATCGGCTCGATTCATGGCGGGACGAAACGCAACATCATTCCTGACGAAGTTGTGCTGCAACTCACGATTCGCACTTACAAAGAAGAGGTGCGTCAGCACATCCTGACTTCCATTGAACGGATTGCGAAAGGAATTGCTGCGGCTGCCGGCGTGCCTGATGATCGCGCGCCCATACTCAAGGTGATCGAAAGCGAGGGAGCGCCGTCGCTCTATAACGATCCACCGTTGACCGAACGAATTACCAACGCGATTGGCCGGGCGATTGGCGCCGAGAATGTTGTTAAGGCTCCCCCTTTGATGGCCAGCGAAGATTTTGGCCGGCTCAGTCTGGATCATCAGATTCCGGCCTTCATGTTCTGGCTCGGCGCGATCGAACCGTCAAGAGTCGAAGCCAGCCGTAAATCCGGGAAGCCCCTGCCCTCCCTGCACTCGAGTTTATTCGAGCCGTTGCCGGAACCAACTCTGCGCACCGGGATCAAGGCAATGACTACGGCCGTACTCGAGTTGATGAAAAAGAACTGACAACTTCCGGCTTGGCGCCTGTGCGGCTTAGCGTGAACTGAATCTCGCAAAGGCACAAAGACGCGAATTGAATCAAACAATACAAACCATAAGGAGCAGCGAAAATGGGCAAAGGCGATCAGCGATCTCGACGTGGAAAAATCTGGCGTGGAACTTTCGGCAAGCGCCGGCCGAAGAAGAGCAAGAGTGACGGAAAGCCTGCCGCCGCCACGGGCCAAGCTACGGCAACCGATAAGAAACAGGTGGAAGCTTCCAACTGAAATACGCCGCTTCGCTCTCTCAAGATGAAACTCGCCTTCCGAAAAGAATCTACGGATCAAGCGGACGCAAATTCACTTGTCGTCGCAGATCCTGGCAAGGTCGCTCCGCATTTCGGTCTCGGCCGGCGCGGTGAAACTCTCGCCCTCGAACATATCGAGCGCGCGGGTTACCGCATTGTGGCGGCAAATTTCAGCATTCCCATTGGTCGCAATAGGCGCAACGTTACAGTTAATGCTGAGATTGATCTGATTGCCTACGAGGGACCGATTCTCTGTTTTATCGAAGTGAAAACACGGGCGTCAGAGGGATTCGCGCCACCGCAAGTTAACGTGGACCTCCGCAAGCAACGTCAAATCGCGCGCGCGTCGAGGGGCTATCGCCGGATGCTCGGGTTAATGGGTTCGCCTTACCGCTATGACGTGGTGACCGTGATTTTGCCGGCCTCAGAAGAACTCCACAGCGAGCCGCGTATTGAGCTTCTGAAGAACTACTGGACGGATGAAAAGCTCCGCAAACGCAATTGGCATGACGCGCGCTGGGATTAGTTGAAGCATTGGCCACAAGAAGGCACACGAGGCTCAAAGTGATTCGAGGAGAGATCAGACATACTTCTCTCCCGGTTTGCTGGATAGTCGCTTGAAATGCTTTTGACTCTTTGTGCCTTTTTCGTGATTACGGTTTTGATGTCCAAATGAACGGCTTGGAACGTTATGTCGGTCAGGTACTTGACGACAAGTACCGCCTGGAACGCCTGCTCGGCCAGGGCGGCATGGGCGCGGTGTACCTGGCCACACACCTCGGCACAGAGCGGTATGTTGCGCTGAAACTGATTGCGCCGCAGTTCATGCGCAATCCTGAGTTTGTCGAGCGCTTCAAGCGGGAAGCACGGGCCGCCGGACGACTTCGTCATCCCAATGTCGTTGACGTAACCGACTTTGGTTTTTCAGGAGCCGGCACTGACCGGGTGGCTTACCTGGTAATGGAGTATCTTGACGGCTGCACGCTTAGTGACGTGCTGGCCGAAGAGGATCGCCTGCCGCTTTACTGGGCCGTGGACATTCTGGAACAGGTTTGCTCGGCCGTACACGAAGCGCACCAGCAGGGTATCGTCCATCGCGATCTGAAACCTGACAACATCTGGCTGGAACCAAACGGTCTCGGCGGTTATCGCGTCAAGGTTTTGGATTTTGGCATCGCGAAACTTGCAGAGGCTGTGGCAGAAGCGCCTGAAGCAGCGTCGGAAGCAGCCCGCATTAAGCAGAACGCGGACGACACGCCCACAATCCACTTTTCTGAATCCCCGCATGCACGAACGGCCGCAGCCGGTGTTGCAGAGTTAGAGCCAACGCGTGTTCCCCCTGCTCCACTCGCTAATCTGGAATCTGAAACGCTGATTCAGCCTCCAGTTGAGGCCAAACAAGACGTGCGCGCGACGCAAGAGGTTCAGGCCAGCGACCAGACGCGGCTGCTGGTAGGAGCGGCGCAGCAAACAGACGGTGCGCCGATCGCCGGGCATCGAACTACGGACGCTTTGTCGACCGCGGCCACAAGCGGTCTGACGCGCGTGGGCGCGATTCTGGGAACGCCGCTCTACATGTCACCTGAACAATGTCGCGGCGAAAGTCTCGACACGCGTTCGGACATCTACAGTCTGGGAATTATTGCTTACCAGATGCTGGCCGGGTCACCACCATTTAAAGGCGACACAAATTCAGTCATCCGCGCGCATAGCGAAAGCCAGCCCACCACCCTGCGCGAACAGAATCGCAAAATAAGTAAGCGAGTTTCGCGTGTGATCATGTCGGCGCTGGAGAAAGATCGAACCGCGCGACCGCAAACGGCGGTGGCTTTTTCCAACGCGATGCGCGCGAATACCGATGGTCTGGGCGCTCTTTATCGCCGCGCCTTCGCCCTCTACAGCGAATACTTCCCGAAGTTTTTTAAACTCTCGCTGCTGGCGCACATTCCGGTGATCATCGTCACGCTGATGGCCCTGGCGCTGCGATTGACGGAGGCGCGACTCGGCAAGGTGACCACTATCGTGTTGGCGATTCCGATTGCTTTACTGCAAATCGTCGCCAGTTTCGTGACGGCGTCAATTGTCTCTGGCGTCACCGCGATCATTGTTACTCAACTGGCTGTTGCGCCGCACAAGCCGGTAGAGTTGCGTGCCGCCTTGCGAGTCCTGCGGGCACGCTGGCGGCCGTTTCTCAATACCGGCGTCCGCTTCAGCCTGCGTCTCATGCTCGGTTTCATCTTGCTGGTGGTTCCGGGAATTGTGATGACCATGCGTTATTCGCTCTGGGGGCCGGTGGTGTTGATGGAGGGTCTGGAAAAGAAGGCAGCCCTAAAGCGGGCGCGCGCACTGGCGTCGCGTTCGTGGCGGACCATTATCTTTGCCACCTGCATCCAGTTTTTGGTCCCTGTTTTGACCGGAGCCGTGTTTGGGGCATTGATCGGGGCGAGCAGCCCTAAGAAGGGGAGCCTGCACGTCGAGATAACCTCACAAGCGTCCGCTCTGACCAGGATCTTCGTACTGCCGCTCATGTCCATCGTGCCGGCGCTGCTCTATCTGAAGATGCGACAGTTCGGGGGCGAGACGCTCCATGATGTAATGGAGCAGATCGAACAGGTCGAAGGCGCGCGCAGTGATTGGCAACAGCGCATGCGCACGCGCCTGATGGTCAACACGCCGTCGAGCAGAACCTGAACAGACATCTTCTGGAGTGCCGTGGTGCAAGCGCAGCGCGACGCCGCTTTGGTTGATTCGTAAGTTAGGCAAATCCAAAGCGCCGTCGGCGCTTCGCTCTGCACTCCACAATTCACTTCACCGCGGTCTCCTGCTTCGTTCGCGGCGGGGCATTCTTCACATACTTATCGAACCAGTTGATCCGCTCCGCCAGGATATGCAGCAGCGTTTCGCGGCCCGCATAGCCGTGCGCCTCGAACGGCAGCGTTACATAGCGGACCGTCGCCCCCTGGCCCTTCAGCGCCATGTAGAAACGCTCTGACTGGATCGGGAAAGTTCCCGAGTTGTCATCTGCTTCGCCGTGCATCAGCAGGATTGGATCTTTCACCTGATGCGCATACCAGAACGGCGACATCTTCGCGTAGAGATCCGGGACTTCCCAAAACGTTCGGCGCTCGCTCTGAAACCCAAACGGCGTCAACGAACGATTGTAGGCGCCACTTTCCGCAAAGCCGGCCCGGAACAGGCGCGAGTGCGCCAGCAGATTTGCGGTCATGAACGCGCCATAGCTGTGACCGCCGACACCGATGTGTTCACGATCGCCGACGCCCATTTCGACGACTTTGTCGGTCGCGGCTTGGGCGCTGGATACGAGTTGCTCGACGTATTGATCGTTGGCAGTCTCGCCCGGCCCAACGATCGGCATCGTCGGATTATCGAAAATCGCATAACCAGACAACAGCAGGAATAGGTGCGAGTAACCGCTGACGATCGTGAAGCGATTCGGCGAGCCGGTGATTTGGCTGGCTGAATCAGGATCGCCGAATTCCCTGGGATACGCCCACATGATCACCGGCAACCGCTGGCCAGGTTTATAGCCCGGCGGCAGGTATAACGTGGCCGACAACTTCACGCCGTCTTTGCGCTGATAAGTCACCAACTGATGCGTGCCGCCGCGAAGCTGTGGCTGTGGATCTTTGAATGTCGTCACCGCGCGCTTGGAATTGCTGTTGAGATCACGCACGTAGTAGTTCGGAGGATCAGTCGGCGTCTCATATCGGGTAAGCAGGATTTTGCCGTCATCGTTGAGCGGCGCGATAACCGTTTCGTAGGATTTGGTATCGCTGCGGAACAGACGCTCAGTCACGAAGGTCTTAAGATTCAGCCGATCAATGAAGGGCCGATCGCCGTCCGGGGACGAACCCTGGCCGGTAAGGTAGATGAAATCCCCCGACTGCATAATCACAGTGGCGCCGCCACCGCCAAATCCACCGCCGCCACTATCGCGGCGCATCACCGGGTTGCCGGGATTCTCGTACGCTGCCTCCTGCCGCCGATCCCAAAGTTTGCGCGGCGCGGTGCCTGATTCGAGAATCCATGTGCGTATGCGGCGCGTCACTCGGTCGGCTTCGCTCAGCAGCCCAATCCCCTTTTCGGTAAACGACAGGCCCGACAACCGCCACTCCGTTTTCGCCATCTCAGCCGGTGCATCCTGGAAGGGTGCCGCCAGCGACATAACTTTATCTCGGAATGGAACTTTGTTTTTCAAGTCACCGCCGTCCAGCGCTTCAATCCAAATAACAGTCGCCGGCTGATCGGGACGCCAACGATGTCCGCGCGGTCCGGTCTGTACTCCGGTAAGCGGCACGCCCTCGCGCGAGGGTATGTCTGCGATCTTGCGAACAAGTTCGCCGGTGCGTTGCCACACTTCGACCTCTTCGGGAAATCCATTCACGGGGATCAAGTGCGAGAACGGACGCTTGATCCTTGATACCAGAAGGTATTCGCCGCTCGGTGAGGGCGAGACCACGCCGAAGATTGCCGGTCGCCCAATCAGCGTCTTGCGCCCCGAGGTCACGTTAATCGCGGCGAGCTGACTGGTGAAATAGTATTCAAACAACGCCTCGTCATGCGCAGTCTTGAGCATGTCTTCAAAGGTGGCCGCCGGTGCCGCCTTCCCGTTATTCTCCTGAATATTCGGTCCCATCGGCACGGTTGGCGCTTGTGGCGCCGGACCACGGCCGGCCGGCACCAGTTCACAAACCAGGGTCGTGTTGTCTTCCAGCCAGTCACAGGGGTCGCCCATCGTCGCGTTAAGGCGATCCGTTCCACTCAAAAGTTTCGCTCGGCCGGTTGCTGTCTCAGCGACCCACAGTTCGACGCGGTCATCTTTGCGGTTCAGAAACGAAAGACGCGAACCGTCGGGCGAGAAGCGTACGTTGGAAAGATTCGCCCCCGGTGGGACGGTCACTTTTACTTCGCTGCCGTCCACGATCTTCTTAAAGGTGATCGCATAGATCTCCGACGCGCGTTGCGGGCCGTTGTTCTTCGGATTGATGCGCGCACCGGCGAGCCGCAGCATCGGCTGAGCCAGTTCGGCAATCGTCGGGTACGGCCGTCGCAATGTCAGAGCCATCACCTGCTTTGAGGGGCTGAGGATCGCCTGCGGCAGTGGCGGCGCGTCGAACGCGGCGACGATTTCTTTCGGCGGTAACTGGTAGCGCGCGGTGTCAGGTGTTTGTGCAAACTGCGCCGACGCTGCCGTAATAATCAGCGCGACAGCAAATAGGAAATTTCTTTTTCGCACGTCGAAGTCTCCTGGAATTTTTTCGGGCTGGTCACTTAAAGAGCGCGGATTCTATCAGAGTCAGGACCACCTGCGGTAGCGGGCGGTTGATCCCTAACTGTCGAAGGTTCGAAATATTACTGAACAACTGCCCGCTACCGCAGGCGGTTTTGACTCTACCCGCGCACGAACTCATATGTAATATGCAGAGTCAGCGCCGACGGAGTGATCTCAGGCCGAATTTCTTTCGCGCGCAACTGCAGCGCGCCTCCGGCCGGCTGAATATTTACGCGCGTTGAAAGTTGATCCAGGGTGAACAACGCCACCGGATTGTAGCGACTGTCCACTGTCCCCTGAACCATGTTCAGCAAGGGGCCGTTCAGGACGACAGGTATGTCTTTAAGATGGATTTCGCGGACCTTAAAGCGAGCCAGCAGTGCGCGTCGCTTCTTGTCGAACTCCAGTGTTACCTCAGCGTCCGCCCAGCCGGAAAACTCTATGCAGCCCATCAGAGTCGAGCTGTAAGCTCCCGCGAAAGCCAATGGGCCCATGATGCGACCATTCTCAAAATGGACCGCGGTGCGCACGCCGTTGACTTCGCGCTTGAGCCGGATCTCGCTCCGGCATTGCGCGGTCGACGAGGCGCCGCCGACGGTCAGAGGCATCGAAGGTTCATTCAAATTATCGAAGACGGCCGTGAGAAAAGAGTTCAGAAACTGTTCGTTGACGGTGACGGTCGCTTCGGCTGCGGGTATTTCTGAAGCGCGACGGGTGCGAGTGGCGGCTGATTCCTGGGCGCGCGCAAAAGCGAATTGGCCGCTTACCATAAGCAATCCCAGCATAATCGCTGCAACCTTCGAATCGCGCAGTATGGAAGGGGGCTTGCCCCCGTTTTCTTTGATTTCACTGAGCATTGGATAGAAACCCCTCTAGATCAAAAAGTCGAGGCATGGCCTCGATAAACCACAACTAATCTCTTTCCGCACTGGTACGGCGGCAAAGCCGCGACAACGATCACAATCCGCTACGCACAATATCGTGCAAGCGGATCAAACCTATGCACTTCCCATTGCCATCAACAACGGGCAGCACGTTGATTTGCGAAGGCCGGTCCTCCATCAGACGCAATGCGTCAAAGGCCAGCATCTCCGGATTCGTCACGGTCGGGTTGTGCGTCATCAGATCGTCGCATCTGAGGTTTGCGAAGGCCAGATCCCTCGGGCCCATTCGCTGGAGCGAGCGCCGCAGATCGCCGTCGGTAATGATGCCTGCCAAACGGCCCTCGTTATCGACAACATTGACGGCCCCCAGACCGTATTGCGTGATCCCCGAAACGATATCCATAAATGAAGCGTCCATGGTGATCGTCGGATTTTTCGATCCGCTGTGCATCAGATCCGCAACCCGCAAGTTAAGGCGTTTACCCAGTTGTCCCGCCGGATGATTCGAAGCAAAGTCAGTTTCTGTAAGGCCCTTCGACTGCATCAGTGTCATTGCCAACGCGTCCCCGATCGCCAGTGCCACCGTCGTGCTGGCCGTCGGCGCCAGGTTCAAAGGACAGGCCTCCTGATCTACCGACGCATCAATCACCGCGTCCGCTCGCTGCGCAATCGTCGATTTTAGATTGCCGACAATCGCCACCAGCGGCACTTCACGGCGCTTGAGATAAGGCAGCAGCTCCAACAGTTCGTCAGTCTCGCCGCTGTTACTCAACATAATAACGACGTCATCAGACGTGACGATGCCCAAGCCCCCGTGCAACGCATCGGACGGGTGCAGATAGACCGCCGCGGTGCCGCTGCTGGTCATGGTGGCGGCGATCTTTTGCGAGATGATTCCTGATTTTCCTACGCCTAACAGAACGATCTTGCCTTTGCAATCCGACAGGATCCCGATCACTCGATCAATTTCACCGGCTTGCAGACGCGATGCCGCCTTTCCAATAGCATCGGCCTCGGCCTGCAACAACTCGACGACCTGTGAAAAACTGGTTTGCTCAGACATGCAGCCACCTTGATATACGACTAGCGAAGCGTTTGGCAAGTTGCGCGAGGCCAGAAACACAAAACATAGACATATACCCGATGTTTCGATAATATTGCCGCTCTTCGATCGAGTCCTGATTCAGAGAGATCCTGGTGGAAAATTCGCAGGAACTGCGGATGGTATTCGGCGTCGTCGACACGGCCTGAAACCGGTTGAAAGATTGCAACCAAAGCGAAGCGGCCATGCGCCGCGTGAGGTCCCCTCCCATGCATTGTGTTAGCTGTGGCACTGAACTTCCAGCAGCGAGCGCTTTTTGCCCAGGTTGTGGGCAAGGGCAAAGGCCAAAAGTTTCCTACTCTGGTGGCGTCGCCGGGCTGTCAGTTGGCTTTATTGTGGCGATCGTCTTGCTTGCCATTGGCGTTGTGGCTTTCCTCGCTGTTGTTTCCTTCGGCCCGTCGCTGATAAATAGCGGGCGTTCCGGCACCAGCCCGCCGCTTAGTCGGATCGTAATCGATACACAACAAGTGCTGAAGGACGGTAGTTCAATTGGATGGAAACTACAGCCTGGAAATTATCACTTGGATATGACAGCGAGCGATGATGGCGCGACTGTTGAATGGATCGGCGGGAACTGTCCGTCGACCCAACCGATGCGCCAACTTGCCACGAACTGTGAGATGAAAAATGAAGGGCAGTTAATCATCAAAAATCCCACGTCGTTCGGGTTGGGTTCACCTGTATCTGTAACAATCAAGGTCACGCGATACCTTCTCTGAACAGTTACTTCTGCTTTTCCGCATCCTGGTCTCATTATGCTATCGTTTCAATAACACGTGCCCGCGTAGCTCAGTGGATTAGAGCGTTCGCCTCCGGAGCGAAAGGTCGCAGGTTCGACCCCTGCCGCGGGTACCAAACTCAAACATAGCATCACTCCAGACCGTCAATTCGCGCCAGCTGCTTTTTGAGCTATTTTGTTATCGTAACCTTTCAGCACCGAATAGGTTCGGCGACGAACGGAATCGGATTTCATGAAAGTGTAGGTCAAATCCAAGGCGTTAGAATTCTCTGGCGAAGGTGATCAAGCCTAATGAATAGGGACACTATTTACAGTTTGCAATTTCGCGGGCATTTGCAAATGACGGAAGATAAGTCTTCCCCAATAGTCGCGACGGTAGAGTTTGAAATCCACAATCCAACTTCGCTGAAAATAGAGATACTACTTATTGGCACTGAAAAAGAGAACCGAGTTGCTTCCAGTTATCTTCGTAACTTCCCGTACAATCACCTGCGACTTCAAAACGAGGAATTTGCCAGCCAATCCGTTGATGTTTGGGGAATTCAAGGATATGAAGTCACAGGATTACGAGCGTCCATTGCCGCGAGTCTTGTGCAAATTGGCATATCAAAGGAACCCATCGCAGAGGATACAATCTTTTACGCTAAGGCGGAGTTAACTCCCAGCGGCATACTGGTTCAACCTAAGATTAACGAACTTTTTTACACTGGAGAGTCTAGAGTCACACCCATAGTTAAAGGGAGAATTGAAGTCCCTTCTAGATTCGGAGTTCTTGAGGTGGGACAGAGATATGCGCATTACCATTCTGAACAATTTGGCAATGACATCACTCACTCAGTTGAGCGAGTATCGGTAACTAGCAAGGTTTCAGCTCCTGGCGGTGAAAATGTTTTCTCGATTAATGAAAGGATAGAGCAAGACATTCGAGATATATGCAGAGTGCTCTCGTTTTGTTATCGACAGCCTGTACGTCACTACGAGATCGAGTATTTTCGGGCTGAATCCGCCATTGGCAGCTTGCGGAAACGTATATGGCGAAGACGACTTCCTTCATCCGAAAACACAATCAAGCAAGATGAATTGATCAATTATCGGAATCTTGTCGACGGTGGTTTGGAGAGGTTACTACGCAACTTTCAAAACGCTGAACGTGCGGATGAGATTTCTAGAGTGATAGATTTTCTTTCAGCGTCTTACAAGATGGTCACTCTTGAATCATCATACTTTCTTGCGTATTCAGCATTGGATCTAGTTGCCTCCATATATAATCCGAATAGCCTGTATCTGCTAAAATCTGGAAAATGGAAAAAGCTGGAAAGAACACTTCGTGAATATATAGATAGTATTGCGGACGGCCACGATCTTGCAGAGATTATTGACTCACTGAAACAGAAGCTGCCTGAACTTCGGCGAGCATCCGGTGACAGCCGAATATTGGAAGCCTGTAACACGCTTAACGTTAATACGTCAGATCTATGGCCTATCAGAGGCTTCGAAAATGGCTTAAAGAGTGCCACGGGAATGCGTAATGACTTATTCCATTCGGCGCTAGCTGAGAATGCGAAGGAACTGTTCAATCATCTTGTCCGCGTGCGAACTCTTGTCGAGCGCCTCCTATTAAAGATTTTGGATTGGCCAGATGATCAAATCTGGGTTTGGTATGATCAGAATCTCAAACAGGTTAATATCGGGCCTACCGATTCCTAAAGCGTTCTCAAGCAGCCTTCTTCCTTCCAATGCTCTAACCTCTGACTGAAACGTTACGAAACAGCCCGGTCCGTAATCTCCAGTCCCTTATCGATGATTGCGAACGCTTCGCGCATCTCGGCGTCTGTGATACACAGCGGAGGGTTCGTAAAGAACGTGTTCCAACGCACGAACGTGTACAGGCCTTCCTGACGAAAGAACTTGCCGAGCGCCTGCATCTCGGACGAAGTACTGTTGAAGGCCGCCATCGGTTCGCGCGTCTCAGGGTTTCTTACCAGCTCAACGATTCCAAAGAGCCCGATGCTGCGCGTCGCACCCACCGACGGATGCCTGGCTTGCAAATCCTCAAGCAGGCCGCGCATCAACGCCCCCATGCTCCGCGCGTTCTCGATCAGATGATCTTCTTCGTACACGGCAATGGTTGCCAGCGCCGCGGCGCAGGCGAGCGGGTGACTGTTGTAAGTGAGGCCGCCATAAAAGACGTTCTTCTGAAAGTGATCGGCGATTTGACGCCGCATTCCCACCGCACCAAGCTGCACGTATGCACTCGTCAAACCCTTGGCCATCGTTATCAGGTCGGGGACGACGTTCCAATGGTCGACTGAGAACCACTCGCCGGTGCGCCCAAAGCCGGCCATCACTTCGTCGGCGATCAGAAGGATGCCGTGCTTGTCGCACAGCTTTCGTAGCCCCTGCATGTAGCCATCCGGTGGAATCAGAACGCCATTAGTCCCAACGACAGGTTCGACAATGATCGCCGCTACGGTCTTCGGACCCTCGAGCTCAAGTATCTCTTCCGTTCGCGCCAGCACCTCCTCAGTCGTGTCTGAGCCTTTCTGAATGCCATGGTAGAAATCCGGGATGCGGAAAACGCCCGGGATGCCCGGCTCGGCCGCCCAGCGGCGCGGATCGCCAGTCAGCGTCAGCGCACCCGCGGTTCCGCCGTGATACGACCGGTACCGCGCAGCAATTTTGTGACGGCCGGTAAACAGCCGCGCGATGCGGATCGCGTTCTCGTTTGCCTCGGCGCCGCCGTTGGTGAAAAAGAAAGCGTCGATGTCACCGGGCGTGATCTCGGTGAGCTTTACACTCAATCGAGCACGCACCTCGGTGGCCATAAATGGGTTGGCATAGGGGAGCACTGCCGCCTGCTCCTGAATTGCGCGCACAACCCGCTCGTCGCCGTGACCGATGTTCACGCACATCAGTTGGCTGTTGAAATCGATGAAGCGCTTCCCTTCCGGAGTCCAGAAATAGATGCCTTTCGCGCGCGCAACGGGAATCGGGTCCACCGCGGCTTGCGCGGACCACTCAAAGAGAGTGTGCCGGCGGCAGACATCGACGATCTGCTCGCCCGTCATGGTTTCAGTAATGGTAGTCATGCGAACGCGATGCTATCCAAATCGAGACCGTTTGACAACGGAGCAAGCTCAGCTCTGCACCCCTTATTGACCCGGTTCGTTCTTTGCCGTATCGTTTTCTTTTCGGGGCCCGCGTTCGCCTACGGAGTAAAATTTCGCACGCGATTCCGGTTGCGGGTACCGAACATCTTGCCCAATCCTCCAGTTGTTATTATGGAAGACCAAACTGTGCAGGACTCTGGGAAGAATCAGGCGCGCACGATTCTGTTGGTCGAAGATTTCGACGACACGCGCTTGATGATGAAGATGTGGCTGGCCAAGCGCGGTTATCGCGTTATCGAAGCCGAGACTGGTGAAGAAGCCATTACTGCCGCGCAGCGCGAGCTGCCGGATCTAATCCTGATGGACATGATGATGCCGGGCGTAAATGGCCTTGACGCGACCCGCCGAATACGCGAGTATCAGGCGCTAAGCCGCACGCCAATCGTGGCCGTCTCTGCTTATGGCGCCAACGAATACCGGGCGCTTGCTATCGACGCGGGGTGTGACGAATACGTTTCGACGCCCTTCGAGCCGAATGAACTGGCGGGTTTGATCGAAAGCCTGATCACCTCGAGAGCATCTGCAAAGCCCAATGTTTTTCTCACGAATGACTAAAGCGAGCTTATGGTTGCTCGTCGTGGTTCTCTTTACCGCGAAAACGCTGTCCGGCCAACCACCCGCCTGCGCTCTTAAGCTCGATCAATTGCCAAACGTCGCAGAACTGCGCGGCTTTCATCTGGGAATGACTTACGAGCAGGTAAAGGCCCGCGTGCCGCAGATTCAGTTCGGCCCGGCCGATCAATTTGGCGTAACGAAGACCAGCATCAATCCAGGTTTTGATCGGAGTTTTGATCAAGCCAGTTTCGCCGACGTGCGCACAATCTCTTTGGACTTTTTGGATGGACGGCTGGTCAATTTGTGGATCGGATACGAGAGCACCTTTAAGTGGCAAACCCTCGACGAGTTCGTCGCCGGGATGAGCAAGGCGCTGAACCTGCCGGCCGGCTGGTCAGTGAAACGAGGAGGCCGGCAGCTAACCTGTGATGGGTTTTCCGTGTTTGCGTCGCTGATCGCCGGCAGCCCCAGCATTCGTTTTACCGACGACCCGGCGCAGGACATTATTGCCACGCGCCGGGAAGAAGCCGCCGCCGCCGCGGAAGTGATGGTCGTCGGCGACATGCGCAGTAAGGCCTATTATTCGTCAGACTGTGACGGCCGGGACGCCATTCCCGCGCCGAGCCGGATTATTTTCAAAGACAAAGACGAGGCGGAAAAGGCCGGCTACAAACTAGCGAAAGACTGTCAGTAGACGGTCGACAAACTTCAGTTTGTCGCTTGGCCGGTAAAGACGACTCTCGCGGAGCCACGACAAACTGAAGAAAGCTCTGATCAAGTTCGAGCTTGGGTGTTTTACCGCGAAGCGGTTACGAAGCTCAGCCCAGGGTTGCCGCGCTTTGGCGGCTACCCTGGGTAACGGTTCTAACGATCGCAATCCCAACAAGGGTTGTGTCAGTCTCTCAGCTCGATGGTGATTCGGTTCAACGTTGCCGCTTCACCGTGGTTTTCGATTTGCGCAGAAGTCGCAACCCCGTTGGGGTTGCGCCCCTTGCGAGAACTCGATCCCAGGGTAGCCGCCAAAGCGAGGCAACCCTGGGCTCTGTTGCGCAACCGCTTCGCGGTTGGAAGGATCACTTAATCAGAGCTTCCTGAAGTTTATCGGACAAAAAGAAAGGAGAGAACCATGCTGAAAGAATTCAAAGAATTCATCGCGCGCGGAAATGTCATCGACCTGGCTGTGGCGGTGATCATCGGCGTGGCCTTTGGCAAGATCATCACTTCACTGGTCGAAGGAATCATTATGCCGCCTATCGGATTGCTGCTGGGCAAAGTTGATTTCTCGAGCTTGTTCTTAGTACTCGATCACGCCAAGGGCCAACCCGTTTCTCTTGCCGACGCCAAGGCGAAAGGCATTCCCGTTGTGGCCTATGGCGCCTTTATCAACGACATCATCAACTTTCTGATCGTCGCGTTTGTGATCTTTCTGGTGGTGAAGATGGTGAACCGAATCAAAAAGAAGGACGTTGCCACCAAGGACTGTCCTTACTGCCTGACGGCAATTCCACTCGCAGCCACGCGCTGTTCCGGTTGCTGTGCTGAACTGAAACCCGCATAGCTAACTGGAAGATCACGAGTTTTTTCGTTCTCCATGACCACCGGCTTGCTGAAAGAGTGGCGTACGTGGACTATCAAATCCGAAATCGCACAAATCGCATCAGGCCTGACCCCGTCTTACATGTTAAGATCGCAGTAGGGTCAAATCAACTAGACTTCTTCCATTCAACCGTGACAGCGTAATCCCATTGATCACTTGCCTTTTCTCCTGCGTATTCAATTACAATCCAATACTCACCTTTGCGAAACTTGAGTTGACGTCCCCCCAAGTCTCGGCCCCAATCTGTCATCGAGCGATCTTCCACAAGCGTCCAGCCTGCCGGAGTCAGGTGCTGCAAAACGAAACCCTTAACCTCCTCATACTTACTCTTTGAGGAAAAATACTTCTCCTCCAGAGCACCTTCGGCTTTAGACTGAAACGAAGAGCCCGTTTCCTTGAAGTCAGGCGGTAATGCGAGTTGCGAATACAACTGCCGAACTTCGTAGAGCTTGGTGTCATCTCTGTTAGGAGAATGCTTCTTGGCAAAATAGGCGAATATCGATACTACGACTATTATCATTATGCCAAGTAGAATCTTCCTTGCGTTAATCCACATAAGTCCTCACTTGATTATGTTACGGAAAAAACCGCTTCGTTAGATCCCTCCAATTGGGGGCCCAGCCATTGCTTCCAGAAAATCCTCCCCCTGCGCCCACCCCCAGCGTCACAGACCATTTCGTTCCTGGGTTCTCAGGGGATCTTACGAATCCGCCTCCGCCTCCTAAATCAGGACCCGTCCAAGGATTCCAAAAGATATCCGCTCCGAAAGAAGGTCCCGTGAGGAAACGGACTACGGCGTCATCAGACGGTTTATCAAGCTGAAGAAGCCATCCAGCCATGAGTGTAGCCACATTTCCAGTCGTGCCACCCAGAGAAACAGTGAAGGTACACGCCCTAGTCACCGCGACCGAGCCCTGAACACCCGCCGCGAGGGTCAAAATGTAAAAGTCAGGTTTTCTAGCTTTCCGAACTAGATTGACCAGAGGCAGTAACTCTTTCGGAATCGGCGTTCTGACGCCGTGGCCAAATCGCCTTTGAGAGTCCTCCTGGCCATAGTCTCCGGCCGACGAGACAGCATGAAGTTGCTCATGAATGTCTGTAGAGGAGTTCTGCGGTATGACCTCTAAGTTTTCATTGCCATTGACAATCTCCAAGAAACTACCCATATCCCCAGCAGCCGCAGCTTGAATGGCCCTAACCGCATCACGCGGGGCTTGCACCCGTTGTTGATGCGCTAACTCACTCTGCGACATGCCGGGTTCATCATCCTGATTCCTTCCTGAGCGTGACGCATCGTAACCTGACGACAACAGACCGGTCGGGTCAGTGAAGTTCAATGGATTGTTCGAGACGTAGGCGTAACGGTTGAATGATTGTGGATCAACAAGCCGCATGCTTCCCGTCAATCGATCGGCACTGGTGAATCGGCCCTGAGTTGACGAGTAGTACCTTGCTTGCGCAAAGTCCAGCATTGTTTCGTTGTCGCGCTCATACGAGGTGAACTTCTTCCGATTGTTATCGCCGCCGTTACTGAAGCCCATTCCGGTCGTGCGTCCGCCTACACTCGCGCCGAGTTCTTCGCCAAATGGCATGTAGTGATGCCGACTGACAACGCCGGCGCTGGCGTTCGTCACCACCCGCGGCGAGCCCAGATGATCAGAGGTCGAGTATTGCGTCCCATTCGAGTTCACGGCCGTCGGTTCAATCGTGATCAGACTGGAGCCGTAGACATGTTCTTTCTTGAGGTTGCCCGTTGACCCGTCGAACTCAGCCATCAGTTGGCCACCAATGCCGTAAACAAACCTCGTATTCTCACCAACCAGCTTTCGGACCCGCTGACCTTCGCCGTCATAGGTGTAGGCCGTGGTGCTGTCAACCGTCTTGATCTTATTCTCAGCGTCGAACGTGTAAGCGTGAATGGTGTCGTTGGTTAAGTTGCCCGCGGAGTCATAGCTGAAACCGCTGGTCGTGATGCGGTTGGTACTGATGCTGAAAGCGAGGTTGTGACTTCCGCCACCGTAATCGATCCAACGATTGCCATATTGATCGTAACCATTAGTCTGCGACCAGCTTGAGCCGGAGTTTTCGTTCGAGGTGGTCAGGCGATTCAGCGCATCGTAACCAAAGCTCTGCGTGTAGCTCAGTCCGCCGCCACTGTAACTAACGCTCTGGAGATTTCCATTATTGTTCGTCGTGCCGTAGTTGTAGGCGAGATCAACTATCGAAGTCGGATTCCCGCTGGTACCCAGTTTGATCTCGCTTGGCTGCAGGCGACTGTTATAGCTCACGGCATGAATTAGATTATTGCCGTAGGTCTGGCTGGCCAGGGAATTCGTCGGCCCGTAAGAGATGCTGCTGACACTTGCGCCCGGCGCATAACTTGTCGCACTGCTCGAAAGCGAACTCAAGCGCGCAGCATTGTCGTAACTGAAGCTGATCGTGCGCCGGTCGCCTGCCCCAGGAACCGATGGATAGGTCTCTGTCGCCATGCCGCCTGACAGAGTAGAGCTCGCCTCCGTCAGATAATTCACTGAATCCGTCTGCTGATACTGCCTCAGCACCGCACCCACCGCATTGTAACCCCGATAGTTACCTGCGCTGCCACCGCCGTAGGTCGCTGCGACCAATCGCCCAACTGCAAACCCGCGATCGAAGCTCGGTGCGCCTGTGGGTAGAGTCTGGCTGTCGTAAAAGTAACTGACCGCCGGCGTGCCGCTGGGATCGTTTTGATAGCTGCGACTGGTAACGCGACTCAAAGCGTCATAGACGTAGTTCGTCACAATCGAGCGGGCGTCCGTCTTTGCCAGCAGATTGCCGTTGTCGTCGTACAGATAGCTGACCGTTCCGCTTTCAGGATTCGCCGCGCTCGTCAAACGCTTTAACGAGTCATAAACAAAACTACGCGTCTGCACCCCCTGTGAAACCGTGGTTAGATTGTCGAGCGTGTCATAGTTGTAGCTCGTCGAATAGTTCACGCCGCTCGGGTCTTCGTAAACCGTGGTCAGACGCCCCAGACCTGCGGGCTTTGCCCGCCTGATCGGTTACGGTGACTGTGTTGCCGCTATAGGAAGACGTAACGACGGCGCTGTCTGGTGTGGTGACAGTGGTCACGCGTCCAGCCAAATCGTAGGCCGTAGTCGTGTAGATCGCGCTTTCTCCCAGTGACGGACGAAAGGGGTTGCTGGTTTGCTTTACGCGACTCAAAGCGTCGTAAATCGTCACGACTTTCACGTCACCCTGCGGATCCTTTGACCAGCCTTCAAAAACTAAACTGGGGGTCAGGCCTGCGATTTGCGATTCTCAATCGTTACCGCTTTGGTAATTTGATGATTGTCAGTCGCGAGATCACGAGTTTCTACATTCCATGAACACCGGCTTGCTGAACCTGTGGCGCACGTGGACTATTAAATCCGAAATCGCAAAAATCGCAGGCCTGACCCCAGTTTTGAGTGCCTCCGGCCCGTCACCCGAGACCGCAATCATTTCGAGCCAGCATCGATCACAAATCGGACTATTACTTCGGTCTTGACAGGGCGCCCGGATAGAACCTTAGGAGTAAACTTCATTTCGTTTACGGCTTTGATTGTCTTTTTGTAAAACGCGGGGTTACCTAAAATTGGCTGGACGGAGACTATTTTCCCATTTTCATCTACCAACACCCGTACCTCAACGATGTTAGAACCCGCAGCTTCAGCACTAATAACGGTGTTCGATACTGGGGGCCCGCATAGTAAGGGAGGCACTCGCTTTCGCTTCGAGGATCTCTTGGATTGCTTGCACCTACGGTCTATCTTAACCGCATTGTCGCCAGAGGGCTGCGCGGGAGCTGATGTCTGAGAATTAACCGTGCGGCCCCCTGACAAAACAATAAGAACCAACGCGATTATTGTTGACCCTCTCAAAAGTTGACTCTTAGTGCTCATGGAGTTATTCCTCGGTACCGTATGATCATTCGAACGACTTTGATTCAGTGAACCAGCAAACGTTGCATCCTACTCCGGAGGTATGCGTTCGCGCGGGATCTTGATCTCTACTGTCCGAACGGTGATGGGTTCTAGTCGATCTCCCTTGTCTTCCGGATGGATTCTGCCACTCTGCTTTAATACGGCATTCCCAGCGTCAATGCCGCTCTCTAATCCATTCTTCATATATCCTGTGACGAGTGCGTTCATTGCCCCCACACCAGCGGTAACTGAAGTCTCACCGTTTTTCCCACCATTAAGGACCACGTAATCCATCTGCTCGTTCTTGGGTTCCACGACAAGTCCCAAGCTCTCGGTACCACATCCCAACATAGCAACCACGTTTGCGTTTGATTCAGGCTTAATACCATTAGAGGTCGTTACGTCAGGATTCTTCGGATCAACCGGTGTCATTACTCCTACAGTGCCAAGTTTTCCATCTTTCAGCGCTATGTACTTACCGCCCTCGATGATAGGTCCCGAATGACCGATCACGAAGGTTGCATCAGCGGTCTTCAGTGATTGCTCAACATTAGCGATGGTGCTTTGCTCAAGATTATGTACATTAACCTTGTATCCATTTTTATCACCAATTTTCTGCAAGGCCTCTTGGCTTACTGATACTCCAGCATCATGCAATTGCTTGCTTGATATGGCAACAAAAACGTCGATGACCTTGCTGCCCCCTTGCCCGTCGTCGTCTTGGCCATCCGGGTCATACAAAGCTAAAGGGTTGTTGACGACGTAAGCATATCGATTCCACCTCTGCGGGTTAACGACTTGCTTTAAACCCAACATCTTTGGATCCGCACCAGTGAATCGGCCTTGCACGCTTCCGTAGTACCTCGCGCCAAAGAAATCTAGCCCGGTTTCATTGTCCCGTTCTTTGCGGGTGAACTTCTGGCGCAGACCATCGACCGCGCTGTAACCCATGCCGCTTGTGCGGCCACCGATGGTGACGCCAATTTCTTCCCCAAAAGGCATATAGTCATGGCGGCTGACTACTCCCGCGCTCGAACTCGTAATCACACGCGGCGAGCCTAGGTGATCCGACGTCGTGTATCTGGTCCCCGTGCTGGGTTCAATCGTTGCAATCAGACCCTTTGCTCCGTAGACATATTCTTTCTTCAAAGAGCCGGTAGAAATATCATACTCAGCGAGCAGTTGACCGCCGCTATAGACCATTCGCACTTGCTCACCCAAGGCGAAGTTCTTCCGCACGCGGTTACCGTCACCATCGTAGCCATAGACTCCGTTAACGCCGTCCACCATCTTGATCTTGTTCTCAGCATCAAAGCCGTATGAATGAATGCTGTCGTTCGTGAGATTACCGGCGGCATCGTAGCTGTAACCGCTGGTCGTGATGCGATTCGTCGTCGTGCTGAAGCTCAGATTGTGGACGCCTCCACCATAATCTATCCAGCGGTTTCCGTACTGGTCATAACCATTAGTTTGCGACCAGCTACTGCCCGAGTTCTCATTCGAAGTCGTAAGCCGATTCAATGCGTCATAGCCAAAGCTCTGGGTATAACTCAAGCCACCGCCCGAGTAGCTGACACTCTGGAGATTTCCATTATTCGTGGTCGTGCCGTAGCTATAACTCAATCCCATCGTGCTCGAATCAGTGCCGGACGTGCCCATCCCAATCTGCGTCGGTTGCAGACGGTTATTGAAGCTCGTGTGCTCCCAAAGTCCGTTGCCCAGCTTCATTACCGATACCGCTCCATGTGCCGCGTACTGCATCCGGTTCGTCGCGTCGGTTGAGGCCGCACCTGCGTAGTAGACGCCACTCGACTGATCGCGCACGCCAGCCAGTCTTCTTGCTTCATCATACTCACTCAGAATTACCCGTCCCGAAGGATAGGTAATCGAGCTCAGGCTTCCGGCCAGATTGTAAGCATAACTCATTGAGTACGTTTGACCATCGGTGACTTGATTGATGGAGGTGACTTTTCCCAACGCATCGTAAGCCGTGTAGTTTGTAGTTGAAACACTCGAACTCGCCGAAGCCAAACGGCCTTTGCCATTCGTCGCGCTGTCGTAATTGTAAGTTACCGCTGGCGTGCCGTCGGAATAACTGCGCGTCACCGCGCGATTGATGGCGTCATAAGTGTAACTTGCTGTAATCGAGCGCGCATCGGTCTTGCTGGTCTGATTGCCGTTGCTGTCGTAGCTATAGCCGACCGTGCCGCTCTCAGGATTGGCTGCGCTCGTCAAGCGCTTCAATGAATCGTAAACAAACGTGCGCGTCTGCGACCCCTGCGAAACCGTGGTCAGATCATCCAGCGTGTCATAGCTGTAGCTGGTCGCATAGTTCAAGCCGCTCGGATCTTCATAGACTGTGGTCAAACGACCGAGCCCATCTGTCACACTCTTCCGCGCCTTGCCGGCCTGATCGGTTACGGTGACCGTGTTGCCGCTATAGGAAGACGTAACGACGGCGCTGTCTGGTGTGGTGACAGTGGTCACGCGTCCAGCCAAATCGTAGGCCGTAGTCGTGTAGATTGCGCTTTCTCCCAGTGACGGACGAAAGGGGTTGCTGGTTTGCTTTGCGCGACTCAAAGCGTCGTAAATCGTCGCGACTTTATCGTCGCCCTGTGGATCTCGCGACCAGGTTTCGACCGTCCGGCCAAAACCGTCGGTGTGCGTCCACGACCGCAACATCGCGTCATCAACGCTGGTTTGGTCTTTGGCCGTCAGCATGTCGTTATTTGTGAGGGTAATGCCAAAGACAGTTGCCGGTGCGTAGTACACCGCGGCGTGACTCTCAACTCCGTTGATACCCAGTGCTGCTTTCACCACAGTGGGACGGTCAAAGGGATCGTTGTAGAGAGTCTGGGTAATGATGCCGTTGCGATCCTTGAAGCCGGTCAGCAGGCCGGTAGAAAAGTCGTACTGGCTGCGTGCCGTATGAACTGCGGCACCCGGTGTCGGCGGCGGACTGCTGATGAGCGTCGGCAACGCGTAGGTAGCTCCGTAGGCGCCACTCGCTCCGCCGCCCGGATTGCTGCCGTCTCCAAAGTCGTCCGCAAAGCTGAGGCTCGTAACATTGCCGCGCGGGTCCTTTGCCGAGACGATGTTGCCCAGCGTGTCATAGCGCGGATAGCTGTAGATGATTGTGTTGTTGAGGTCCAGCCAATGCCCTACGGCCGTGGGATTGCCGCGCGTCAGCCGGCTTTGTCCGTAATTCGGGTCATGCTGCGTGGCCGAGCCGTAGTCCTGGAGTGCTGCATGATTACCGTCACCAGCATAGTTATCGTATTCAGTGATCGTGCGCGCCCGTTCGGTGCCGCCGCCATCGAAGACAGACTGTTGCGAACCTAATCGGAGCAGATGAATTGCATCGTCAGTAACGTAATTGTAGCCATTGTTAGTCGTTAAATAACTGGTGATGGTGCGTCGCTTCAATGACTGATCGAAGTCGTATTCGTCCACCTCGATGGGATTGTTGTATTGGTCGTAGAAAGTGTCGGTCCTCGCGGTGCTGCCCGTATCCAGAATCTTGCGCTCTTCATTGATGCGGTTATCATTTTCTGTCTGGTAGGTGACGTAGTTCGTTCCCGTCCACACAATGGGCGTGCGTTGTGTCCAATCCTGTTCTGTGGCAGCGATGACCGCGGTCCCATCAGCATTCAGCGTCTCCGCGCGCTGTTCCACTCCCGTTGACCAAAGGTTATAGCCACTTCCATCCACACCGCGATCCGGTACAGGAGTGCCGACGCCCGGCCCTGGATACAGGTTACGTCCATTCGCGAGAAAGTAATGCTTCTGATTTAATAACACCGCGCCAGCGGTCGAGGTGGCGGTAACCTGTGCCGTTGCCGTTGCATAGCTATAGCTCCAATCCGCATCTTTGGTAACGCCGTCAGCATAGGTGCGCCGTGCCACGACTGCGCGCTCGATGTCGCTCACATTGCTATCGAAGTGCGAGGTGGATATCTCGCCGGGCAGCGACTTTCCCGCGGGCAGGGTGCTCACGTATTGGTAGTCGTACTGCGCCTTGCCGCCTGTGGGCATCTGCGCTTCGGCCACCTCGCCGAACTCGTTGTAAAAGAACTGGACGGAGCGCCCGTCCGGCAACACGAACTCGCTCAGCACCTCAGCCGTGTCGATGCGCGCGGCGTCCAAGCCGTGCGAACGAGCGAAGAGCCTGGTCGCCGTGCCCCACGAGAGGCCCCAGCCCAGCGGGTCGTAGTCACCGTTAATGACCGGAAGCGTTGGGTTAATCCCGGCGCGATAGCGTTGGTTCATGACCAGAGTTTTCACTTTGTAGTAGCGCGACTGCCCCTGATAGCCGGAGATGGTGACGAGCAGCGCCAGCGTGACTGAAGGATTGTTTGGGTCAACTATATTCTTTTGAATCTTGGTTACACGACCCAGTTGATCGGTGTAATCAACTTCATTGCCGTTTGGATAACTGATCTGGACGGTATTGCCGTTGCGATCCGTAATCGAGACGGCCCGCGCCAGACTCTTGATGATATCCACCGAGCCGCCATAGCCGCTACTGACGTTAATGAAGCGATAGCGCGTTCCATCAGCGGTAATCAGCACGCCGGCTACATCTCCACGTGCAACACCATTATCGTTGTCGCTGATAAAGACGATTCCTGATCCATCAGTGGCGTGCCAGCGCCTTCCTCGATACCCATCATCAAGAAAGCATCCGGGAAAAGAAACTTGTGCAGCGGGCAAAGGGGCGCCATTAGTAGTATCGTCACGCAATTGGATTTCACCCTTATCGGGCAAGATCACCGTGAGCTTTGTCAGCGCATAGTTGTAATCATTCGTGCAATTGCTGATATTGTTCCCAATCCCGCTACCACGTGCAATCAGCGTGGGCACCGCGCCGATGGTCCACCCCGGAGCCACGCGACTGTATAGATCCATCAGGTTTTCAACGTCCGCATAATTGGCGTAGGCCACCGGGTGATACCCTGTCTCATCAGCGAAGTTGCTGTCGCGGCTCGCCGACCAAACCTTGCTGCTGTAGTTGAGCGTCAACGGCAGGGAGAAACCGCGCCCACCAACAGAGCCTAGCGGCAACTTAATATTGAGCGCACCATTGGTTAGATTGATCGTCCCGAGATCAGATGAGGTATAACTGCCGAGCGGCGACACCCCCGCAGCGTGTTGCGGCGGCGTGCCGTGATCATATTGGCCTCGGTCTTGAGCGATGGCTAACAGCGCGCTGGCTAGGAGAATAAGAAGGAGTGAGCCAATTCGGCGGGCTTGAGGGCATGTAATCATTTGCAGTGACCTCATTGAAATCTGAATCGATTAAGGAGCCCTCTGTGAGCTGAGTAATTGAGACCACCTATGGCTCGACGATGAGTTCTGACTCACTCGTCTGGCGACTGGCATTCGATATTCGGTACCGTCCCGGATCTAACGTAAACCAATCGCGGCCGCGCAATTGATTAGTGGGCCGCATGACCTGACCAATCGGTACCCGCCCGTTACCGTTTTCCAGCTCAATCAACAGCCCCCTGCTGCTTCCTGTGCGATCTTCGATGGCGATCCCAACTATCCCTTTGCGAACGCGAAGCTGATGCGGGTAGATGCCAACGTCATAAACAGTAAAGCGAACGTTCTGGACTGGTCCGCGTACAAGCGTTAATTGCCCGGTGGCCGTTTCACTCAAACCAGAGCCCTTTGGTTTCCTAGTGTGGCCGAGCGCCAACAGAAGGGCACTTAGTAGCACGGCTGTCCCTATTAGGGTCGGCCAGAACATTCGCTTTTGTTTTCTTGACATGGGGTTCTCCTTTCTCAAAAACCCTACGTTCGTTTACGATTTGCTACTTCGTGCCAGGCGCACGAGTCCGCTGATTGCAGGCGAAGCACAGAGATATTCCTCCGATGAAAGGCTGGAAAGGATTCGCGGCATTGGTTCGGGCATGATCGGGCCTCCACGATAGGACCTAAACGAACCTGATGACCCTGCATTAAGAAGCTAACTGGCGAGTATGCGGGAGACCACAGAGGCTCGGAGGAGTTAGCACGTGTAAAACCAACCTCCATGAGCTGCGACAGAAAAGGACCTGCGACGATTGGGTCGGGGGGACGTTAGCAGCGACGCTTGCGGACCGGGTTGCCACCAAGCTTAGATCAGGTTGTAATTCTATTGGGGTTAGGGCCCTAGTGCCCCGGCCTTCAGTTCTGTCAGAGAAGCTGCCCCGGTTGACCAGATTAACCTGATGTATCCCGCACGCCGACCGACCTTCGACGTCACTCCCTGTCGGCTCGATGTCGAGGCGATGAAACCCTTTAGTCTCGACCACATCTCGCCGGGACTCGGATTGGGCCGCCTGCTTGACGCTCATCGTAAGGGTTCTTAGAATGAACTTGTAACCCCTGATCAACGTACAAGAGTTTTACCAAACTTAAGGAGCACTATCTGATGAGTACATCTTTTCAGCAACAACCAGACGGTTCAGATAACAAAGACGAGATGATTGTGCAAGAACACGAACATCAACACGAATCTGAGCACGAAGGAGAGCGTTCCGGCGTGGGCGCTTCCGTCCGCGATATGGCCGCGCGCCTGCCCGAGCAACTTTCGGCCATCGGGCGCGATATCAGCCGCACTATTGAACGGGCCATCTCGGCCAAGGATGACTATATGCTGGCCGTGAAGGTTTCGCCGGATGCGCAAATCAAATTGGGACAACTGGTCCAGGCCGGCGTCTTTGGCACGCGCGCCGAAGCTGCGTCTTTTTTGATCGACGAAGGCATCAAAACTCAAACTGCGCTGTTCGAACGCGTCGAGCAAAAGCTCGCCGAGATCGAGCGGCTGCGCGCCGAGTTGCGTGGGCTGGTCGGAGAGAAGAAAACCTAAAACCAATAAATTCACCAATGGCCTTGAGCCCGCCCTCTAAGTCGGGCTCGCGGACTCGCTCCAATCTGCACTGGCTCACGATTGCAGAGTGGAGCGTCTTTGTTAATAGGGGTCGTAACGCGGTAAACTCTTATTCTTAAGCTCTACTAGCGTCCAATTAGCCGTGAGGCACGGTTTAGATCGAGACAGCAAGTGCAGAAAACTCTCCAAGTCCCACATACACCAATAGAAAAATTTACTCTCGGGAACGGGTTGCGCGTGGTGCTAAACGAAGACCACTCAGTGCCGGTGGTTTCCGTGGCCGTCTATTACGACGTCGGCTCACGTAACGAGCGCGAAGGTCGCACCGGTTTCGCGCATCTTTTCGAGCACATGATGTTCCAGGGCTCAGAGAATGTTCCCAAGGCCGCGCACTTTCAATACATCTCGAACGCGGGCGGCACCATGAACGGCACAACTTCGAGCGAACGAACAAATTATTTCGAGACTCTACCCGCCAACCAGTTGCCGCTGGCGCTGTGGCTGGAGAGCGATCGCATGCGTTCGCTGAATGTCACGCAGGAGAATCTCGACAACCAGCGCGAAGCCGTCAAGGAAGAAAAGCGTCTGCGTTATGACAACCAACCTTACGTCAACGGATTTCTGCGACTGTTCGAAATGTGTTTTCGTAACGCGGCGAACGCGCATTCAACGATTGGATCGATGGAAGACCTGGACGCGGCCACGGTTGAAGACATTCGCGAGTTCTTTCGCATCTATTACGCGCCCAACAACGCCGTGCTCTCGATCGCCGGAGATTTCGATCAGAGGGAAACGCGGCGGATGGTCGACAAGTATTTTTCTACGATCCCGCGTCAGCCTGAGCCACCGCCTGTCGATGTCAGCGAGCCGGAAGAGGTGATGGAACGTAACGACGTTTTTCTCGACAAGCTGGCGCCGGTGCCGGCGTTTGCGCTGGGCTGGAAAATTCCGTCGCGACGAAGTCCCGAATTTTACGCACTCTCGCTGGCCAGCCACCTGTTGTTCGAAGGAGAGAGCGCAAGGCTTTATCAGAAACTGGTCAAAGGCGAAGAATCCGTAGTCCAGATTCAGGGTGGCATCGACGAGCGCCGCGGGCCTTCGGGATTGTTCATCGTGGTAATTCCCAAGCCCGATCGCGATGGCCGGCAAATCCGCGACGCGATTCTGACCGAGCTCAGGGAACTCGCCGTCGTGGGGCCGAGTGATGAAGAGATGGAGAAGTTGCGCAACAACCTTTTCAACAGCTCCGTGCGCAGCCGGCAGTCGTCACAGTATCGGGCGCAGCAACTCGCCGAGTTCGAGCTTTACGACCACGAGCCCGAACTATTCAACACCGACCTGCAGAACTATCTGGAAGTGACGCCGGCACAAATTTCCGCGGCGCTGCGTCGTTATCTGGATACTGACAATCGGGTGTTGCTCGAAATTGTCCCGGCGCCAGAGGAAGCCGCGCCGGCCACGCCGCAAGCTCCGGGCGAACCGAAGCAGCCGACTGCCCCACTACCGCAGGTTCCCCCGGCTCCCGACGATCCGACTACGGGCTCACTCCAGGCGCCACAAGTGACCGAACCGGCGCGTGAATCAACCTGATTTTCTGAAAACGAAACAAACAAATCTGCCGCATGACTGAAATCGAAGCCTTTCGCCGCCAAATGCCGCCGCCGCTTCAGCCGCGGCCGTTGAACCTTCCTGAGCATTTCGAGATCAAGCTGCCAAACGGACTGGGATTGGTAGTGGTCGAAGACAAGCGCCTGCCATTAATTAGTTTTCGCCTGGCCTTTCGCAGTGGCGACGCAAACGATCCGCCGGCGCTGCCGGGATTGAGCGACATGATGACGCATCTGTTGACCGAAGGCACCGCGACCCGCAGCAGTCGCGAGATCGCCGAACAGGTCGAACGCCTGGGTGCGACACTGACCGTCGGATCGGGCTCAGATTTCACTACGGTCGCGGCTTCCTCGCTTTCACTCTATGCCGAAGAAATTCTCGAGCTATTGGCTGAGGTTACTTTGAGCCCGTCTTTTCCGCAGAATGAGATCGATCTGGCGCGCGAGAACACCAAGCAACTCTTGATTCAGCAAAGGGCCCAGCCAAATTTTCTGGCTTCCGAGCGTCTGGCTCAGGTCCTGTTTGGCGAGCATCCTTACGCGCGCGTGTCGCCGACGCCGGAATCGCTGGATGCTCTCAACCGCGAGGACCTCGTGAGGTTTCGCGAGTCAACCTTTATTCCCAACAACGCCGTAATGATTATCGTCGGTGATGTCGAATCGGATTCGATCGTAGCCCGTGTCGAACAACTCCTGGGTAGCTGGCAGCCCGGCGAGCCGCCTGATTCTGATTTTCCCGCGCTACCAAAGCGGGCCGCGCGCGGGGCTTATCTGGTGGACAGGCGCGGCTCGGCCCAATCGAACATCGTGATCGCCAATCGCGGAATAACGCGCACGAGCCGCGACTACTTCCCGATGTTGTTGATGCACACAGTCCTCGGGGCCAACGCCTCGTCGCGTTTGTTCATGAATCTCCGCGAAGAGAAAGGCTACACCTACGGCGCTTACTCGAATCTGGACGCGCGGCGTCTGGCCGGAACGTTTCGGGCCACGGCGGAAGTGCGCACGCCGGTAACGGGCGCGTCGCTGCATGAATTCTTCTATGAGCTCAACCGCGTTCGCGACGAGGCGGTATCTGACGAGGAAATCAAAAACGCCAAGTCTTATCTCACCGGGGTGTTTCCGATTCGCATCGAAACTCAGGACGGACTCACCGATCAGCTGGTGAGCATCAGGATGTACGATCTGCCCGACGATTATTTGCAGACTTATCGCAATCGGATTAATGCGGTCACTGCCGAAGATATTCAGCGCGTCGCGCAAGAATATGTCAGACCTGAAGAAGCCGCGATCGTTATCGTGGGCGACGCCGCCGAGACTAGCGAACAAGTCAAACCATATTCAGAAACGACCGAGCTCTACGATACGGAAGGAAATCGGAAGCAGCCAGAGGCAAAGAGCTAAGAGTAAGCCTCGACCATTGCCTTTCGCACTTTGCCCTTTGCCCTTTGCGCTTGGTCCTCTGCACTTACGCCGCCCCTTGCAACCGCTCAACATCCAGCACTCCGGGCACGCTCTTGATCGAGCTAATCACCTTGTCCAGGTGCTTCACATCAAACACTTCAACGGTGACTTCGATGCGGCCTTTCTGATCAGGCCCGATTGACGCGCGGGCGTCGCGAATGCCGGTCTTCATGTCTGAGATAGCGCCGGTGATGCCGGCAATCATTCCGGTTCGATTCTCGGTAAGCGCCAGGAGCTTGACGGCATAGGCGGTCTTTTCAGGCCGCGAAGCCCACTCGACCGTCACGATGCGCTCAGGATTGACCATCAACTGTTTGACGTTCTTGCAGCGCGCGGTGTGCACGGCGACGCCTTTGCCGCGCGTGATGTAGCCGATAATTTGTTCGCCGTGCAAGGGATTGCAGCAACGCGCGCGATTGACCATCAAATCTTCCACGCCCCGCACGACGATGGCATCGTCGCCCGTAATCAGCCGCTTGACCGCGCGCACGCCGGTGCGCAGGCGTGATACTTTCTGTTTGTCGAGCTCTTCGAATTTTTCCGGCCCCAGATATTTGGCGATGATGTTGCGCGGCACGATCTTGCCGTAGCCCATCGCCGCCAGCAGATCGTCCGTCCGTCCATAGCCATATTCGCCGGCGATGCGTTTCAAGTCGCCATTGCCGTCGGCCAGCATCTTCTTGACCGAAAGCTGAAAACGGGCAGCTTCCTTTTCAAACAACTTGCGGCCGATTTCAATCGACTCAGTGCGCTGCTGATCCGCCACCCAGTGACGCACTCGATTGCGGGCGCGCGAGGTAGCTACGAAGTTCAGCCAATCGCGCGACGGATGCGCGTTCGAGCTGCGGATAATTTCGACGACGTCGCCGTTTTGAATCAGCGTGCGCAGCGGAACCATGCGGCCGTTGACCCTGGCGCCGGTGCAGGTGTTCCCTACTTCAGAGTGAATCATGTAAGCAAAATCAACCGGCGTGGCCCCGCGCGGCAATTGGATCACTCTGCCCATCGGGGTGAAGGCGTAAACATCTTTAGGATAGAGATCGAGCTTCAGCGCGTCGATGAATTCGCGCGAGTCCTTGACCTCCTGTGTCCACTCAACCAGCGAGCGCAGGACCTTCAAGGCCTCGTCGTCATCGCGCGGACCGCGTTTGCCTTCCTTGTATTTCCAGTGCGCGGCCACGCCTTCTTCCGCGATGGTGTGCATTTGCTCGGTGCGAATCTGTACTTCGAACGGCTGGCCTTTCGACCCGATCACTGAAGTGTGCAGCGACTGGTACAAATTGTCGCGCGGCGTGGCGATCCAATCTTTGAAACGGCCCGGCACCGGCTTCCAGGTGTTGTGAATAACCCCGAGTGCGCCATAACAGTCACGAATTTCGTTCGGGGTAATCACCCGTGCCGCCACCAGGTCGTAAACCTGATCCAGATCTATTTCCTGGCGTCCCAGCTTTTTCCAGATCGAGTAGAGCCGCTTAACGCGGCCTTCGATCCGCACAAACGGCACGCCCGTCTCCTGCATCTTCTCCTGGATCGTCGCCGTCACGTCGTTGAGGAAGGCTTCGTTGGCAGCCCGGCGCTTTTCCATCTGGGCCGTCAAGTCGCGGTAGTCATCCGGATGAAGGTTTTTGAAGGCGAGGTCTTCCAACTCACCGCGCAGTTTGCCCATTCCCAGCCGGTGAGCGATGGGAGCGTAAATGTCCATCGTCTCCTGCGCGATGCGGCGCCGCTTTTCGGCGTCGAGATATTCCAACGTCCGCATGTTGTGCAGCCGGTCGGCGAGTTTCACCAGCACGACCCGCACATCGTCAACCATCGCCAGCAACATCTTGCGGACGTTTTCAGCTTGCTGCTCTTCCCGCGAAACACTGCTGATGTGCGCGATCTTCGTCAGACCCTCGACCAGATGAGCTACCTCATCGCCGAAGTACTCGCGAATCGTCGCCGTATCCGCCAGCGTGTCTTCCACTACATCGTGGAGCAAACCGGTCGAAACTGAGACGGCATCCAGCCGCATGTCGGCGAGAATGTTAGCGACTTCGAGGGGATGGACCAGATACGACTCACCCGAGGCGCGCTTCTGGCCTTTGTGTTCGCGGGCCGAAAACAGATAAGCGCGGCGCAGCAGGTTCAGGTCCGCCTGGGGATGGTTGCGCCTTACTTTCTCGCAGATTTCTTCGATACGAACCATATACAAAAGTGGTCAGTTGCCAGTTGTCCGTAGTCAGTTGCAATTGATAGTTCCCAATCAACTGACTACTGACAACTAACCACTGACCTGGTGCTGATTATAGCAATAGGTGACGCCCGACCCGAAAGTCTACGTCACCTATTCGCTGCTCGCTTGTTGTGCGCGAGAATCTGCTGGCGTTTGCGGTTCTCAGGGAGCCGGCGAAGCCGCTTGTGAGGCTGCTTCCTCTTTCTTTCTCCGTTCTTCGGCCAGAGTGGTAGCTCGCTTCTGGGCCACTTCAGCTTGCTTGGTGTATTGAGCCGCCTTGTCGGCCTCGCCGTTCATCTTGGCGATTTTCGCTGCTTCGATCAGTAGATTCGTTTTGTAAGACCAGGCGGACTCGTTGTTCGGATCGTATTTGATGGCCGTCTCAGCCTCTTCCAATCCGCGCACGACGCAGCGCTGAATCATGTCAAAATCCTTCTGCTCCTTTGGTTTCTGGTAAGTAACTTTCGGACTCCCACCTTCATTCGAGGTCACCTTCACTTCAGGCTGCTCAGTAATCTTGAAGGAGCAGTCCCAATCTTTCCCGGCTAGAATTGCATACGCTTCAGCGCGCTCTTCATTCTTTCTATTGGAATCATTGGCTCGGGCCAGGATCCACTCCCGCAGTTTCGCATCGTCCTTTATGGCAGCATAGAGGACCGAGACCGCCTTAAAGGCTTCTTCGTTATTTGGATCAATCTCCAGAACGCGTTTGTAGGCCTCGATCGCATCGCGGGCCTTCTGGATATTATCCGGTGTATCTACGCCGGGTTTGTACTGCTGGTGGATAACGCGCGCGATAAAGATGCGAGCAGTTTTGTTGGTCGGATCATAGAGCAGAGCGCGCCTGGCATGTTGTTCAGCTTCTTCGAAGTGCCCTTCCCTGTAGGAACGCGCCGTTTCGTTCAGCTCGTTCTTGGCCCTTACCTTATTGATGAGCGTGCAGCCGGCGCCGGCGACCACAAACAAAGCCAGGATCGCTGTCGCGCCGATCCTGGACCGAGAGAATCTCATTTCGGTTAGCTCCGTCTTAAATGAAAGATGCCGCCTCGCTTTCCGGTAAGCAAAAAAGCGATTCGGGCGGAAGAACTACGGGCAACTATCGCTTCTGCGACTAAGGCAGATCGTCCACCTGCAATCCGACCGGACTAGCGCCGGCCCCTTTAATGGCGTCGATCACTTTTACCACATCACCATACTTCAGGGCGCGCGGCGCCTTAACGAACACAGTCTTCTCGATCCGCTGATCTTCAGGAATGTTGGTCGCAGTTTCCATTCCTACTTTGTAGGCATGCTGCTCCTTGCGCTGCTGAAACGTTTGCTGAAGTTTGGCCGCCAGCGCACTCGTGTCGTTCACCGAACCCATGGGATCCTGATTGAGCTTCAACTGCAGATCGGGAGTTATTGATACCACCAGCGTCAGCGGATTTGGCTTAAGCTTGCTGACATCCTCATTGGGATCCCGCTGGGTCGGGATATCGGCTTTAAACCGGCTGGGCTTTAACGGCGTGACCACCATGAAGATGATCAGCATCACCAGCAACACGTCAATCAACGGCGTGACGTTAATGTAGGGAACGGCGCGATTGCTGCTCCCAGAAGTCATTGCCATAGCTTTATCCTCTTTCGGACCTGCCTGCGGACACCCTTGCTCCGGGCCTCAATTCGATCAGGTTGCGGGAGCAGTGGCTCCCTTCTTCTTCCGGTCGGCCACCAGTCCAATCTTGTCAACGCCCTTCTCGCGTACGGCGTTAATTACTTTTACGACCTCGCCATAACTGACATTCACGCCGCTCTTGATGTAGACGATCTTGTCTTCTTCCTTCTTGTTAGCCAGGGCCTTTTCGACTGCCGTCTTGAGGTCATCCAGGCTTACTTTCTTCTTAGCCAGGTAATAATCGTTATCATTCGGGACTGAGATGATCACCGAAGTTTCTTTGTTGATGGCCTGATCTTCGTCGGGGTTTTTCAAGTCGCGCGGGATAGCAACCGTGATGCCCTGCTGCAGGAAAGGTGTGACCACCATAAAGATGATCAGCAGCACCAGCATGATATCGACCATCGGCGTAACGTTGATCTCCGACTGCAAACCTCCGCCACCGCCAGCTTGCATTCCCATAAAACAATCTCCTTAATTCGACCGAGCCACGAAAATAGGCGAGTTCGCTGACGCGGAGACTCTCCGCGTCCGATACCCGCCTCAAGTGCGCACTACGGATTCAGTTGCTTCGTACGATTCTTGATGAAATAGTCAACCAGCTCAGAAGCCGAGTTGTCCATCTCTACGACGAAGCCATCCACCTTGCCGGTAAAATAATTGAAAAGCCACACGGCCGGGACCGCCACAACCAGACCAAGCGCCGTGGTAAACAGGGCTTCGGAAATACCGCCGGCGACGGCCGCGATACCGGCTGATTCGGCATTCTTCATCCCGCGAAACGCGTTGATGATGCCGAACACGGTGCCGAACAGACCCACAAACGGCGCCGTCGAACCAATGGTGGCCAGACCGGACAAGCCGCGGCGAAACTCGGCAGTCTTAATCGCAATCGCGCGCTGCAGGGCCCGCTTCGACGCTTCAATCTCGTCGCCCGAGATATCGGATGACCCCTCGTGGGCGCGAAACTCCTGCAACCCGCTGCTCACCACCATGGCCAGGTGCGATTTCCGATGTTTGTCGCTGATATTGATGGCCTCTTCGATGCGGTTGTTCTTCAGCGCCTGCGCCACGCGCGGAGCAAACTCGCGGGACTGCTTTTTGGCCGCCGTATAGGTCAGATAGCGCTCGACCATGATGGCGATTGAATAAACAGACATGATCAGCAGAATGATCACGACCGTAATAGCGACGGCGCCCATGTTCTTGACCATTTCGGTCATGGTGAATTCATTGCCGCCCGCTGCGCTGGCAGAAGGGCTAGGTGTCTGCCAGAGGAACCAAAGAAAGCCAATGGCTTTTGTTCCAAGGATGCTTGTTAGAATAGTCACGGTAACTCCTCCAAAAAGTTTTGATTACATTGATTCCTGACCGGCGATGAACCGAGCGCTGGTTGCTCTCGGTTTTCTGGAGCGCACCAGCGCGCCGGATTGTTACTGCGCCACAAAGTTGTAGATGATTACGCCACTAACCTTGACGGGCTGACCCGAAAGCTTGGTCGGGGTGAACTTCGACGCACGTGCCGCGCCTACTGCCGCAGCTTGCAGCAACGGGTGCCCGGACACCGCATGGGCCGAAATCACATTTCCGTTCTCGTCAATAGTAATCTGCACGCTGACCTGGCCGGACGCGTGCGCGCTGCGCGCAATCGGAGGATACTGCGGCTGCACCAAACGCACGGCTTTTCCGTTTAGCACACCGCCAGAAATCGGCGCCCGAGGGGTCGGCTTCGGGGGTGGTGGCGGCGCGTCATCAGTCTTAACTTGAACCGTTTGGGGTCCCGAAATAATGTTGCCGGTACCACTTCCCGGAGCAATCGGCGCGATCGCATTCGAGTTACTACTACCCTGCATGGTGACTACGCCTTTGCGCACCGGAGGGATATCGCTCGCTTTGGCGGAAATCGTCTTCGGCACCAAATCGGTGCGCGTCACATCCGCAATCAGTTCTTTGCGCACGTCGACATTCTTGTCCAGGTTGACCTTTTCCGGTTTGGGCTGGTCTTGTTTTTGTTGTTGCTGCTGAACCGGAACCGGCGCAATCAAAGCGGTGAGTTCAAGCGTTTGCTGGTCAATATTTGCCGTGGCCAGCATGATACCCGCGATCGCCGCCGCCACGATGAGCACGGCATACACGGCCAGAGTGATTAGAATGAACGAGCCTTTTCGCGCTACATCCTGTTTGTGCGAACCCGACTCAACTAAATTGTCGAACATCCTTCTGTCCTCCCTATTCGGTGCCAAAGGGGTCAGGGTTGAAAAAGATCAGTCACAATTGCGTCATAATCCGTTGTTGGAAAAACCCGCTTGATAAACATTAAAAGAGAAGGAAAGCAGTGGAGAACCAATTCAGCGTGTCGCCGTGTTGAGTCCAACCACCGTGCGAGACACAAAGAGACTGGCCATCTCAACATACAACCCCCCGCGCGTCCTACCCTCTAAAAGCCAGAGCACGATAACAAAGCGTATTTAATTGGCCAGCAACTTTTGCAGTCTATGCCGCAATCACTCGCAAAGTCAAGAACAAAACCCGCCGCAAAAGAGTGTCTTTTGCCACCCTGAACCGAGCAGGTCGCCGGTCAACTCCCGCGATGATTAGACTCCAACAAACGGGTTTGGGTTCCCGGGTCAGGCCGCGCGCGAAGGCTTGCCAACTCCGTTGCGCGCGCGCCCACCCGGCGCCGGATTGCGACCGGACGCAATGCCTGATTCGCGCGTCGAAACCGCGGCCTTTTTATTGGCCGCTTCCAATCTTCTTTCCCACCAGACCATGATCGGACCGGCGACGGCGATCGTGTCGTAAGTACCGAAGATGATGCCCATCAATAAGGCGAGCGAAAACGGCCTGAGCGTCTGGCCGCCCAGCAACACCAACGCGACGACCGAGAGAAAGACGAGGCCCGAAGTAATTACCGTGCGCGAAAGTGTCTGGTTAATTGAAAGATTCGTAACGTCGTAGAGATTCATCCGGCGATAGAGCTTTCGATTCTCGCGAATACGATCGAAGATCACGATCGAGTCGTTTACATCGAAGCCGACCAGGGTCAGCAGGGCGGCGATGACAGTTAGATTGATCTCGATCTGAAAAATCGAAAAGAGGCCCAGCGTTACCAGCACCGTATGAAAGACGGCGATCACCGCCGCGGCGCCGTATGTCCATTCAAAACGAAACGCGATAAAGAGCAGCATCCCGATCAGCGCGGCGATCGTCACCGCAATAGCCTGCGTACGCAGTTGCTTACTGGCCACTTCGCCCACCGCGTCAGTGCCTTCGATCTTGTACGCTGCCTTAGGATCTTCTTCGAGAGACCTGGTGGCTTCAGCTTCCTGACCAAATGTATTTAGGGCTTGTCTCACCATGGTGCGGGCCGCATCTACGCCCGCTTGATTCTCACCCGTATCCGATGTCTGGGAGCCCTGGTGTGGCACTCTCACGAGAAACCCGCCGCGCTTATCCAGAATTGGTTGAATGACGGCATCCCGAACGCCAACCTGATTAATCGCGGCGCGGAGATTTTCAACTGAAGGTGGCTGTTTGAACCGGACGGTCACGACCGTGCCACCCTTGAAGTCAACGCCCAGATTGAATGCTTCAGTGCCGTTCGGATGAAACTTGTGACGGTATATGGCCGAACCCATGCCGGCCAACATGAGGACGATCGAAATGCCGATAAAGAATCGGCGCTTGCCCAGCCAGTCAATTCTTATGTCGTGAAATAGTTGAAACATCTTATCGTGAATCCGAAAACTGATTAGCCGAAAGCGGCTCTTCCGATGTCTATCTTCCAATCACCAGGGTTAAACGGCTTTCAGATGCTAAGCGACTCAACGCGTCTTCCCTTACGACTGAGAAGCCACATAAAGATCGTGCGCGAAACATAAACCGCCGAAAACAAGTTAACCAGCAGGCCGATCACCAGCGTGACCGCAAACCCGCGGATTGGCCCGGCGCCGAACGCATACAGAAACAGCGAAGAGACTATCGTGGTCACGTGGGTATCGATGATCGTCACGAAAGCGTGCCCGAAGCCCTGCTCGATCGCCGAGGGAATGGTTTTGCCTGAGCGTATCTCCTCGCGAATACGTTCAAAAATCAGCACGTTGGAATCCACCGCCATGCCTATTGTCAGGATGATACCGGCGATACCGGGCAACGTCAGGGTGGCATTAAACATAATCAGTCCGGCCAGCATCAGGATCATATTGAGCAGCAACGCGACCACGGCATTTATACCGGCGCCGCGGTAATAGATCAGCATGAAGGTCACTACCAATATTAACCCGAGCAATGAAGCCCGCACCCCGGAGCGAATCGAGTCGGCACCCAGGCTTGGTCCGACGGTGCGTTCTTCTTCATATTGAATACCGGCAGGCAGTGCACCTGAACGCAACGTCAGCACCAGATCGTCAGCATCTTGTTTGGTGAATTTTCCGGTAATCTGTCCCTGATCGAAAATCTGGCCCTTGATAAACGCAATAGACTTCACTTCATCATTGAGCACCACACCCATGTACTCGTTTATGTTGGCCCCGGTCCACGCTCCGAACTTGTCGGCGCCGGTCTTCTTGAGCGAAAAGTCGATCTCGTATTCGTCACCTCCGCCACGTGATTGCGCCGCTGTCGCAGTTCGCAACTCGGCCCCATCGATAATTGCCGGCGACTCAACCACCACCCATTTCTGAGGCGGTTTGATGTTGGGATTCGCATCCTGGCCGGTTAACCCGGGACGCTCAGTGTAAGGAAGCACGCGCCGATTTGCGGGAATATTGCCGCCGCTGTTCAGCGAGGCAATCGCCTCTTCTTTGGTTGCATAGGTCTGAACTGAAGCAGGACTCGGTGGACTAATAACGTGGACCAGCTCGAGGTGCGACGGAGTTCCCAACTGTTGCTTTACGTGCTCGGCATCCTGGATGCCGGGCATCTGCAGCAGGATCTCATGAGAGTTCTGAGCGCCGTGACGTTGCAGCGTCGGCTCGGATACACCGAAAGCATTAATGCGGCTTTCAATAATCTTCAGAGCCTGTTCGGTTGCCGATTCCGCCAGTGTGCGTTCGGTCGATCCGCTCAGCGTCCAAACCAGAGTGTTACCCGAAGACGAAAACGACCAGCCATCACGATCGCCGATGTTGACTTTCTTTTCCACGGCGTCGCGAATTTCCTTGATCTTGGACGGATCGCTTACCTGCAAAACGACGCGATGGTTTCCACTGGACGTGTCGGCATGCGCTTCCTTCACTTCAAAGCCGGCATCCTTGGCGGCATTCTGGGCCGCGGTGACATTATCTTCGGTCAGGCGCTTCAGGTAATCCTCAATCTTGACTCGCATCACCAGGTGCGCTCCGCCCTTGAGGTCCAGCCCCAGATGAATGTTCTGCGCCAGATTTTCCTTTATTCCGGAGGGCGTGAAATCTTTGAGATGAGGACGACGCCCGTGTGGTCCGATAACTATGTAGAGACCAACCAGGGTTACTATCCCGATGACTATTGATCGCTGCAGCAGGTTCCGTTTCTTCATACAACGGTGGCACAGGTTTTAGCCTGTGATTCTCTCAACTTATTTTCCACAGACTAGAGTCTGTGCCACTATTTCTTTTCTTCTTCCGAATCAACACCGGCCACGGCCGAGCGAGCAATCTCAAGCATCGACTTATCAGCGCTTCGGATTAAAAAACTAGTGTCACGCACGGCTGTGATCACCCCGATGACACCGCCGGTCGTGATCACCTTGTCGCCGGCTTTCAATTGCGCGATCGTGGCCTGCAGCTCGCGCTGCTTCCGCTGTTGGGGCCTGATTAGCAGGAGATAAAAGACGCCAAAAACAAGCAGCATCGGAATCAGAAATCCGAAACCCCCGCCGCCTTGAAAAAGAAATAAGAGCATAATCTTAGTCGATGCCTCTCCCGCAACTCGCCCGTCGCCGGGCCGTCTTACGCAACCCCGGCCAAGCGGCCGGTAACGTCCGGCGTCTCACGAGTTCAGACGCAATCTTGTCCCAATCCTGAGCTTAGCTGCTCTGTGAACTCTCGCCGAAATTTAGCGAATTGACAAGAACGGATAGCTTGCCTTACGCGTCGCATAGTGTCAAGGAAGAACGCCAGATTATGGTGCGTCAAAAGGATGCTTGCGAGCATCTCGCCGGACAGATACAGATGCCTGAGAAATGCTCGTGAATGGCGGCGACACACCGAACATTGGCAGGCTTCGTCCAAAGGCCGCTGGTCCAGAGCATAGCGCGCGTTTTTGATGTTCAGTTTTCCCAGCGAAGTAAAAGCCTGGCCCGTGCGGCCGTTACGCGTCGGCAGAACGCAGTCGAACATGTCGACGCCGCGGGCGACGGCTTCGACCAGGTCCGCAGGTGTTCCCACGCCCATCAAATACCGAGGCTTATCGGGGGGCATCCGCGGCGCAATGTACTCGATCACTTCAAACATCAAGGGCTTCTTTTCTCCAACGCTGAGTCCGCCGATCGCATAGCCATCAAAGCCGATCTCGACCGTTCGTTCCAGGCTCTCACGGCGCAAATCCAGATGCGATGCGCCCTGCACGATCCCGAACAGAGCCTGCCGGTAGCGCAAGTTGTTAACTTGCGCAGCAGCGACGTCGGGATCAGGCCGCAAGTTAACAACTTGCGCTTCCTCAAACGCTTCTTTCGATCGCTTCGCCCAGCGCAAGGTCAGTTCCATGCTGAGGCGCGCTTCTTCCGGTGTCGCCTCACCGGGTGCGCATTCGTCAAAGGCCATAGCGATCTCGGCGCCGAGCACAGCTTGAATCTCCATTGAGATTTCCGGCGAGAGAAAGCAAAGCGCGCCATCGATATGCGAGCGAAACTCGGTGCCTGCTTCCGAGATTTTGCGGAGCGCGCCCAGACTCCAAACCTGAAAACCGCCCGAGTCAGTCAACATCGCGCGGTCCCACCCGATGAATTTGTGCAGGCCGCCGGACGCCCTAATGGTTTCTATTCCCGGGCGCAGCCAGAGGTGATAGGTGTTCCCCAAAATGATTCGCGCGTCAAGATCGTCTGACTCCAATTCTTCGAAGCGCATTCCCTTCACCGTGCCGGCGGTGCCGACAGGCATGAAGACGGGGGTTTCGATCACACCGCGACGTGTGGTTAAAATGCCCGCCCGCGCTTCACCTTCACGAGCGTCCACGTCGAACTTGAGTGCTTGAGTTTCCATCAGTTTCCTAACCGCAGAGGATCGCAGAATTCTCCGCAAAGCTCGCAGAGAAGTCCCTCTTGAGTCCTCGCGATTTCCTCAGCGGCCTCGGCGGTCAATTAATCTTTTCCGGCCATCGAGATTCGCATATAAAAGCTTTACCGTTTACGTTTCCCTTTGTGCCTCTCGATGATCCTGATCGGCGTCGCAAAAAAATCAAACTCTTTCCGCAGACGGTTCTCAAGATGGCGCAGGAAGGAAAAATGCAAGCCCGCCTTTCCGCCGGACGTGAATACGACCATGGTTGGCGGACGGACTCCTATCTGGGTGAGGTATTGCACGTGCAAACGCGAGCCCCCATGCGTTTTCGCCGGCAAGATACCTGAGCGCTGCCTGATCTCTCGGGTAAAAAATTCGTTCAAACGCGAAGTCGGAATCCGAACCTTGCGCGCCTTGTTAGCTTTCACTGCAAGCGGCAAAAGATTTCCCACGCGCTGACCTTTCAATGCTGAGATGGTGACCACCGGCGCCCAACTAAGAAACTTCATCTGCTCGCGCACTTTGCGTTCAAAAGCCGCCGGCGTTCCGGTTTTCTTATTCTCCAACGCGTCCCATTTGTTTAGCGCCAGGATGATCGAGCAGCCTTCCTCAAATGCATAGCCCGCGATCGCAGCGTCCAGCGCGGCAATTCCCTGCTCGGCATCAAGCAGAATGATTGCCACATCAGCACGCTCCAGACTCTTGCGCGCCATCACTACGGAAAGTTTTTCCGCCATCGCCAGGGTTTTGCCTTTGCGCCTGATGCCGGCAGTATCGATGATGCGAAAGGTTTGTTCGGGAGTTTCGAGCAAGGTATCCACTGCGTCGCGCGTGGTGCCGGCAACCGGCGAGACAATCGCGCGCTCTTCACCCAAAAGCCGATTGAGCAAAGACGACTTGCCGACATTGGGCCGGCCCACAATGGCCAGGCGCAACTCTTTTGCTGGGAGCGCGGTCGGGTCGTCCGCTTCTTCAATCCCTTCAGCTACGCCCTCCCTGACAGTCGGGCTACTGCCCCGGGGGTCCCTTTGCGTCTTTGCGCCTTTGCGTGAAATCTTTTCTGAGCCCTCCCTAACGGTCAGGCTAGTGCCCCGTATTCCACTCACCAACTCATCCAGCATCTCGCCAATTCCATTTCCGTGCTCGGCTGAAATCGGAAAGACATCGGCGAAGCCAAAGCCGTGAAATTCTCCGGCGTCGCTTTCAAAACTCACCGCGTCGGCTTTGTTGGCAGCGACCAGGACGCGTTTTCCGGTCGAGCGCAGCAACCGCGCGAGTTCCTGATCGAGCGGCGTGATTCCTTTGCGCGCATCCACCACCCAGATCAAGGCCACCGCGTCATCAATCGCGAATCCGGCTTGCTTCAAGATATTCGCCGGGATTACCGCGTCGTCATCGGGAACGATGCCGCCAGTGTCGACCAGGGCGAATGACGTCCCGTTCCAATCGGCTTCGCCATAGATGCGGTCGCGCGTAATGCCAGGCTCGTCGCCGACAATCGCGCGCCGCTGTCCGATCAGCCGATTGAACAAAGTCGACTTGCCCACGTTGGGCCGACCGACGATGGCGACCAGGGGTAAAGCCGTACTCTCAACCTTTTTGGACTTCGCTGTCACTTCAAATTCTCTCCGAGCTGGCCACCGATGATAGCGCAAACGGTTGCGGGTCGTTACTTGGGTAGGTCATAATTCCCGGTCACAACAAACCGGCTGTCTATTTGAGGCAAGCCGTAGTCACAATGAAGGGTAGAGTTTGATGACCGAAGAAAACACCGAAGTATCTTATGAAATCCGCGTTGCCCCTGGCGCCGCAGGCAGTGATCCCGAAGCGCCGGATTGGCAGGTATGCGAACTGGAAGACGGCGTCATCAAGAACGACGCAGATATCTACGACAATCTGACGCTTGCCGAAGCCCGACAGATCGCCGGCATGTGGACCAAGAAAAAAGAAGAAGCCGAAGCCTCGTAGCTTTTTATTATCTTTGCGTCTTTGCGCCTCGGCGTGAAAATTCGTTTTGCATAGGTGACAGTTCACGCAAAGGCGCCTAGGCGCAAAGTTCCGCAAGCAGCTACCTTCTCATGACCCAGCAACCCTCCGCGCTTAACAAAACCAGCGTCGACCCGAATCCGATCCGCCAATTCCAGGTTTGGATTGACGAAGTACGCGCCCACGGAGTGTCAGAGCAGGACGCGATTTCCATGACGCTGGCCACCGCGACCAAAGACGGAAATCCAGATGCCAGGATCGTCCTGCTGAAAAGCTTTGACGATCGCGGCTTTGTCTTTTACACGAATTACCAAAGCCGCAAAGCAAACGAGCTAAGCGAGAACCCGCGCGCGTGTCTGCTTTTCTATTGGTCACAACTCTGGCGACAGGTGCGAATCGAAGGCGCGGTCGAGAAAATTTCCGACCAAGAGTCTGACGCTTACTTCCAGAGCCGGCCGCTCGGGAGCAAGCTGGGCGCATGGGCTTCGAACCAAAGTGAAGTGGTTGCCAGCAGGCGGACTTTGGAAGCGCGCTTTGCTGAACTACAAAAACAATTCGGCGATCACGTGCCGCGCCCACCGCACTGGGGCGGCTATCGTGTGAAGCCCAGCGCGATTGAATTCTGGCAGGGCCAGGAGAATCGTCTGCACGACCGGCTGCGTTACCGTTTGCGGGAAAATGGTTCCTGGCTGATTGAGCGCCTGGGACCTTGAGTCAGAACCGCCTGCGGTAGCGGGCGGTTGAACTCTCGTCACCGAACATGAATCAGCATCAGACATCAACCGCCCGCTACCGCAGGCGGTTCTGACCTCAATCCAGCCTCGGGTGCTCCGCTACAAAGTTCACCAACGCTCCTACATAATCCGGAAACTTTGGACAACGAATTCCGTGAGGCTCCAGCAGCTCGCGGGCCCGGGTTGTGTCGTAGGTCTGCTCGAGAAAGAAATACGGCACGGCCGAATGCGGCAAGCCGGTAATCCTTGGCGCCAGCGGCAACATCAGCACGGGATAGACGATGCCGGCCGGCGCGGTGGCCAGTGAATCGCGTCCGCCGATCGCTTTTGAGATCTCATCGAACAGTTGTCGGGTAGTCAGGGGCGCCGGATCGGCAAGCTGCACCGTAGCGCCGATTGCGCGATCGTCTTTGGCCAGCGTAATCATTGCCTCAATCACAAAATCAATCGGCACCAGATTCAGACGCACCTCCTGATTGCCGATGTTCAGGAGCGTCAATCCGCCGGGCCATTTGCGCAGGTAATGAATCAAATAATAGATGCCATCGTACTTTGCCGTTTCGCCCGTCACTGAGTCGCCGCAGACAACCGCGGGCCGGTGAATGGTCACGGGAAGCTCGGCTTTCAATGCATCGACTTCCAACTCAGCTAGATACTTTGTCTGTTCATAGTGATTGCGAAACCCTGAGTCATGGTGTAGTTCGCTTTCCATGATCGGACCTTCGCGCTTACCAGCGACGTAGCAGGTCGAGACGTAATGATATCGCCGCAAGTTTTCAACCGACTTAGCAAACAGGTTGACGTTCAGCGTGCCTTCGACGTTGACGTGCGAGGCCACGTCGCCGGCGACCGCCAGGTCATAGATCGCGGCCAGGTGAAAGATGGTTGTCGTTTCCTGACGCGCGCGCTCCAGGTCGCTGACTGAGAGACCAAGGCCGGGTTTGGTGATATCTCCCTCGACTATCCAAAAATGATTCGCGTCGGCGCCGGTCTCACTGGCGATCTGAGCTAACTCTTCCGCGGCCGTCGCGAGAAACACCGGATGTACCAGCAGAATAAAGCGCGCACCTTCAGCCGCCAGACGCTTAACCAATCGAGTCGCGATGAACCCCGGAAAACCGGTTATGAATACTGTTTCCTCAAACATATGCGTTTAGAGTTCAACTTTCAGTTTGTCAGTCGCGACGAAACAAGTTGAAGCTTGAACTCTGAACTTCAAATGATTGTCGCAAATCACTTCGTCTCAGTATAATCCAAACGTTTTGATCCAACACGTTACGGGTTCACTGAGAATTCTTTCCTGAAAGGCTTCAGTCATGATTCCTATTCGTTTCGCCACGCGGAGAGTGGCGCTTGTCTCGGTCGCATTGATCGCGGCGATTCTCGCTCTTACCACGTCCGCCCTTGAATTCAGCCGCGCGACAGCGCAGGAAAAACGCGACTGTCCAGTCCGCGTGACTCTGCTGCAAGTGAACGATGTCTATCAGTTCGCGCCGGTTGACGGCGGTACCCGCGGAGGTCTGGCGCGCGTTTCGCTGCTGCGCAAAGAGATCATGAAAGAATCACCGCACACGCTCTTCTTGTTGGCGGGCGACACGATCTCGCCGTCGATCGAATCGAATACTTATAAAGGCAAGCAGATGATCGAGGCCTGGAACCTTAGCGGACTCGACTATGCAACCTTTGGCAATCACGAATTTGATTTTGGACCTGCCGTGCTACAGGACCGCATGCGCGAATCGCAGTTCAAATGGCTGGCCGCCAATGTCGTCGACAAGAAGACCGGAAAGTTGTTTGCCGACACGCCGGAATTTGTGGTCCGCGAATTCGATGGAGTAAAGATCGGCTTGTTTGGGATCGTGCTTCAGGATACTTTGCTGACTTCGCGGCCCGGGCCCGACGTGGACATTCAGGACCCTTGCGCCGCGGCGACGCGCGTGATTCCCAAGATTCACGCGGCGGGCGCACAGGTGATCGTGGCCCTGACGCATCTGTCGATGAGCGAAGACAAACAACTCGCGCGCTGTTCTGGCGTGGACGTAATCATTGGCGGCCACGAACACACCCTGCTGGAATCTATGTCCGGTCACGCGCCGATTTTCAAAATGACTTCGGACGCGCGCGAACTGGGCCGGATCGATCTCAACATCTCAAAATCAACGGGCAAGCTGGAAAGCATCGACTGGCAGATAATTCCGGTGACCGACAAGTTGCATGACGACCCGGCCTTCGCTGTCCTTGATCGAAAGTACGGTCCGCTACTGAAGAGTTTGGAACAGCCGGTCGGTCGCACCGATGTTGAATTGGATATAAAGAGCGCCGATGTGCGGACGCAGGAAACGAACATGGGTAACTTTATCGCCGATGCCTTTCGACAGGCCATGGGCGCCGATATCGGCCTGGTAAACGGTGGCTCGATCCGCGCCGATACCACGATTGAACCCGGAGTACTGACCAAACGTGACGTGCTTTCGATTCTGCCTTACAACAATAAGGTGGTGAAGATACAACTCACCGGCGCGGTGATTCGGGCGGCGCTGGAACACGGCGTTGCTTCAATCGGACAAGAGGCGCAGCCCGGCCGTTTCCCGCAGATCTCCGGCTTGCGCTACGCGTACGACGCTAGCCGAAAGCCAGGCGCCCGCATCACCAGCATTACTGTCAACGGCAAGCCGCTCGACGACCAGCGAGCTTACACTTTGGCGACGACGACTTATGTGGCGCTTGACGCCGGCGATGGCTATGACATGTTTCGCAACGCGAAGCTGCTGATTCGACCGGAGCAGGCCCCGTCTGAGACAGACATTTTGCAGAAAGCGATTGCGTCCGTGCCGGCCATCGCGCCAAAGGTTGACGGTCGCATCAAGCGGGTCGATGTCGGAAATCAGAGTACGTGTAACTAGAACCGATCGCGGGAGACAAACTAATCATGACGCCAGCTATTCGTCTCTTCCTTCTCGCCTCCATTTGTCTAGTTTCATTCAACGTTCACGCCCAGACGCGCACTGATTCCGATCTGCTCAACGAGATTTCCCGAATCAAAGCCATCGACAATCACGCGCATCCGCTGAAGTGCGTCGCCGCGGGCGAAAAGCCCGACGATGAATTTGACGCTCTGCCGCTCGACGCGCTAGAGCCGTTCCCCCTGCCGTTGCGTCTGAATACCACCAATCCGGAATTTATCGGCGCCTGGCGCGCGCTCTATCGCTATGCGCACAACGACATGAGCGAAGCGCATGTGCGTGAACTGCTCGCCGCCAAACAACGCGTGCTGAAAGAGCGCGGCGATTCGTTCCCGGCCTGGGTTTTGGATCAGCTCAACATCGAAACAATGTTCGCCAATCGGGTCGCGATGGGCCGCGGATTGTCGGCGCCGCGTTTTCATTGGGTAGCATTTGATGACGCGCTGATCTTTCCGCTGAACAACGAAGCCGCGAAACGATTCAATCGCGACTACAAAGCCTTCTTTCCCGGCGAAGAGCGTCTGCTGAAACGATATCTCGCTGATTTGAAAGTCAGCGCGTTGCCATCGTCGCTGGATGAATATTTGAAACTGATCGTGACGCCGACGCTGGAACGACAAAAGAAAAACGGCGCAGTGGCAATAAAGTTTGAGGCTGCGTATCTGCGGAAACTCGACTTTGACGATCCTGACGAAGCAAAAGCCCGCGCGATCTATGCGCGATTCGTGAGAGGCGGCGAGCCGCCGGCGTCGGGTTATAAAGTCTTACAGGATTTTCTTTTCTATTACGTCGCGCGCGAAGCAGGCCGTCTGGGAATGGCGGTGCACATTCACTGCATTGAAGGCGCCGGCGGTTATTATCGGCAAAGTGGCAGCAATCCTCTCTTGTTGGAGACGGCCTTCAACGAGCCGGCTCTGCGAAAGACGAACTTCGTAGTGATTCACGGCGGCTATCCCTTCACCCAGGAAATGCGGTCGTTGATGAGCAAGCCGAACGTTTACGCGGATTTTTCCGCGCAGACATTTTTCATGTATCCGCGCGAGCTGAGCGGGATTCTGCGCAACTGGCTAGAGTTCTATCCCGACAAAATCCTGTTCGGCACAGACGCGTTTTCTTTCGGGCCGGAAGTCGATTGGCCTGAGGTCGCCTGGCTCTCAAATACTACGGCTCGCCAGGCGCTGGCGCTGGCATTGACGGGAATGATGAACGACGGCGAGATTACTCGCGAACGAGCCAGCGAACTGGCGCGGATGGTTTTGCGCGAGAATGCGAGCAGGCTTTATGGGTTCAAACAATGACTTTGCGCCTTGGCGTGAAATGCGCTTTTCGCAGTAATTGTTTCACGCAAGGGAATTCTCTTCGACAACTGTTCAATTCTTCAATATCGGATCGCGGACATCCTGTCCGCCAGCGGACGAACCCGCTCAGACTTCTCTGGAAGGAATCGCTATTGAAGAGGTTTTCGCGCTGCGCGCTCAGGCGGACAGGATGTCCGCGATCCGTGTTGCTATTGCGTTTCCGGAACAACCGCTGCGCCCTGGATTACGGCCTCTCTGCTTCCTGCCTTAAAGAATCCCAACGCCGAAAGCGCATAGAACAGAATCGCCACCAGCACCACGTACTGAAATCCCAGCAGCATCGACATATTCTCGGCCAGTCCGCCCAGCATCGCGCCGGCAATGTTGAAGCCAAAAGCGCGATCCGCCTCGGCCGTGCGCTTGAAGCTCGCGGCGAAGATCACGCCCGCAAACAGCACCGGAGCAAACACCAGTAGACAAGAACCAGTCACCTGAAGAGTGCGATTCATTCCTAAAAAGAAATCGAGCGGAACGATCGTATTCAACGCCAGAGTCACGAATAGGCCCACATAGTAAGGCCAGAGCCGCGTCACGTTTGTCTTTAGGGTCCAGACATTCGCGAGCAGAATCATTACCAGGACGGCGAAGAAGACGACCGAGTTGACTACCCAGGTGCTGCCGAACAAAAGCGCCATAGTGACTACGGCTTTCGTTTCAATCAGCATAAACCCAGCGCCCAGAAAAAAGATTTGCAGGTTGAGCGGCCCTGAACGCTCTTTGTTCGGCGCGCCATTCTCTGCGCCGCGCCGCGGCACGAACAGGAATATCAGCAACAGCGCCAGCCCGGCCATGATCAGAATTCCGCGCAGACTCAGCGCCGGCATCATCGGCTTGCGCAAATAAAAGAACGGCCAATCGTCAGTCGCGGGCGGCAAGGCGCCTTGCGGTTGGACTACAGTCGCCATCCCGAACTTCTGCCACTGAGACTTCTGCTTGTCGGCTTCTGCCGCCTGGTCAAAACGCTGCCTTTCATCAGCAGCCGGTTGCTGAAAACCGTTCGGCGAATCTGGCGCAGGCGCCTGATCGGTACGCAGAAAATATTCTGGCTGCTGAGTGAAGGCCTGACGCAGGCTGCCGGTGTTACCGGAAAAGAAAACCGTAAAGTCGCCGGCCGTGTTTACTTCCGGCTCGATAACTTTGCGGTAAGGCAAAGTGATGCAGAGCGGATTACCGGCGCCAAAAACCTCATCCAGACTTCGCTGCAAGCGCGAAATCAACCATCCCTGTCGGAAATAGTTATAGACGACAAACGTGCCTTCGGGTTTCAAATGCCGCTTCACATCGGCGAAGGTCTGCTGCGTAAAGAGGTAACTCTCCAGACGAATGTTGCTGTAGCCGCTGTGCAGCACCAGCGAATCCACCAGGGCGTAGATAATCAGATCGTATTTGCGATCGGTGGCCCGCAGAAAGTTGCGGCCATCATCGTTATGAATTTCAACGCGCGGGTCCTGATACGGATGATCCGGGTGATACTGCGTGCCCAGACGATAAATGGCCGGATCGATCTCGACCGCGTCCACGTGCTCGGCGCCCCACTGCAAAGCGCGGCTGACGTCGTTGCCTGAGCCCGCGCCGATGATCATCACGTTCTTAAAAGGCGGCCGGCCGGAGTCGCGATTGAGGATGTGCGGCAGAGCATAAGCCGCGTACCGGTCGTTTCGCGAAACCATGGACTGGTGAAAGATCAGGTTGACCGAAAGCGACAAATCATAAGGCTTGTAATCGATGCGATAGTACGGTGACCAGATCTGGCGCGCTTCCTTCTGGCCCTGAAAATCATTGTGTATGAGTGTGTAGGAAGCCAGGCCAATGACGAGCAGCAACAGCAGGCCCATCGCCGGGGCCAGCACGTAGAGCTTCTTGCGAAAGCGACGGCGCGGAGAGATGAAATAAAAGTAGCCCAGCCCCACCGCCACAAATCCAAACCACCAGATCGGCGACAGTTGCAAGTAAGAGCATGCGGCAAATAAAACGATGCCGACGATGCTGCCGGTTATGTTGATGGTGTAGGCCTGCACGCGGTTGGGCCAAAGATTCAGCGCCCGTCCAAGTTCCTGGCCCGGCCCAATCATGGCCATTGCGATCACGATAAAGAAGAATCCACACAGAACCTCGACTGGTATCGGATAACGAAAGATGTCCGGCGTGTGCGTGGCCACGCCAAAGAAAACCACTTGCGGCGAAGCACGTCCTTCGTCCCACTTCACGAACGAGCCACTGGTGATTTCTACTATGTGCGCGGCGGCCATGGCTATAACCAGGAAGACCGGTGTCCAGGCCAAATAGTTGCGGCGCCGATTCGCGGCCAGACAGCCGACCGACATTCCCAGAAAGCAGGCCAACAGAACAACGTTGGTGAAAAATGTCAGGTGCAGAGCATGCGCCGGAAACCAGCGAATGCCGGCCAGCTCGAGAAAAAGAATCAGCAGGCTGATCAGGAACAACTCAAAGCCGGCGCCAGCGCGCGGGGCAGAGACTTGTGCAGCGGGGGTATTGTTCACAGGCGGTCCTCGTTTCTGGATCAGATAAGTTCAGAGTTCAAGGTTCGGAGTTCCGACTTTAGTCGGCACTGCTTAAGCAAGGGCCGCCTGAAGGCGGAACTCCGAACGCTAACCTTTGGTTGCCGGTCGCAAACAGCCAGCTAAAAGATTGCACTCTAAGCTGACAACCAACGTTAAATCAATCAGACCATTTGATTTGAAAGAGTGCCACGGGCGTCCCGCCGTGAATCATGCGCAAGATGCAGCATGCCACATCAGAATCAAAATCATTTGAGTTCAACTTCCACCGGCGCGGCACCGTGAGCCTGGTAGACCGCGGGCCAGTTTGAGATGTTGATGCCATAAATCCAATCCGAATCCGGCAGCACCGCGAAACGAATTGTGAGAGGCTGGCCCCGCGCCGCGCGCCAGCGCGCTGAGAATGAATCGACCTGCCACTCCTGAATTAGCGGCGCCTTGGGATCTTCTACCGGCACCTGACGCCAGCCGCAATCACTGCCGTTGACGAACAGAGTGACTCGCGTTTGAATCTGCGACGGCTGCGCGTCGTTCGGCAAGAGCGGCTGGATGTGCGCGCGCACGACGATTTTCCCAACCCGTCGATAGCCCTTGCGCGCCGGCACCACGTATTCGAAGTACCCGGCGCCGGCTCCCCAAATGTACCCGTCGCCGCCGCCGAGTTTTTCAAAACCACCCCGCACGACCATGTTCGGCCACACGCGGTACAGGATCGTGCCATCGGGTTGATAGATGGGTTCGGGTTGTACCGCCTTTTCGTTTGGGTCTCGCGCGAAAACAAACTGGCGCGGCACCAGATGCCTCGCGGCGTCGAGCGTAGCCGGTGGCGGCGAGGCGTTTACCAGCGACGTAAACAGGTGCGCGCCGCCGGTGATTTCGGCCAACAGGGCCGCATCGCGCGGAATCGTCCAGGTCACCCCATAGCCGCGTTGCGGGTCAGGCGTCAGAATCCAGAACATCGCGCCCGACGCGCCTTCGCGCGCGGCATTATCGAAATACGCTCGATACCAATCCGCCGGCGACAGACCTTTATAACCGTCGCCGGACATGCCGAACTCGCCCACAACCAGAGGCTTTCTCACTGAGACAGCGGCGGCCACGCGATTCTGTATGAACTCTCCCAGGGCTTTCGGTGAATCGACAAAACTGTCCGTGTCGTCGCGGGGATAATTGTGCACGTCGCAGTAGTCGACGTTCGGCAGCGCTTGATCAGCGAGCCACTCGCGCCGTTCCGCCGCCGAGCGATAACCCCAATCGCCCGGCACGATCGGATGATCGGGATCGAGTGACTTCAGATAGGAACTCATCTCAGCCAGCCACGCCCGGCGCTCAGCCCAACGTCCAGTCAGGCACTGGGCTTCGTTCATCAGTTCGTAACCAAAGATGGTTGGATCGTCGCGGTACATTACGCCGCTGACGGTGTTACGCCGCGTCGCAATTTTCTCGACATGCTCGCGATAAAGGCGGCGAGCAGTCTCGTTCGAATAAAACAGCATCGCCTTTTCTTTGTTTATGCCGTAAGGATATTTGTCGTCATCGGCGCCGTCGATGCCGGCCCAGCGCAGGTATTGTGTCACGCCGCCCGTGTCGCGCCACCAGTTTGACAGACAGAGTTGCACGCGCAGTCCGTCGCGCGCGGCTTCGGCGATGACCCGATCGAGAAAGACAAACTGCTCTTCGTTCCATTCGCCCGGCTTGAGACGAAAATAATGTGTGCGCGGCCAATCGTTAAAGTCACTGACCGGCTTGACGTCATTAGGCCCGCCTTCACCCGTCGCCCAAACGCGCACGACCTTGATGCCTAGGCGAGCAGCCTGCTGCAAAGTTTCCGGCATGCGCGCGCGGTCTTCGTCGCGACACATCACCGCCACATTCGCGCCCACGAAACGAAACGGCTTGCCGTCGATCATGAACCGCGCGCCATTCGTATAGACAAACGCGGGGCGGCCGTGACGCCTGCTATCGCGCCACTTTGAAATCGCAAACAAAACCGCCGCGCCCGCAATCAACGCGGACACGGCGAAAAGCAATTGTTTTCTGCTCATCAAAACCGGAGCGACCAGCCGGCCACGCGAAAGCTAACGCGGATTGGTCAGACGGACAAATCCCATCACGGCACAGATGCCGCCGAGCACCACAAAGACATTGAAGAATGCGCCAAAGCCGAGTACCGAATCAAAGTCGTTCTGCTGCGCGCCCATAACCGCTACGATTCCCAGCAAGACAAACTGGATGTGGTAAAGGAGTAGGAACAGCGCAGCAAAACTAAACCAGCGTGTCGAAGCGCCAAAGGCCCGCGCCCGCGCAAATCCGAGGACCGCCGCGATTAGCCAACCGATGCCGCCCGCAATCAGGAGGCCGAGAAACACCGGATAGAAGTATCCGGGCTGTTTGGCGCTCATTCCGCTTTGCAAAAACATTTCGGCGAATAGTGGCTGCATCGTTCCGCTGCTCCTCAGGCAAGGTCAAGAGATATCCAGATGTCTGGCATTAATAGAATCGGATCAGAAGAAAACGCCGCTCGCGCTTGAATGTTTTCCAGCGCCAACGGCGTCTCCAGATCATGCTTTCATTCCCGGCCTGAGGTCGGGAAGCTCAAGCCGGCGAAAAGTGTGCTGGGTGCTGAAGGTCTGTCGCGAGCAATCATCCAGTGTCGCGGTGATGCTTCCAACCCCTTCTACTGGGTAATGTGAATTTCCTCTTCCTTGTTCACGTGGCGCAGGAACAACATGAGCGCGCAGGCGCAGAACACGACGGCCAAACCCAGCGAAATCCAGCCGTATAAGTGTCCTGTCCCAGTATCGGTGACGTACTTGTAAAACTCATAAATCGCGCCACCCAGCGAGGCCACACCTACAATTGACAGCAGAAAGTCAACCATAATTTAACCTCCGGTGTCCGGTAAACTCTTCGAATGAAAGTTACAGAAAAAGCCCCGTGACCGTCACGGCGAAAAATGTTTATCCCGACTTGAACGGCTGCATGTTAACGCCACCATCCGGATAAGGCAAGCCCTTCCGATGCGATCGAGCGACGCTTGCGGTTCTCAAAATCTGAAGCCGGCAAGGTTCCCTTCAGGATCGATTGTCAGCGCACCTGCCAGATATGCGAGTTCACCGCTCGGTGACTGCAAACGAATGCTATATTCTCCCGGCGGAGCGTTGGGCGCAACGGTAATTTCGAAACTAATCACGGGATAAGAAGTAGCAAACTCCTCAACTACCAAACTGGCCGGATCGACCGTGATAAAGGGCGAACTGACGGAAATTCCGTTGGCCAAAATCTGATCCAAACCCTCGCCCCCCACATAAACCGTCACTGTCTCGCCCGGTTCCAGAGGCAATGCCACCGTCGATAACTCGCCGTTCATGCCAATGACTCGGGGCTGCAGTGTTGGTGGCGGAGTCGAAAGTCTGATGAAGCCAAGCGAAGTCGCGGCCTGGCGGGTAACGCTCACAGACTGGGACGCGCCGGCGCCGTCTCCGACGAAACTGCGGAACACCGGCCTGGTTTCCGCCAAAGCTGAATACGACCCACCCGCCGAGGCGATGTCGGCAGCAGAGACTGGCCCCTCCAGGCTTTGACCGATCAGGCGATACTGCCCGGGGGTGATGGCGCTGAGGCGAAAATCTCCCGAGGCCAGAGTGACGCTGCCGGCGACGACTCTTCCGGTCAGTACGTCTTCGGCAAAAACGTGCCCGCCAAAGATCGCTTGTGATTGTCCTGCCGGGCCATCTGCGATCAGCCGGCCGGAAATCGAGCCCATTCCATTCAGCGATCCGTAGAGCGCTCGCGCCCCGGCCTCATCGTCTTCAGACAAAGTCCGTTGGGTGAACGCAGGCAAACCGTAAAGGCCGTTCTTTGCCTGGCGCGGCTGCATGGTGGCGCCGATGATTGCTGAATGTTCCAGTCCCAGCAGATGCCCGACCTCATGCGTGAAAGTTGATTCGAGATCGTAAGTGCCAAACGTTCCATCGGTCGAGAATAACTGAGTAGGATTCAGGGCGATGTCGGCTTCCACGATCGCTCCGCCTGAATCATGAAAGACTCGCGTCCGGCCAGGACTCTCTGAAGTTCCAAACGCTGCGGAGTTCTCTGTGGAAACAGTGATCAGGTTAACGCCGTCACCGGCATTCGGCGGGCTGATTGTCTGCGCCGTGGATCGAGTCTCGAAGAACTGAATGTTGGCCACACTCGCCCAGCGATCCAGCGCCCGACGGGCGGCCCCGATTACATCGCTGCCGGACTTGATATTGGCGGGCGGCGAACTGAGCGAAGTTGAGAAGGAAACGATGATCGGCCTTGTCAGCCAGCGGCGCGCAACTATGCCTGAGCTGTCGCGGTACTGCAGCGTGTACGCGCGCACCGGCGCCTGTGCGCTAATAAGGGCGCACACTGCCACAATGGCGCTCAGTCCCCTTCGGCTCATTTCTCTCTCTCGATTCGGGAAGACACTCAGTCGCAACTGTACTGATTAAAAGCCGGCGCGTTTACTTCAAAAAAGCCGGCGCGGGAAAGGATGGCCCCCGCGGGCAAATCTTATCACGGTCACGGCACAGTTTGGTTTCGTTTTTCCGGGTCCGCGCCAGAATCCGTGGAGCAAGTTTCAGAGCCGGGATTTGTGGATGCTCTGGTATTGAGTACTATCTTGAGCAACCCAAGGCTGTTAGCTGGAAACTAAAGGAATTGGCGGCTTGCGGTTACTACAGCCCAACGCTTACAATGTCCGGCCTGACTGCTGAATCACTGGGTAGTCGTTCGTTCTATTTTGGCTCAATCTCCTGTGGTATTTTGATCGTTCGTTCGGTGTCTTAATGTTGAGATTCGTTCTTGCTTTCCTGTGCGCGGCAGTGGCGTGTATGCTCGTCGCCGGCGCGCTTTCTTCAGCTCAGTCACCGGCAACCTCGACGCCGGATCCGTTTGTTGCCCAAATCACACACGCCCAGGCAGGGCGAGACTCTTCCGCGGGTGATACGTCGGCTAACGGCCGCTTCGTCGTAATCGAATCCGACGGAGACATCGCCACTGAGAAAACAGCCACTCGCAATAACCAGGACGGCAACCGCGAGATTTTTTTGTTTGATTACGCGCAACGACGAATTTTTCAGATTACCGACACCAAGAGCGTATTGAAGCCTGCCGGCAGTCCTTCGCCAAGCCCGAGTCCGTCACCGAGTCCAAGCGCAAGTCCAACGCCCACTCCGGTTGATCCGAGGGACGTGGCGATCGAAATAAGCAACAATCGTCCGATGCTTAGCCTCCAGCCGGCCCTGGTCGCCGGCCAGCGCACGTACACGATCGTTTTTAGTTCAAATGCACCCGTCACTCCGGCGAGTTTTGACGGCACAGACCCTGGCGCGCCAACAAACGCTGACATGAACCAGGAGATCTGGACCTATCAATTTACCGTTGCAGACACTTTGGATCTTTCAAGCGGGGCCGAGGTCGGGCCCATAGATCTGACAACGGGAACCTTTACGCGCATCACGAATACTCCGGCCAGTCGCGCGCCATCGCCGGCAACTTCGACTGCGCCCGCGTTTATTGCCGACGATAATCGTGACGCGACCATCAGTGATAATGGAAACATAATCGCGTTCATTTCGACGCGGGATCTGGTAACGGGTGGTAACGTCGACACTGGGGCAATCCCTAATCCTGAAGTCTTTCTTTTCAATCGTACGACTGCGGCTTTTACCGAGATAACGAATACAATAACCGCCTCAGTTGCCAATCCAATCTTTAGTTCGAACCCGTGCCTTTCCAGCGATGGTTCGGTGCTCGCCTTTATTTCTAACGCGAACCTGGCTGCGACCAATGCCGACGGAAATGCGGAAGTTTATCTTCGAGATGGCTCCGGTCTGCGCCAGGTGACCAGGACGAAGGATCCTGTCGATTTGCAGGGTCATGCTCTGGCGACCGCAACAATTTTCAGCTATGGCAGAAGACTGAGTCGGAATGGTAAGTTTCTGGCCTTCGAGAGCCTGGCTAACGATCCAAAAGCGGATGGAACAAATGGGACGTTTCGCGCGACCTTTGTTTACAATGTAGCGACGGACACGTTCGCCCAGCTTACCCCGCGCGCCACAGTATTTCCGGGTGACGTCGGGTCGTTCCCGACCTTTACCGACTATGACTCTTCGCTGAGTCCAACCTCAGTAGTATTCACTTCGTTTTTAAATCTCAAGTCCGATGGGACAATATTGGCCAACGCGGACATTGCCGGCTTGAATCCGCAGAATACTTTGCAGCTCTTTCTCTCGCCATTACCGCCGCCGCTGCCTGCAGCGCCGACCGGTCCGTTCATTCGCCTCACGAACACGACCGGACCTGCTGGCGCAGGCCTGCGCGGCCTTCCCAGCGACTCTCGGCGACGCGTCGCATTCAGTCTGCAAGGCGCGGAACTCGGAGGCGGTAATCCAGATTTTTCGAAGGAAGTTTTCTATCAACTATCCCCGGACATCACCACCGTGTCGACTGGATCGATTTCACTATTGACCGGCGCGAGCCTGATTCCGGTCGCCTCTCCGACCGCGAGCCCGAACCCGAGCAGCAGCCCGTTCGTTGTGCCCGGACTGGCAACCGGCGAATTGGCGATCGCACAATTCACCTTGAGCCCGGGGCCTGCGCCAGCGTCGGTCAGCAATAGCAGCGCATCCGAAACCAAACGCTCACCGGCCTTACCTGTCGAGCTAAACGGCGTTTCAATTTCAATCAACGGCGCGGCTGCCGGGATTTACTCGGTAAGTTCTTCGTCGATCAGTTTTGTCGTGCCCATCGGTCTCGCCCCGAACACCGGCACGGCGAGCTATCCGCTCGTTATTAATTTTCACAACGAGGCCGCCGGCACTGGAACAGTGATTCGGGGCCAGGTGGTAATTGTTGCCGCACAGCCTGATATCTTCACCAACACCAACGGACCAGGCGGGCGCGCCGTTGTTTGCAACATCACGAATCCTACGATTGCTACGTGTGTAATCGAGCCATTCAATGTCACTACGCTCAATGCCAGTGGCACCGTGGTCGCCACGGTGCTTGAGATTCATCTAACCGGCATCCGTGGTATATCCGCCAGTGCGATCAGCGTCACCATCGGTACGACGGCGATCGTTCCGTCAACAGCGATTTCGTTGGATCAGCCGGGATTTGACGTAGTAGACATTACTCTGCCTTCAACGGTTGATCGAGGCGATTTGCCAATAGTGGTCAAGGTGGGTACCGCAACCAGCCGGCCGACTGACTCAGCGCCGCACGTGACGATCAATCCGTAGGCCAATAATCAGGTAGGCCGTCCGTCGGATCAAGCGAGTTAAGTTCACGCTGGCGCGCGCAGAACGGCTCTCTGTTACCTGGTTCGCGCGGACTCGGGCATGGTGGCGAAGCATTCATCTTGAGATGATTTCCGTCCATTGAGCGGTAATCTTTTCCCAACCCAAGACATTTCTCACATAGTCTGCGCAATTGTCCGAAATAGCCGCTCGTAAATTCCTGTCGGAGAGCAACGCGCTGATGAATGCGTACAATACTTCCGACTCATTTTCATTATGTGTTAGTTTCCAACATACGTTATCAGGAAACTCGCGATACTGATTTGTGTCGCTAACGATCGTCGGTTTTGCGGCAGCCAGAGCGTGCATCAGAGTGCCCGACGCTTCGCCCATCGAAGGATTTCGCAAGTTGATAATAATGTCCGACGCGAATAGGACGCTGAAGTAATCGGCTTCATTTTGATATCCGGTGAAGATGATTTCTTCGCGATGCCTTCCGGACCGCACCTCTGACACTAAATCCTTAACTTCGGGCGATGGCTCGCCGGCAAATACCAGTTGCACGGGATATCCAGCATCTATCAATCGCTTGACGACATCTATTTGCAGACCCGGCAACTTATTTCGATTGATGAATCCAAGACAAGTTATGACGAAGTAATTATCTCTCAGGGCTAACTTGCGCTTAAGGTTCCTGATCTCTTCTTCACTCGGCTGATAATTGAGCTTCGCAAAGTGTGGGATAACCTCTATGTGTTGGTTGTTAGTAAACTGATTCTTGACCCACCGATGATGGACGATAACCTTCCTGCTTCTGCTAACGATCGCTTGCGACATCGGAGATTGGGACGAGCCCGGGAGCAGCCGATTAATTAGCGTTTGAAACCCTTTATGCCGTTCGGCTCCGTCACCGCGGGGTAATGCTTGTCTATACAGCTCGCGATTCTGACGATAGAAGGCTTCATACATGAAGGCACTGAGATTGTAATCGTGTAGAACTATCGTGCCCGGGAAGTTCCATGCAAGTTCATAAATTCCCTTGTGAAAATCGCTATTGTTCCCGAGGTGATAGATCGCCTCATCGTAATCTTCATGTTGCGCCGAGAAGGCGGCCAGTGGGAAAACAGCAAATTCCTTTTGAAGTTCAGTAACGGGCGCTTCATTGTCGTAGTACAGATCAATATCAAAATGAGGTCTAAGTCCTTTGACAAGCCAATAACTATAATTGGCAATGCCGCTTCTTTGTGGAGGGAATGGCGAAAGCCAGGCTATTTTCGGAAGTCTGTTAGCGGAGGTGTTCAAGGCGCTTGGATGACTCTACTTCACTTAGGTCATTGAATTGTCTGTATGAACCTGGTGTCGAGCCCCTAGGGTTGGCCGAATCTGGTTCGGTACTCTCCGGAGTTGAAGAATCCCTGTACCAGGGTAGGTTCGTTTTTCGGCCGGCTTCTGTAAATCTGTAACCAGTAATTGTAGCCTTCCGGATCAGGATCGCGCTTCAGGTAGACAAAGTAACACAAGGTGACAAAAGCTTTATCGTCCTCAGGTTTCGCTGACGAATTGTCGATTAGATTCAACAATGCCCCGGCGCGAGTCAGCTTGCCCTGGCCAAGATTTTCGATCAGCGTTCCCCGTTCGGATTGGTCCGCTGTTTGGCCGGAAGTCTGGAGCAGCTTGTCTACATACTCACCATTACTCAGAGCCTCCGGATAGGAATTGAGAAATTCCGGTCTGCCTACCCATTCCTCGGCAAAAGCGACTTTTCCCTTGCCGGCGGCAATCAGTTGGTTCACGTCGCGTTCCCACTCGACATGTTTCGGTGCCCGTCCCAGTGCCGCCTGATAAAGACGAAACACAAAACCGCCAGTATCCTGGAATTCGCGCGAGTTAAGCAGATTCAGGTCTTCACTGATGCGACGATCGAGAACACAGGGAAGTTCTCCCCGGCAGTCGTTAATTAAGGTTGTCCATTTCTCCGACTCAGCCTTTTCAGGTTCGCGATGGAGAATATCCAGGTACTGCTGTCGCACAAAGGAATAGCTCGCACTTACTCGGCGGGGCGTTTCTGTCTGCGCATTCGGCTCGGTCTTTGTTATCGCATAGAGATCGTCCGGTGCGAGTGGGTTTCCGTAACTATTGATAAATCTGATTCGTCCGGCGGCTATTCCGCGCGAGATTAGAGCTTCAATAGCCTGGCGGCTGTCGGCCGTGAGCAAAGAGTTGTGCACCACCAGGTAAGAGGCCGGAATGGTCTCGAGAAGGTCGATAAACTTATCGGGAATGGGCCGCGTCAAAGTCAACGATTCGATCTGCTGAACAAAGGGAGGAGAGAAACTTGAGCTCGCAGTGATAATCGGACGGCCATGATCGGCGGCGCGGAGTACATAGCTTTGATATGCATAATTGTCCTTTTCGGCCGGAAGCTCAACCAGCCCGCCCAACATAGGCGTCTGTTTCAAACGAAGTGTGAGCGCATCCGGATCGGCTTCGCCGCGAGCGAATTGAATTGGCGCCACTCGCTGTTCGAAGAGTATTAGAACAACGAGCACCGAATAGACAACTGTTCGCGGCACGCGCGGACTCCAGCGTCTCACCAATTTTGCCACATGAACTGCGCCCAACCCCGCCAGAATCGCCAGGCCCACAAAGCAGATCATCGCCCAACGCGCGGGCGCGCGGATGCTTCTGAAAGGAAGGATCACCGCGAACAGGAAACGATGAAACGGAAAGTGCATTCCGAGAGAACCGAAAAAGCCGGTGACGGTCCAAATTAGTCCCAGCAGTATCGCAATTGCGCCGGGATTGGATCTGAAACTCGCGAAATAGTTTTTTTCGCCGATGATGCGTCGAATGACTTCCGGAACCGCGATTAAAAACCGAATACCCACGGTGAAAAGAAAAAAGACCAGCGGACGAATTGGATGAGAGGATCTCAATAGTTCAACCCCAAATAATCGAAGGTGAATACTGCCATAGCCTATGGTCAAAAGTGTGATTAGTAACCCCGCAAAGGCGACGAGATCCACCAAGACGGTGAGCAAGTGGCGAGGAATAACCAGGCCCGTCTTCGTCAATTTGATCGTGGGAAACTTTTTTGCGATCGGGCTGATGAGCAAGAACGCAGCCACAGCCAGAAGCGGTGGTAGAAGTCCGGGGAAAAGCGACAGTTCATCTGACGCCGCCGCGCCACCCAGCCCTTTCCAGAACTTATTTCGCTCGCTGACCGCCAGCCAGTTAATAGGTCGCGCCGATAGAGTTACCGCGTCCGCGGCGCTGCGCGCGAAACCATACATCTTATGAACGCTGTAATACGGATACAGGAATCCCACGATGGCCAGTAAGGCAATGCCGAGAACAAGGCCGCCGCGTAGCCAGAAGGTCCGGTCACGTCCCAGACGACACCACCATAAAAGAAAGATGGCTGACAAAGCGAAGGGAATAAGCGTCAAGGTAAACCACACTACGCAAGTCAACGCATTCATGAGAAAAGCAAAACCAAGCCAGAGGGAACGTGACCAGGTGCGCCGGCGGGCGAACAGAACCAGCGCCTCAAGCATTAGTGGAATCCATCCGGCAAATATCAGCGGCAAATGAGGTAATCTTTGGAAATGATATGGTACAAAGGCAAACACTATGGCTGCGACCCAGGCAGCGCCGTTTGAGCCGGTCAGCGTCCGAGTCAGACGAAACATCCCATAACCCGAGAAAGCAAAAGCGACGAGCGTCGCCAGGCTAAAGACTGTCAGCGGACGAAAGCCAAGCGCGTAAAGCGGAAAGAATGGAAGCGCAACTCCGTAGTCGTTCTCACTAAAAGCGAGCGTGTCCTTATAAGGGTAGAAGATCGTCGCGTTGAAAAGGTTCAGCGGGTCATGAACGGTCTGGTGATAATCCCACCAGGTGAAATAGGTGTGAAGGTAAGGATCTCCTTTGTCGGAAACCGCATCACGCAGATGCAGGATCCAGGGCCATGTCATGATGGCGGTTAAAACGAAAAGCCCGAGGAATACTGAAATTTCGCGCAGGATGATGCGACGTTTCATGTGATCGCCGTTGGCAATGAGTTTTCTTTTTCAGTCTGAAATGCTAAATCCAAGTATTCCCTCGAGTCGTCGCCGCTCGCTTCGCTCTTTTTCTTCCACTCCTCTATTACTTCCGCAGGGGACGATGCTCTTGCAAAACCACCGTCAACAGGTTGAAGTATCGTAGCTGTGTATCCCTGCGCAAAAATGTCATCAAGTAACTCATCGCCTCGTGTGGCCGAATACTTTTCCAACAACGCGGGGAAGAATTCCATGAGTATGACCGGGTGATGTTTTTCGACGACTTGCTTCATACCCCGCCACGCTTTTCCTTCTGAACCTTCGACATCCATCTTAATCATGTCTACGCGAGGTTCATTCCGCAGCAAGAAATCCAAAGTTACTGCGGGCACGATCACCGCCTCATTATCATCTTCGCCCAATTCATCGACAAAGCCATTACTAAACCCACAGGAGAAACTCATGAGTTTCTCTGCGTCGCTAATTGCAAATGGATAGACCAGGACGTTATCGAGCCCGTTTCGATGCAAGCTCATGTAAAGCAACTCGCAGTTTTTGGGATTGCATTCGACGGCAATCGTCCTGCCTGAAGTCCCTATCTGAGTCGCCGCGACCAGCGTAAAGTAGCCGATGTTTGCTCCGACGTCGACAAAAGTCGAGCCTTCTTTCAAATGCTGTTTCAGAAAAGAGGTTACGTGAGGTTCATACTGTTTGGTCTGGACTATTTGTTCGCCAACGTCCCAGTCATACTCGTAAACATAAAGGTCGAAACCATCGAGTGCTACCCGCTTGATACCTCGTGCCCTCGCGCTGGTTGCATATTCTCTGGATTTACAAAAATACGCGGCCAGCTTCGAATAAGTGAACTGTTCGCTTGCCAGTCTTTGACTCCAAAATTTCCAACCTTCCTCGCCTGGCTCGCGACCTAATAGAAGGCGGTAACAATAATAAATATCGTCCAACGTCGCTTCATCTGACCAGCGAGGCTTGAGAGGTTCATCCATGGCAAGTGCAAATCATCCCATCAAAATTTGAACTCTAAACGACTTCAACCTCCAGCCGTACTATTGGAGATCCATTGTGCTCAAACCAACAAACCATTTCGCTCACCAGGTCGCATTGCAGAATATACTTGCCGGTTGTTGAGGGCACGACAACCTCGGCGTTAAATTCAACTGTTTCGCCGGGAAGAATCTCACGTCCTTTGCCCGGCGTCAGACTATGACGGAAATAGTCGATATCTAATAATGCGCCGCTATGATCGAAAAGCTGAATGCCGAACCGGACGGACCCAAGGTGTGCCGGCAAGGGGATCGGTCTCAGGCGGAACAACTTCCTGGACCGGGCGCGAAGATCATCTCTCCACTTCGATCGCGTTTCGTCCGGACGTGTAGGGAGCCAAACGCTGGAACCGCTGTTTTTGACCACTGCTTTGAAATGCAGCGGCTTGCCGGCAGCGATTCGGGTTGACGTTGCCTCGATTGCTAGCTCAGCCATTAACCCGGCGCGATGACGACTATCGGCAGGAACTGCAGATTCACCTTTGATTAAAAAGAAGACGCGGCGATGCTGCATCTGTTCACGCGTCTCAGAAATGTAGCGCTCGCCCGAATCTTCCCCGCTCAGGTAAGCTTCAAATTCTCCCAGGGAAAGCAAGAAGGGGTCCGGGTGAACGAGTGCCAGCTTGATGTCCGTAAACCCCGCTCTCTGCGCCTCGCTCCAGATTTCTCTAACGTCAATATCGTTTTCAATAACTCGGTTCGTCCGCATCTCGTTTTGGGCCTGAGGGGATTTCGAGTGATCGGGGCCGGGTTCTGAGAAGCCGGCGATGCCACCTTCTTTGAGAACTCTTCCCATTTCCCGGATCACCTGCCCCGGATTGGGCACATGATGAAATGCTTCCCAGCAGCTAATTCGATCGACACTATCATCAGGGAGATCAAACCTCTGACCGTCAAATTGTAAGAATCGCGGCTCAGGTTGGTTGCCGATAAGGGGATGCCGTTGATACAGCCTTTGGCCGATTTTGAGCGCAGACGTTGAGACATCGAGGGCAATGACCTTAAGACCCAGCTGGCTGAGAAAATGCGAGGTCCAACATGATCCCGCGCCGAAGTCGAGGATGGTCATGTCAGGCAGTAAGTTCAAGCCTCGCACAACCTGCGCGAAACAAATAAGCAACTCGGGGGTCTCGTCGATTTCGGCAAAAGGTTTCGCATGAAGGCTGTCCCAATTGACTCGTTGTGCGAAAAACTCCTCGGCTGTTCGACACAATTCTTCAACGCTCACTTCCTTCATGAGCTTACGTACATCGATAAAGTCAGAGTTGATTGCTTCGCTACTCATGATCCACACCGGCGCTCACCGCTACTCTCTTGCGCTGAGCATCGCCTACGCAATCAGCAAAGGCTTTAAGAGTAGCGCGGGCCGTTTCCGGCCAGGAAAACTGCTTAGAGTATTCATACCTTCTTTGCCGGGCCTGATAGTCCATTGGCGCTCGTAAAGCCTGGTAGAGACTATCAGCCATTTCGTCAATATTGTAAGGGTCAAAATAAATTGCCAGTTCACCGCCGACTTCGGGAAGCGACGAAGTGTTTGACGACGCCACCGGAAGACCGCACGCCAGGCCTTCCAGTAAGGGAAGTCCAAATCCCTCGTAGAGGGATGGAAAAAAAAGACAGCGGGCTCTTTGGTAGAGCGCACGCAAATCGTCATTATCAATAAAACCAGTGAGCCTGACTTTCCCGGTCAACCCTAAACGATCCACGCGACGAAGCATACGACTCTTTGCTTCATCATCCAGACCGCACACGATAAACAGTTGTGTGGCGCTTATGTTCTGATCCCCCACGTATCTTTTCTGTAATCTGGCAAAGGCTTCCAGGGCTCGATCCATGTTCTTCCGGGGATCGAAGCCGCCCGTGTAAACCACGTAATCGTTCGCGCCGGCAAACTCCGGGAACGGATAAGGCCGGAATGAACTGTCTGCTGCCAGCGGGGTCACGACGTGCCTCTTGGTTTCCACTTGCAGCATTCTGGTGAAATCGGATTGTGTGTGTCGGGAAATATGGAGAAAGAGATCATAGTCTCGCTCCAACAGGTGCAGTTTTTTCTTATAAGCGGCCCTGGCTGAGGGCGAACGATGTTTGGCATACTCCTTTGCCATCACCAGGATTATCAAATCGAAGATCGTCACGGCGAATTGGCAACCACTTGCTTTCCCAGCAGGGAGGACTACATTGTCCATCAAAGCGTTGGGAGACCAATAGAGATCTATTCCTCGCTCCTCAATATCATCGTTCAAGGCACTCGAATAAAGCTCGGCGGAATATTCCCGGCCGCGCTGATGAACGGCACGAATATCATAAGCTGGGTCATCAATGATGCAGAGCTTCGCCCGTGCCCACGGTGACAAGCTATTGAGGTGCGCGCCGAGTGGTGTATTTATGTAGAAGTCATTCGTAAAGTCGCTCGCCAGAATATTCTCGACGCTGTTTTTGAAATATATGCCTATCCCTCGGTTGATCTCGGGAGTAAGAAGCGTCTGGCCGTCAATTAATATTCTCATTTCGGGGAAGGTCGCGCTGGACGAAGACCGCAAGTCCGGTCATGCAGCCGGAGCAACTCATGTCAGCTCGCAGTCGAACAAAGCTGTTCAGATTTTTGATGTTGACGAAACTCTCGTAAGTATCTTGCGAGCACCGCATCGAATGAAAACTCTCGCGAAACATATTGTTGCCCGTTGGCGGCTAATATCTTACGGACCGCATCTTGTTCTTCCAGATATTCCAGGGCAAGACCAAATTCGTCGCCATTTGCGACGTACAAACCCCCGTTGCATCTTCTGACGTGATTTGTGGTCACGGCGCACCCGGCCGAGACTATGGCTGGAACTCCGAGCAGCCAGCCCTCCATTATTACAATGGAAAAACTCTCGTTCTCAGAAAGGTTAATAACGCCTTTCGATTGCCTGATGACGTGCTGCTTCGTCGCTTCCGAAACGAAACCAAGGTCAATGAAATGATCGGTTGAAGGAATGAGAGACTTGTCACCCCCGCCGATGAAGATCAGTTTGGTGTCGCGCCGGAATTTTTCGGCATAGCTGGTAAACCATTGACAGAGCAGTCGAACGTTTTTCCCGACTTCCTTGCGACCGGCGTAGACAAAATAGCTATCGGGCAGTCGAGGTGAGATGGCCCCTTGTTGGTCATCAGATATTAGCAACTCGACACCAACTCCGGTAACGACACCTTCAACGATTCGTCGTCCCACTTTTTGGCCATACTGTCTAATCGTCATCTGCTTTTCTTCGGCAGAGTTAAAAAAGATGAGTTTCGCATGGCGAAGCAAGGCTTCCGTAGTTCCCCAGTAAAACTGTGGCTCGTCATGGAAACATGGAATCAGCGAGATCTTACCCGGATACCTGTTTATGACTGAATTTGTCAGACCGTGAAAATACGGGAGCGCGATAATCTCATAATCACCGTCTGTGAATCCTGCCAACTCGTCAACCAAATCGCTACTGTTGATACCATAGTCGAAAAAGTCTTGCTCATCCCGGGCCGTCAGATTTGTTCCGCGCCGCAGCTTACCGATTACCGCGTCATAGCGTGCTCGGCTTTTCACGGTTGCGAATCTTCTTGTTTCTATTCCCGCAACATCGTAAACACCCGGCCGGTAATGGTCCTTCCACCAACTATCGTAGGGTGATAAAGAGCAGGTAGTGAAAACCATCGTGGGGATGCCGCGCTTATCAAACTCACGGGCCATTCCTTTTGCCAGCAGCTCAGCACCTCCGGCAAAACGCTCGAACCAGGGAGTAACGATAATTATTTTCTTGGCGAACATCGCGCGTGAAGCGGGTACGACGAATATGAATCAAACCTTCCAGCCGATGATCCCGTAGTCGGGCGCACTGTAAAAATATTCATTGAAGCGTTTGATTATCTCGGTGTTGCCGTCGATTCTGGCCGCGTCCCACGGACGAAGCTTCATGACCTCGATGCGGCCCAGGCCGCGCGATTCGAGCAGAAACTGGAGGGTCGCGCTGGGAATTGGATTCCGATGCGTTGGATCCGCATAAAAGCTATAACTGCCGACCATGAAGTTCTCCGGGTTGGGTGTTTCCAGGATAAGCAGCCCGCCGGACTTCAACGTACGAACAATCTCATCCAACAATTTGACTAATGTCTCAAACGGCAAATGTTCGACGAGGTGAAAACTCGTTACCGCATCCAGACTACGATCCGGCAAGCTCCGTAGATAGGCGAGGGCATCTGCTTCCACCACTTCCAAACCGCGTTGCCGGCACTGCTCAATGAAGACACGGTTGCGATCTACTCCGCGAGCGCGGACTCCTTCGTGCTTCAGAATTTCCAACCACTCGCCACGGCCAGAGCCTATGTCCAGCACGTCCTGGAGCACGTTCGCACCCTCGAGGATCGGTAGATAGACGCGCAACCGATTCTTGATCTCTTCGCGTTCGCCGCGAAATTGATCTTCAAAAGAAGCATATAAGGGGTCCAGCAGGTGATCCTCTTCAGTCGCCATTAGCTGCAAGATCGGCTGATCAAGCGCGTCCGGCGAACGTTTGCGGGCCTCTTCAAGCAACAATGTGAGGCGCCTCTCTTGCATCACTATCTCGGTTTGCGCCAGTTGTTGGCCCCGAAGAAGCCGCTCTATTTGCTGGCTCAGCTGCTGGGTTAGTTGCTCGGCGACCTGTTGCGTCTGTTCCTGCTGCTGTCGAAGTTGCTCTTGCGTTTGCTCTGCCGCCTGCTGAGACAACTGCTGATGTTGGCGAAGAAACTCTTTCTGCTCGGACAGCTGTTGCGTCTGTTCTTGCTGATGATGAAGCAGCCGCTGTATCTGCTCCGCCGTCTGCTGAGCTAACTCCTGGTATTGGCGAAGAAAATTTTCTCTTTGTTCATCCAACTGCTGCTTCAGAGCTGTCGTGCGTTCGTCCACATGCTGTCGAGAGTCGATCAACCCGGCTTCCATCAGATTATTGAACTCGATCTGTCTTGCGGCGAGATCATTCTGCTGCTGTAACAGTGATTCGATCAGTAGCTGCTGATTTGCCGCGGTCTCGGTTCCCGCGAGCGTTTTTGCTGAGACTTGCGTCAGGGCTTCCGCCAACTGTTTGTGAAATTGAGCGTCATGGTTGGCGATCTGTTGTTGACGCGCCAGGAAATAGAATTCGGATTGCCTAAGATGTCGAAGCAGCCGGGGTAATCGTCCCGCTGCAATTGCCATCTCAACCAGGTAACCGATAATCGGCAGGCGTTCCAGACGCCTGATCGTAGCAGGCCAGGCCAACCCCGCGACCTTCACTTGTGCTCGCTCACCCTCTGGCGAATAACGCAGGCTGGCCAGAACGTCGACTTTATTAAAGTGACCGCTGGAAAGCCTGCTGAGATACTCCGTCCAGCCGCTCGGGTCCGGCTCTCGTTTTAGCAGAGCACGATAAGCGTGGCGCAAAAACTCCTCCCCGTGATACTTCAGAAAATCATCGACGTGATACTGGTCATCGGGGTGAAAAGAAAACTCGGGCTGCAAACTCAGCGAAGAAGAATCGCCTTGTGAGTTCGAATCAATTTTGCCGGTTAAAGAAAAACCACTCAACGACTCCGAACCATTTTGGCCTGCGCTCTGATTTTGCCTGGCCACAGCTTCGCGAATCTGATGCATCAGACGGTCAACGTTGATCTCGGAGTCGCTCATTTCGAACATTTGCTTCCGCTTCATTCGAACCGTGCCACACAAAGAGTCCTAGCGCGTGGGGTTCACCGATATTTTGCGCCGGTGAATTCTATCTTAAAACCAGCACCAGCCTTAAGCGTCTTGGTGTCAGAAGCCCGCGCGTGAGCAAGGGCAACTAACGTCGCGCACTCCGTGCCAGGTAAAAAAGCGCACTTGCCATTCTTTACGACGAGCGGCCGTCAGTCTAGCCCTCCCTAACCGTCGAGCTTCTGCACGCACCATTTGTCAGATGTTGTGCCGAAATCAACGCCAAAATCTTAGAGCGCGACTTGTAGCAGGACTCTCTGCCTATAGTTCGCGCTCTATTTCCCAACTGGGTTTTGGTTACAGCCTACTGTGAAATGCCGAGCGTTGGTGTGTTGCTGCTCGCCACGCCGAAGAGCGTTACCGTCAGGGGCAGATCCCCCGCCGGCAATCCCGTAGGAAGTCTCACAATGATATAGGACGCATTGAGTCCCGCCACTCCCGTCAACGGCCCGACACTTTCCACCGTCAATGAGGTCCCACCTGCCGTTACTGTTAGTTTCGACGGGTCGGGCTGAGTCAGTCCCAGGTCAGAAGTGAACAAAATTACACGCGTATGGTGATCGGCGCTAAAGTTGAAAAATGAAATGATGGGAAATGGCCCTTTCACAAACGTCACCGAATCGACCGACGCCGCGCGATTGGTTCCCTCTTCTGTCACTATCGTCGGAGGTTGAGGGGTCGGCGTTGGACTCGGCGTCGGCGAAGGAGTCGGCGTTGGTGTCGGCGACGGAGCAGCCGCGCCAATTGAAATTTCCCACATGCCGCGTCCGTGAGTGGCAACGCGCAACAACCGATTCGTATTCTGAATCTTCATGTCAAAGACGGCTGAGCGCGGCAACCCGACACCAAAGGGCGCCCAGTTCAAGCCGCCGTCAGTCGAGTTATATACACCGATGTCGGTACCAGCAAAGATGTTGTTAGAGTTCGACGGATCAACGACCAGAGCATTGATGGGAATACTCGGGATGCCATTTCCCACTGCCGTCCAGGTCGCTGCTACTGGCGATGAACCTGCCGCCGCGCCGAGATTTGTTATCTTCCAGACGCCCTGCCCCGCCGGGGCAAAGAAAGAGAAGGCTATGTAAGCGACATCTTTATTGTTGGGATCGATGAAAGCACGACCCACGAACCTGTTGGTCGTGCTATTGTTCGGATTGGCTGGAACCGATCCGTCTCTCAATCGAACGAGCGTCGAGGACCCGGTCGAAGTAGCCCACACCTCGCCGTTTTGAAGTCCGACGATACGGTAGTTGTCATCCTGCGGCGAGATCGCAATCGTGCTCACCGGCGAGGTTCCTGAAATCGGCGCCTGACTAACAACTGTATTCGTGTCTCCTCGATCGGCCGAACGATAAAGGCGGTCTGTTCCCAAATAAACCGTATTCGGATTGCCTGGGCCGAGGGCCATCGGTGCATAGAAGAGCACATTGTCGGTGCAGTTAATGCCGTTTGCTGGAGTGCTGTTTCTACAACCGAGACTCGTCCACCCTCCACTGACTGTAGTCGCGCGTTGATATTCGATCTGAGTACCAGTTGTTCCACCATCGAAGAAAAAGGTGTGGTACATAGTGACGTTAGTCGTGTCAGCCGCGTTTTGATCGATCAAGGCGTACCCGCCGTCACCGCCGGCGGAGATCGTCCAGGAGCCGCTGGTTGTTTGCTGAAGTTCGGTTCCGTTGTCCTGCGTTCCACCGATCGTCAGATTTGCGTCTACCGGGTGCACCGCAACACTCTCGAACTGAATAGTATTTAGAGGCGCATTGTTCAGATTGGTCCACGCACTTCCCGCCGCTGCGCTCGCCGATCGCTTCCAAATACCCCCATCGTTGCCGGTATAGATGTTGCCAGCGCTATCAAAGAAAAATGAATGATCGTCAGCGTGCAAACCCGTACTGTCGTTGCTAAACGTGTCGCCGCCATTTATCGATTTTCTGACGACTCCTGAGCACGAAGTTGACGACGTTTGACCACCGATGTAGACCACACTGGCATCATTCGGATCAACGGCGATCGGCATATCGTAGAAACATTGCTGTCGGCAGAATCCGCCACCGCCTGTAAGCTGCCCGCTCCACGTGGCGCCACCATCAACGGACTTATGAATTGCGCCCGAACCGCTTGCGGTACACCCAGTCGTGTTGGTTGGCGTTTCGCTTGTCGCCGCATAAGCGGTAACGGTAGAGCCGGCCTTATTGATTGCTAATTGAACTCGAATTCCGGATCCATTTAATAAGGGCAACGCCAAAGTCTGTGTGAAACCAGCAGTCGTCAAGGCGTTCGTTGTTTGATAGACACCTGAGCTAGTGCCATTGAGAGCGAATACGCCAACCAGAATGTGATCCGGATTCCCTGACTCCATCACCATGTCCGATATACTGACGTTACCGGTCTGCGGATTGTCGAAGCTGTTGTCAGAACTTACGGCCAGCTTCTGAAAAGTCACCGACCCGGCTGCCGCGGTCGCGTTGGTGGAACGATAGACTCCCCGTAGACCCATCGTTGGAACCAATCCGAGTGTACTACTACCGCTGCCGCTGATTCCTGAGCCTGTAGCCACAAAGATTGTATTCGGATCGGTGGGATGGACCAGAATTTTGCTGATCGAGCGCCCATTGAAGATAGGAATGGCCTGAGGCGTCCCATTGTTGTCCGTATAGTTGCGAACCGGATTGATTGGCCCAACCAGAGTGGCCGACGTGTCGGCATTATCGATGCGGTACAGGCCGACGCCGAAAAAAGAGTCGATGCTGAGATTGAACTCTCCTGTTCCCACGTACAAGATTGTGTGGTTAGACGGCGCGATCGCCAATGCTCCAATTGCGAGTGACTGGGCGTTATCGAAGATCGATGTCCAGGTCGCTCCGCCATCAAGTGAGCGCCAAACGCCACCCTGCGCTGCACCGACGTAAACCGTATTCGGATTTGTCGGATCGACTACCACCGCAGTGACGCGCCCTGAAAAGAAACCCCCAACGCCATTGGGCAGGGGCGCCGGACCAAGTTCGGTCCAAACCGGTCCGGCGTTGACGTTGATTCCGAGGAAGCTGGCTATTTTGCCGAGGAATGAATTCTTCCCGCTTAGTTCCAGTTCCTGATCTTCCATTTGCTCGATGGCTCTACCGCGCGCCCTCGGATCAAATGGCCGGCCGGGTTCAATGCCACGACGCAGCGCGATATATTCATCGCGCATCCGCAGATACGTTTCCTTATCAATCGATCCGCGCGTCCCGGGAGGCAGATCCGGATCTTGCTCATCGTCGGCATCCGGCGACTGCGCTTCGGTATTCGATTCGTTTTGTTCGGGACGATAACTTTGTACTCGAGGACGTCCTGTGGGGTCCTTTGGCTTGGCGCTGCTTCCTGAGAAGCCAAACCCTGCCACCATAAAAAAGAGAAACAGGCCAACGGCCGGAATTATCAGTAATCTCGTACGCTTCATTTGGGGAAATGAATCTCGAAGACTACGCCCCTATGGTGAAATGCTGATTGTCGGTGTGTTGCTGCTGGCCACGCCGTTTAAGGTAACGGTCAACGGCAAATCGCCCGCCGGCAATCCGTTAGGAAGTCTCACGACGATATACGAAGCATTCAACCCCGCCACTCCCGACACGGTCCCGACATTTTCGACCGTCAGTGATGTCCCACCTGCTTGCACTGTGAGCGACGGACCGGGTGCGCTCAATCCAAGGTTAGATGTAAACAAGATTACGCGCGTGTGATGATCCGAGCTGAAGTTGAGAAACGACATGATCGGGAATGGCCCACGGACAAGCGTCACCGAATCGACCGCGGCAGCGCTGTTTGTATTGCCCTCTTCGGTCAATATCGTAGGCGGCGGAGTGCAATTGCTTTCCGTCCAATTGAGCGTGATGTTTCCGGTGTCGCCACCATTTGACGAATTATCAAAGCCGTTCACGGCGATGCGATAGATAGTTCCCTGGGTAGCACTGAAGGTCACCGCACTCGTAAGATCCGAATTAGGTACGGCATCGTCGTTGTTCGCAACCAGGGTCAGCGCATTTACGCTGCTTCCGGTGTAAACCGCAAGCACGGTATCAAAATCGCTGCCGTGAGTATCTATGGTTGCGCTGCCCGTGCTCGGAGCCTGCCAGCGATACCAGACAGACCTGGTACTGGTCGGGCTGTCAGGATTGTTCGGCTCTCCTGCTTCTTTTGTAGCCGCGATATTTGTGCCGGTTACACTGCCGGAACAACTACTAACGACCTGTGCATTGGCAAAGTTGTCATTCGGCGGAGGCGACGGAGTCGGTGTCGGTGATGGCGGTGGCGGCGGCGTGCCCGTCGGCCATCCGATATCTTTCAACAGAGAAAGCGTCAAATCCTGAGGTTTTGTCACGCTGTGGGAGAGGTCAGTATTAATGTTCGGCTCCATCAATTGGTTGGGAAATTCGCTGCTGTCCCAGTGAGAGACCGACGAGCCGGACACGAAAGGATTGGGCGCGAACATCAGTGCGTGTCCCAACTGGTCGGCTCCTGCAAATGTTGACGTGTCAAGTAGCAATGTAGCGTTCACACCCGATCCCAACTGAGCTTTGATCGCATTCCCATCAGCCAGGGTAATAGACACAGAAGGAATCGTGATTGTCGGATCGGAGCCTGACATCCCCGGAGGCGAGCTCGATGAAACATTATCCGCGATAATCACACCGACGGCGCCTGCATCCTGAGCGTTCTTTGCCTTCACCACAAAAGCGCAGGGACTGCCGGTGGGCCCTCGATCAATAAGAGCGATCTTTCCCGACACGGCTGCTCCGATCGCAGTGCAGCCATCGGCAGGAGAAGCTTGCGCCACGTTCGCGGTCACACCTGGGGAGGTCAGAGCGGGACCAAATGTGGCGGTCCCAATGGAGTAATTTCGGGCGATTCCAGGCGGTGAATTCACTCTGAGTCGCGGAGTACCGGCGGACGACAACACGGCGGGAACGTCAGTCGTTACCTGCGGACCATTCCAAACCAGGTTGTTTGTATTGATCGCGGAAGCCTGACGCTCAGCGTCAGTCGTCATTTGCGCCCAAGTCTTGCCGGCCGTGTTGTCAAAAAGAAATCTGTCATAAATGCTGGGAAACCCAAACGCCTGTGCACCCGTGCTGGAACTGGTAAATGTCTGGAACCCGAGGCCGTGCGCAAATTCGTGGATCAGCACCGTCACTAAGTCAACGCCGGTCGAGCCGTGATTATTGTCGAGTCCATAATACCAATGAAGGCTAGTCAAACAGTTGCTGGTGCCGAGATTGAGATTGAATGTCGCATTTATCTCCGGACTGGCTCCATTGCGGTCGGTTCCGGATAACGCGTTGGCCAGCGCGTTGCCGTACCAGGTGCCGGGAACTGAGCCGGAAAAGTCTCTGTAGATATTGCCCGCATTTCCGGCCGCGCCGAGTATCCCCGAACTTGCGGTACAAGTCATGGTCGACGACCACGTCGCATGAATGGTGATTGTCGGCGTGCTGGAAACCGTCGCGCCCCAGATGGTCGCAGCGGCCTGAAAGGCAATCAGACGTTGCTGTCCCAGAGTAGTACCGCTGTTCCCACCGACCGGGGCTACCGAAGTCGGATCATTGAAGCCGACCCCGGGAGAGTCTCCATTCTCGATCACAATTGTGGCCTGCCCGAATGCAGACGAAGAAACAATCAGCCCGACGATCGCAGCCAGCAGAAGAATGGGAACCCTGTTGAGAAGATACTTCATTATTTGATTAGGATTACTTGGTTCTTGTTTTGCTGGGCGCATTTTCAATCAGTTTCGGATCGATTCCGAAAAACGCTCCCGCAGCTTTCGGATTATTAACGCAGGATTGAGAGACAGTGCCGTCCTTGTTCACCCTCGCGACTGTTACATCCTGGAAGCGGCCCTCAAGATCCACCGACACTGATCCGTCTGGATGCTGTACCTGTACCAACCCTTCAGTGGATCGGTTAAGCATGGGCTTGAGTCCCTCAGCCAATCTCGCGGCCTCTTGAGGAGTCAACGGCTGGATCTCGCCCGTTTGGCTGTCAACGTGAACATCCTGGCCGGCCACCTTCATGGTGACGTAGTTTTTGTTAGGCTTAGTAGGCGCGATAGAGGTGGGCTGTGGGTTTTTCGATTCCTTCGCCCGGCCCGTTTGCCGCGACAGGACAGTTACGGCGCTGATACCGAGAACCAGCGTGGCCACGATCGCAAAGACGTGCAAACGCCTAAATCTTCTTGCCACAGTGATTCTCTTTCTTGTTGCTTTTCTCACCATGTCCTCCTCTTTGGTTCTGTGATTCCTGAATGACGAGCGTCGAGTGAGGCGAGTCGAGGGCGTGACTTGTTACATTCAAAGCTCCTGAACCCCTGAAAAAATGCTGAGTCTCTGTTGAGCCGGGTCAAGAGACTATTCAATATAACAATTATCGTTCGTTTACCGCAATAACCACATGTGTAATCTGGCGGGCCTGGGTCAACCGGCAACAGTATTAGTGGCGAAACCTTGCGGAACAGTTGCCCATCCTGATTCGCAACTATCCCGAAGGTCGGAGCGCGGACATCCTGTCCGCCTGAGCGCGAAGCGCTAACCGTATTTTGAGGTAATGCCTTTTATAATGAAGGGTGAGCGGGCTGTGCCCGCTGGCGGACAGGATGTCCGCGCTCCGCAGAACTCAAATAAGGTTCGACATTCGCACAGGCAGTTCCCTATCATAAGCACCATGGCCGTCGCACTCTGCGTTGAAGGGATTTCTAAGCAATACCGCATCTACGAGCGACCTGTCGATCGTTTGAAAGAGACCCTGACCCGCGGACGTTGGAAAACGCACCGCGAATTCTGGGCCCTCCGGGACGTCAGTTTTGAGGTCGAGCAGGGCACAACATTCGGCATCATCGGTCCCAACGGGAGCGGAAAATCAACGCTGCTTCAGATTGTTGCGGGCACGCTCGAACCGACGCACGGCAGCGTTCGGCACACCGGCCGCATCGCCGCCCTGCTGGAACTTGGCGCGGGGTTCAGTCCGGAATTCACCGGCAGGGAAAACGTCTTCATGAGTTCCTCGCTGATGGGGTTTTCGCGCGCCGAAACCGAAGGCATGCTGCCGGAAATCGAACGCTTCGCAGAGATCGGCGATTTCATTTATCAACCCGTTAAGACCTATTCGAGCGGCATGTATGTCCGTCTTGCTTTTGCGACGGCGATCAGTGCAATGCCGCGAATCTTGATTGTTGATGAAGCTCTGGCCGTCGGCGACGCCGTCTTTCAACATCGATGCATGCGCCGGATCAGGGAGATGCAGGAAAGCGGGATGACCATTCTTTTTGTTTCACACGATCCAGGCGCGGTTCGCGCCCTGTGCTCGCGCGCGGTTTTGCTTCACGCCGGAGTCGTAGAAGCCATAGGCAAGCCCACAGATGTTCTCAACCGTTATCAGAAGTTGATCATGGCGCGCGAGGACACCTACGAAGCAGGCCAACCGGCAACCGAAGAAGGTATCGAGACTCTGGCCGAGGATGCCAGCGCCCCGGCGGCTTCTTACGTTTACCGTCATGGCGATCGAAGCGCTGAAATCCTCCGAGTCGAACTACTTAACGCGGCGCATCACCCGGCGGAACTGGTGGAGTCCGGGGAAGCCGTGTTATTACGGCTGCGGTTGCGCTTTAACGCGGAAGCAGAAAGGCCAGTATGCGGTTTTCTCTTACGTAATCGTCACGGGATTCATCTTTACGGAACCAACACAGAGCTACAGCAAGCTGATTTTGGCCCGGTACGGCGGGGCGAGGTTTATGAAGTCACCTTCGCGTTTAATTGTTGGCTGGCGCCCGACAGTTATTCCGTGACGGCCGCGATACACAGTCACGATGGCGTCAGCTTTGATTGGCGTGACGGAGTGCTGTTCTTCCAGGTGATGAGCGCTACGGCAATGGAAGGCGTCGCAAACCTTAATGCCACCGCAATGACAAGACGGATTGCGATGGGCACAACCGAATTGAAGCCGGAAAGCATAGGAGCATAGCGTGCCCAATGCGGGTACAAAATTAAAGTGAAATCAAGCCCTCTTAAGATCGAGGGGTTTACGGAACTGAGCGACTTTCTTTTGCGTCCTGGCGCGCCCTTTGAGAAGTCTTTCGCCTTGGCGCACAGCCCCGCAGCGGAATAAGGTAACCAAAAGCATGGAGCAGTTGTCGTCAGCTCAGGAGATCGCTACGGCGGGAAGCCAGAGAGTCAAGCCGGATGCGAGCATCCTTTTCAAACGTTATTTTCTGCTGGCGCTATTACTATGCACCTGGTTGCCGATCGCTTTTTTCATTCTTCTTGCTCCGCCGGAAGCGGCGACTGGGGGTCTCGCCGGTATCAAAACTGTCTTTCTCTTTCTGGGAACGGCGCATGTCCCGGCCACACTATTCTTTTATACCGACAAAGAGTTTTTCGGCATCATAAAGGGCCATAAGCTCAGATACGTTTATCTTCCGATATTCCTGACCCTCACGACCGGCCTGCTGTTCGCGGTCCTCAGTAATGTTGCTCAAGCCTTCCTCCTGCTCGCTTACTGGTCCTGGCAGGCATTTCATTACGGCCGCCAAAATATCGGTGTCTATGCCTTTGCCTCGATAGCGCAGACGGGAACAGCGCCGCACCGGGCAGAGAAAATGGCGATCGATTTTGGAACCATCCTCGGGATTCTGGGAACTTTTAAGATACTCGGGACGGCGGTAGCTCCGACTTACCTGTACAGTACTTTTGATCATCTCTACCTATTCGGGTCGGTTACTTTCGCCGCGGTTCTCATCTTCAGCCTGGCGGTTTACGCAAAATTTTACCGGGACACAACTGTCTTCAAAACGCTCTTCTTCTTCACCTCGGTGTTTTTCTTCTACCCGGTCTTCATTTCGACTAACATGAACATAGCGTTTCTCAGCTATGCCATGGCGCACGGGCTCCAATACCTCATCTTCATGACGGTAGTTTCGGCGAACGCTTCACGAGGCGATCAGCCGCGCTCAGTTCCGTACCGAAACATCTGGAAGCTGGCGATTTTTGTTCTCGTCGTGGGGTTTCTGTTTTGGCGCGTCGGCGATTTGAAGCAGCTGGAAGTGGTCAAAAGCAGTTGGCTGTATACGGCGGCGGCTGACTTTCTTTTTGGCGCAGTCTTAGGGGCCACAATGTCGCACTTTGTCGTTGATGCCAGCGCGTGGAAGTTAAGCATGGCGCCCCAACGCGCCTATATCTCCCGGCGCTTCGATTTTCTCTTTGCTAAAACCAGGCCGCAGATTAAGTCTCCCGAAGGCGGGAAAGAGATTCCGACTGTTGGCCAATAAGTCGCCGCAAAAAAGTTTGAGGCCGGCCATCTATCGATGACCAGCCTCAAGTATCTTCGCGACAAATTCCAAACTCAGAACCGATTGATGTATTCGGGCGACTCGATGAAACCACGAACTATCGTGTTCTCTAAGAAGTCCTTGTTGGCAACATTCTGGAAGCGCTGGTTATGGAAAATGAATCCACAACTAGACGGTGTGCCGTCAGACCAGTTGGCCGAGTTATGACAGTCTTCAGGTTTGCGCCGCAGATAACCAAGGTACTCCATTGTGACAAAGGCGGGATTGTAGAATTTCGCGTCCACCTCGGGACTCTCCGCAAACTCTCGCAGAACGCGCGCGCGCGTCTTGGTCCCGGCATTGAGTTCCGCAACCCAGTTCTGATTCGACGGTGTTACACCTGAAACGTCGATGAGCTTTTGTACGAACGCGGAATTACTCAAACCTCCGTAAATACTTTGGATTTGAGGCCTCAGCATCCAGGCGTCGGCCAGGGCTGCCTTTTTCTGATCGGTGAGCGCGGGATCATCATTTGGAGTTGAGATGCTCGACAGGTCCGCGAAAAACTCGTCGTAGCCTGGACGGTCGTTCAGGGTCGGATCGTTCTTGAGCGGGAGCTCCGCCGGGGTTACCGGTCTCTGTCCAATTGAGACCATGTAGAGATACATGACGTAGGAGCCCTTGCGCTGAAACTCGGGCGAGCGGAAGAAATTGGCCGACAGGGCGCCGCGCGTGTATTTAATGCACTCGATATCGCTGGGGTTACATCCATTCAAGATGTCGACATAGAACTTCAACGGATCGTCTGCCGTCCCGTAGATCCCATCCGGGCCGGCTTCCGGGAAACGCTTCAACAAATCTATGTAATTCTGTTGAATAAAGAAATCGTAGTCGGCGATCGTGATGGGTGTATTGGTTCCGGGACGCAGTCGCACTGGCTTTACCTTAACGTTCCCGTAAAAAAGCTCGGAGGGTAGTCCGGGCGTTTCGGTCACAATTTTTAGCGTAGGCGCCTGGCCTAAAGCACCGACGGCAATGAGGCCGATCATGAAAAGAGTGGCTACTAGCTTCTTCATAACTCTCAACTCCGTATCTTGATAATTATCCTGGTTCGGTAAGGCCCTGGGACAAGTCAAAGCGTTCCGCACGCGCGAGGTAAAACATACCTTTCCGCCCCTAATCTTGTCAATGCGTTGCCGGAAATAATCGAAATCGAAGGCGGCAATCTTCGATGATGGATTGCCGAGCCTGGATGCTTTTATAGACGCGCCAAAAGGCCAATTGTCTTACTTTTTTTCCCGGTCGTACCTTTCGCAGGCTTCCCGATAAACCCCGAGCATTGACTGTGCCGTGCGGTCCCAGGAGAACTGCCGAGCACGTTTCAGCCCGTTTGAAGATAAACGCTGACGCTCCTTTTCGTCCCTGAGCAACGTCATTATGCTTTGAGCCAGGTCATCAACGCTGGCAGGCGCGACCAGGCACGCGGCTCCTTCTGCCACTTCCATAATGCTCGGAATTGAAGTGGTAATCACGGGCGCTCCGCAGGCCATGGCTTCCAACGGCGGCAGGCCGAAGCCTTCATATATTGAAGGATAAATAAATATACGGCACGAGGAATAGAGAGCGCAGAGGTCGTCGTCCGAAAGATAACCAGTAAGGTTAACGCGTTCCTCAATTTCTAACTCTCGGAGGCGAGTAAACAATTCGTCGGTCAGCCATCCTTTCTTTCCGACAATTACTAATTGCGGGCATGACTCCGTGGCGCGTAGCAATTCCCGGTAGGCGCTCAACAGGATGAGCAGATTTTTACGCGGCTCGATCGTCCCTACAAAGAGCAGAAACTCATCCTCCACGCCGAGCCGTTTTCTGGTCTCGACTGTCCGCTCTGCCGGCAATGGCCGAAAAATCGAGCGCGCCGCCGCCGGAATGGGAACTACCTTTTCGCGCGCTACGTGCAGATGCTCGACAACCTCCTGCCGTACGCTTTCGCTATGTGTAACGATTTGCGTCGCGATCCGTGCCATCAAGGGGAGTCGACGGCGCGAGCGCCGCACGTGCCGTGCTTCATGAGTTTCAGGATAAAGGTACGCAGACAGATCGTGGACAGTGAGAATTGTAGGACAACGCTTCCATAGAGGAATGTCAAAATTCGTGCCGTGGAAGAGAGTCAGCGATCTCCTTTTGAGATAACGCGGCAGTCCTATGGCCCACCAGTTTCGCTCAAGCAGATTAACCTCGACCTGCATAAATCGCAGATTCGGTGGTAATTTCTCCTGGCCATGCTCGCTCTGGTTCAGATGCGAAAAGGAAAAGGGAGAAATAATCTCCAGTTGATCTGTCGGTGAAGCAAGGGCAAGACTTTTCGCCAGCTCAAAAGTATAGTGACCAACACCTGTTTTGATATCCCTGAGCGGAATACCATCAATTCCTATAAGCATACGGATCGAGTGTCACAAGTGGGCGGGCGAGTAAACTTCACTGCCGCCGCTTAGTTGAAGAATGCATCGCAAGCCGTATCCGCGAGTCAGCAGGCGGCGAGATCTATGGGAAGCGCTGCCCAATCTTTTCCGTCCCAAACGTCCCGATGCCGTTTAAGCGAAAGGCGAACACCACACGGTTTTCGTTGCGCAGGCCGACATTGAAGGTGAAGTCCTGGGCGGTGATTGAGCAACATTTCCAGGTGTAGCCAATGGTCGCCGTCGAACTAATGAGTGAACGATTACTGCCCGCGAACGGATGCTTCTGAAAATCGAAAAAGAGCGAGACGCCACCGAACAATCCCTTCTCGCGATTGCCGATAAAAACTGAAGGGCTCCATTGCGAACCGCGCAACGTGCCCGGTTCTTTCCCGTTCGCGGCGGCAAACTGGCGCAGCGACGGCACCAGCTCGACCGCCCGGGTGTAATAAAAAGTCGAGAACGCCTGCATCAGCGCGCGATTCAAGCCAAACGTGGCCGACATCGCGCGTAGTGTACCGCCGCCCCGCGTGTCGATGTCGCTGCGAAAGTCGGCGAGCAAATGCTCGCTGGGCCGATAGCGCACATCGACGTTGAGAGGAGAAAACTTGCGTGGCACCCCACCATAAGTAAACCCGGAAAAAGTATCGAGCGGATAAAACTGATTGCGCCGGCCGGGCTGAAGCGCACCGCCAAAGAAAGGGTCGAAGAAATACTTGCCGCGAATCGTAACGGTCAGCGCTTCGTACGGCTGGGCCGGCAATGGTTTTTTTCCTCTGGCTACGCGCTGCGCCTTCCGGCCGACTGTCTCGGTAGATCGACGCGTATAGAACCGATTCGAGATTCCGTATTCGATCTCGTTCGTGTCGGCAATCGCGTCGACGTAATCGAAACGCAGGATGTCGTTAAAGTTATCGATGCCTGCAATGCGCCGATAGATCACATAAGGCTCAATGACGTGTCGAAACCAGATTGAGCCGTCGCTGCGGCGAAAGTTTCGCGCCAAGGCGGGTGGGCGCACGTCGAGCTCAAATTCGCCATAGCCGCGGACCACGTCGCGGGGAGAGACCAAACGCGTCGTGGGGTCGATCGAATTTGAATAGTAAGTCGCGCGCGCGCCGGCCGTCGCGGTCACTGTCCAGCCGGCCAGGTTGAGCGGGATCGAAACGTTGGGATGAAAATCGAAACGCTGGACTATCGAAGGCGTGATGATCGGATCGCGGCCGGTCTCGGCGCGAAAAATCGCCAGGTCAGCCGCTGTCTCTTTACGGCTGACGCCTTCCAGACCGCTTTCAAACGAAAAGTAGATCGGAACCGTCTTGAACCAGCGCAAAGGCGACGGCCGCCGGTCGAGGGTGACGCTGGGCAACTCGCGTATGCGAATCTGGGAATTCTGCAAAGATGTCGCTTGCGTGTTCAGCCGGAAATTGAAACTGTAGGCGTGATAGTTCTTGTTGATGAAAACCTGCGAGCGTTCTTCCGGCGAAATCGCCTGTTGGATTGAGTCTGAGAAAATCTGGCGAAACGCCAGGCTGGAGGTTATGTTCACATCGGCAGCCGCCAGAAATCCGTTCGGAAAATAGTGCACCGCGTCGATGTAAAAGCTCGAGCCTCCCTGGTCGGGATGTTGCGCGTCGGCTTTCGCCCCAAGGATGCGATCCTTGACGATGTAAAAGCCCATGTTAAAGAACGAGCGCGAGTTGGCGCGCGTGCGCAGATCGCCGCCGACACCGAAGCCCCGTTTCGAAAACAAATCGCCGCGCAAGGTAAAGTCAGCCGACCGGCCGAGTGTTAAATAGTAGGCTTCAGAAATCCGAAAACCTTTCGCGCCTGAGGCACTGAAGGTCGGCGTCAGAAAGCCGGATTGGCGGTCGTTATGTTTAAGCGACAACGACGCATAAGGTAGATAGAGGATCGGCACTTTCTTGACGCGGAACGTGGGCGAGGAAAGTTTCACGCGATCGCCGGTTTTGATCCTGGCTCGTTTGGCGTGAAAACTCCATTTGGGCACCTCTTCATCGCAAGCGGTGATCTCGCCATTGATAACGACGATTGTATCCAGGCTAATCTTCTCAATCCGATCAGCGATGAAATACATTCGCGTGCCGTCCTGCGTCTGATTTGTGTAGCCGGTCGAGTTTAAGAAAAAGCCGGTCTTGGTCCTGTAATTCCATTCGGCGCGGCTGCCGGTGATGCGTTGCTGGTCGCCCTGATCAAAAACAACGTTGCCTTCAGCGACGACTTTATTGGTGGCTTCGTAAACGGTGATTTTGTCTGCTTGCAGACGGTAAGTGCCGATGCGCGCATCGACGTTGCCCTCGTCAACTTCGACCAGGGCGCCTTTTGTGCCGGAAACGGTTTTGGTGTTGGCTTCAATGCGCAACTCGTCGCCAGGCTGAATTCCCGGAGGCTTGCCCGGCGAAGGTGGTCGCACGGGTTGATCCTGCGTCAGCGGGTTTACATTAGGGGTGTCAGTGATCGGATTTTCGACTTTGCGATCGACGGGATTCGTTTGCTGCGCGCGCGTGGCGGCGGCGCATACGCAGGTGAGGGCGACGCACGCCAGTAGCGGCAGAATGCGCCTCGCCCGCAACTTGATTGTCGAAGCAGTGCAGCGCACGTGAAAGCTACCGACCTCCGCGCCCAGCTATGATCACAGGGGCTATAATCAATCGCGCCTTCTGCAAAGGCAAGAAAAGCCCGCAGCAGGCGCGCCGTTTTCACTAACGGAATGCGCCGATGCTAACATGCGCGCGCAGTGATGGACAAGCAGGTTAACAAAACCGGCAAGCCTATCGGACCGAACCATTTTCCATTTGTCATTTCACATTTTTCATTTTCCGATCTGCCTCAAGGCAAGGCCACGACCGCTTATTATCCCGTCGGCGAATACAAACGAAGAGTTATGGTGAAACCGAGTGACAAATGACGAAATGAAAAATGACGAATGATGAATGGAAAATGAAACCCCTTCCCTTAATGATCGTCGCCGGCGAAGCGTCCGGTGATGCGCATGCCGCGACGCTGGTGCGCGCGCTGCGGGAAGCAGCGCCTCAAACTCAATTCGAATTCTTTGGAGCCACCGGGGCACAGATGCGCGCGGCTGAAGTCGTTTCCGTCGTCGATGCAGACCAACTGGCGATCCTCGGCTTGTGGGAAGTCGGCCGCGCTTTGCCAAAGTTCTGGAGCGCTTTTGGCGAATTGAAACGCGCCGCGACCGAAAGAAGACCAGACGCCGCCATTCTGGTTGATTGGCCCGACTTTAATCTGCGTCTGGCGCGATGGTTACATCGTCGCGGTATTCCGGTCATCTACTATGTCAGCCCGCAATTGTGGGCCTGGCGTTCCTATCGCGCCCGCAACGTGAGACGCGACGTCGATCTGCTGCTTTCGATTCTGCCGTTCGAGAAGGATTGGTACGCGGCGCGTGGCATGACGCACGTCGAATATGTCGGCCATCCGCTCGCAGGTGAAGTGAGTCCTGCCTTTGGTCGCGAGGAATTCTGCCACCGCCACAATCTCGATGCCTCGCGTCCGATTGTGGCGCTGCTGCCCGGCAGTCGCCACAAAGAGTTGGTCCGCATTCTGCCTCCGATGATTGACGCCGCGGCGATTGTTGCCGCACCACGGCCGGAGGTCCAATTTGTGCTGGTGGTGGCCCCGAATCGCGATCCCAAAGAAGCGGCAGAGATATTGAATGCCAGCGCATCCTACCCTCAACTTGGGAGTTCATTGCGAATCATTAATCACGAAACGCGCGAAGCGCTCTTTGCTTCGGACGCTGCCGCAGTTGCCAGCGGGACGGCCACGCTCGAGGCAGCTCTGTTGGGCACGCCGCTAGTGATTGTCTACAAGGAATCTGTGCTCAACTGGCATGCGCTCGGCAGTCTGATTACTACGGAACATTATGGCCTGGCAAATCTTATTGCCGGGCGCCGAATAGTCACTGAGCTAATCCAGGATGAATTTACCGGAGAGTCACTTGCCCAGGAGTTGTTGCGGCTGCTGGAGCCGGAAGGCAACGCCTCGATGCGAACCGAATTGAAGGGCGTCGCGGAAAAGATAGGTGCGCCGGGAGCATCAGGCCGAGCGGCCGATGCGGTGCTGAGCTTTCTTCAATCACGCCGGCTCGAGCCCGGGAATTAGTTGCTGGGTTTCTATTCTCGCTTGACTGCCTGCGGTGAACAAAAGACTCAAATACACTCACCGCCCTGACGCAGAGAACGCAGCGATGGCGCAGAGATTTTTCAGATTAGGACACCGCTCGAAGTTTGCTAAACTTGGTTTCACTCATTTCATAGGATTAGGAGAATACAAAAGCGAATGGCCCGACGTGGTTGGAAAAAGTTTCTGGGCATTACCTTGATCGCCATCATCGCACTCGTGGGTTTGGGAATTACTTTCACGATTGGGTGGCGGCCGTTTATTGGCGCGAAGAAACGCGAGCTCACCGACCGAAAGTTTGAAGCCACGCCGCAGCGCCTGGCGCGTGGCAAATATCTGGTCGATGGCGTGATGGGATGTTTCGGCTGTCATACCGATCAGGATTGGTCAAAACCGGGAGCGCCGCCGATTGCCGGTCGCGAAGGGTCGGGACACATCTGGTCCGATCAGGAGCTGCCCTGGTTGATAGCTCCGAACATTACGCCGGACAAAGAAACCGGAATCGGCAATTGGAGTGACGACACGCTGGCGCGCGCCATACGCGAAGGCATCGGACATGACGGACGCGCGTTGTTTCCGCTGATGCCATACCCGGATTATCGCCAGATGTCGGATGAAGATCTCGCCTCGGTAATCGCGTATGTGCGCTCAGTGCCCGCCGTGCGCAATCAATTGCCCACCACTAAGATGCCTTTCCCTCTAAGCTTTTTCATGAAGAGTATGCCTGAGCCCGTGACTGCAACAGTGCTGGCGCCGGATCAATCGACGCCCGAGGCTCGCGGCGCGTATCTGGTGCGCATGGGTGCCTGCGCCGACTGTCATACGCCGCAGGAAAAAGGCCAGCCGCTGCCGGGAATGGATTTCGCGGGCGGCCTCGTTCTGCATGAGCCAAAGGGTGAAGTGGTTTCGGCCAACATTACGCCGGCGCCGTCCGGACTTGGTTATTACAGCGAAGCCACGTTTGTGCTGGCCATGCGAATCGGCAAAGTCGGAGCTCGGCCGCTGCATGCTTCAATGCCGTGGTATTTCTATGGCCGGATGAATGACGAAGATCTCAAATCAATCTACGCCTATTTGAAAACGCTAAAGCCGGTCAAGCATCAACTGGACAACACCGAACCGCCAACGTTCTGCCGCCTGTGCAAACAGAAGCATGGCTTTGGCGCGACGAACTAGCCGCGAATAAACGCGGATCAGAACGCATTAGAATAATACGGACAAAGTGTTCAGCCACAAAAAGGCGCAAGCAGCACAAACGAATTTCTTCGTTCACTCCTTGCGCCTTTTGAGCTTTTTTGTGGCGTGCTCTTTTTTCTCTGATCCGCGTCTATCTGCGTTAATCCGCGGCTTGTCTCTTGATTAGAACCTGAATCGCGCCGCCAATTGAATCTGGCGCTCACCCAAAAACGTGCGGGCGAATCCAAAGGGTGTTGACGGCGCCGGATTGGACACCGTCGTTGCCGTACCACTGGTAATAACGTAGCGTCCGGTGTTTACTGTCGCAATGTTTGATCGATTGAACAGGTTGAAGGCTTCGGCAATGAAACTCAAGTTGTATTTTTCGCCGAACTTGAATGACTTTGTCACCCGCGTATCGAACACATAGATGCTCGGCGTGGTAAAAGCATTGCGGGCTGTGCCTGGAACGCGGTCGGTCGCCGAGTTGCCGTCGTTGTTCGCATCGCCTGTAATCGCTGCCGAATAGGCAAAACCGCTCTGTAAGGTGACGATGCCTGAGAAAGTCCAGTTGCTGAGAAAGCCGCTGGCCAGCGCGTTGTCCTTCTTGACCGTGCCGATTTCGTAAACCGGGCTGAAAACGAAGCGATGGCGAATGTCCAGATCGCTGCGTCCCCAGTCGGCGCTGATGTCCAGGTTGTTCTGCAAGCCCTTAACATCGTCTGTGCCCACCACTACCATCGTCTGATCCGGCTTGTTGTCTTTCGCGCTCGAGTACGTGTAAGCCATGATGAATTGCAAACCCCGAGTAAAGCGGCGTTTCAGCTCCACCGCCAACCCGTTATAGCGTGAATCAGCGGTGCTCTCGAACAAACTTATGCGTGTGAAGCCAACTATTGGCCGCGCCCCCAGATGACGCAACACAGTGAAGGTCTGATCGGGAGCAGTGATCGTGACCGGCGTCGGGGCTCGCAGGTTAATATCGCGGGTGCGCGAAAGATGGACGCCTTTGAAGAAAAGATAAGTGACCGACAGGCTTAGGTTCGGAATCAGTTCGCGCTCAACGCCGAGGCGACCCTGCTGCACATAAGGCTGGGCATAGTCTTTGGTGAACAAGTAGATACTGGGCGTCTGCGCGCCCGTTGCTGGTGGCGTGGTAAAAATTGCCGGATAAGTCAGACAGGGATTCGGCACCAGCGTGCAATTAAGCGTCACGCCGGTTACCTGAATTCCATTTTGCGAATGCGACGTGCCCAGCATGATGGCCGTGGTGCGAGCAAAAAAGATACCATAGCCACCGCGTACCACGGTCTTGTCGTCAAAGGCATAACTGAATCCAAAGCGCGGCCCAAAGTTATTGGCATCGCGCACCGATGTGGTCGTATTCAGGCCCGCCGCGGCCAGGGCGGCGCTCGGATTATTTACCGTGGGTGGGGCCAGCTTCTGATAGTCAAAGCGGAGTCCGAGGTTCAAAGTCAGTTTTGGATTCACGCGCCAATCGTCCTGAGCAAAGAATCCATACTCGCTGAGATCCGGATGCGTCGTCCCGCCCGACGTACCCGCGCCAGGAAAATTCTGGGTATAAGATGCCGGCACGTTTGCCGCAAAGTTTTGATATCCATTCGCCGATGGGACTGTGGTTGGATTAAACGTATATTGCCCGCTAAATAACCCCGGGAAGAAGTTAAAGATGCGATCAAAGTTAAGGTCGGCGCCAAACTTCAAGCTGTGCGCGCCCCGGGTGTAGCTAATGTTGTCAATGAACTGCCAGCGCTTGATGGTGGTTTCGCGCGGGCTGAAGTTATTGCGGCCCAACTGCAAAAATCCGCCACCCGTCTGAATCCGCGCTTCAGTCACGTCGCTGTTTGCCTGGCCGGGCTCGCTGTCGCGGCCGAATTGAAAGCGAAACTCATTAATCACCCGGCTGGTCAAGGTGGAAGTTAGCGAGCCGGAAAACGTCGTCGTTTTCGCCACGCTGTTTCCAGAGTGTTCCTGTACGCTCAAGGCTCCGCCGTTTTCGTTGTTGTTGCCGGTAAAGTTCTGCTGATTGAAGCGCAGCACCAACTGGTTCGAATTGTTTACTCGAATGTCGGTCTTGAACATGTAAACATTCTGATCGCGCCCGACGTTGTAAGTTCCCATCTTTGGCGCCAGCAGCGTCTGGATAGCGGCGGATTGGGCGAAGAAGTTCGGCGCGTCAACCACGTTGGGAATAGTCGAACGCTGTCCATCGTAGGCGGCGAAGAAAAAGGCTCGATCCTTTTTAATCGGGCCGCCGACGGTGCCCCCGAACTGATTGATCTGAGACTTGGGCCGCTTAGCTCGGCGCGCGGTCAGAATCGGCGTATTAGAGTTTAAAGACTCATCCCGGAAGTATTCAAACGCGCTGCCGTGCCATTTGTTAGTCCCTGATTTGGTGACCACATTGATCACCGCGCCCCCAGAGCGTCCGAACTCGGCCGAGAACCCGTTCTGGTTCACCTGAAACTCCTGCACCGATTCCTCCGAAAACTGATAAGGCGGGCGAGTGCCGGTACGGCCAAACGACTGGCCAAAAAAAGTGTTGTTGTTGTCGGCGCCGTCAACCTGCAAACTGTTCAGCGTGCCCTTCTGGCCGCCGACCGTCAGGTCCCCGCTGCGCGTAGGTTCGCGCACCACGCCCGGCGTGAGCGTAGCGAAATCCAAAAAATTGCGCCCATTGACCGGCAGGTTCTGAATCGCGCGCTCGTTGATAGTAGTAGAGACAGCCGTGCGCGTGGTCTCAACAATTTGGCCTTCAGCCGCAACGTCCACCATCGTGGTCGTTCCGCCTACCTTCAATTGAATGTCGAGTGGTGTTTGCCCACCGACCGTGACGGTGACATTTCCATAGTCGGCGCCCGCAAAACCTTTGGTTCCGCCAGTCGTGACCCGGTACTTGCCCGGCGGTAGAAAGATAATGCGGTAGATACCCTCAATATCAGTATCGGCAGTTTTCGCCAATCCTGTTTCCTGGTTGGTGGCCGTGACGGTAACGCCGGGGATGGCGGCGCTATTTGTATCGACGACGCGCCCCTCAATGTTTCCGGTGGTCGCCTGCGATTGGGCAAACGCGGTAAGTCCCGCCAACAACAGGCAGGATACTAGAACGCAAAAGGTAGTAAGGGGACGATATTTTCCAGACATGTTTTTCCTCTCTCAATTTATTTCGAACTTAAGACTGAGTCCTAACTTACGGGCTCGGATTTGTGGGCTCTAACAAAAACAAATTGCGGGAATCAGTAACAAGAAGACGAATACTAATTCAGTAAGAGAGATTAAGGCAAGAATTCATCGAAAAAAACAGTTGTCCTGGAGTCAGTACGGTCGGCATTAGCGTTTAGCTGGCCCGTTTGACGCGCCCGCCGACGCGAGCGCTACTGACCTCGTTTACTCTCCATTCAATAATTTGTGAGGATCGCGTCAGCCGCAAAGCCCATTTGCTGCAAACGATCTCGCGTCTGTTCGATCATCGCGCGCGAGCCGCACACCAACGCGACCGGAGATTTCAACTCAGGCAGCACGTGATCCAGAAGCGTCTGCACGTAACCTGTAGGCCCGGACCAGTCGTGACCGTCCGGCCGTGAAATCACCTGGCGCAACTCAACGCCCGCGGCTTCCCAATCTTCGGTTTCGTCTCGATAACAAAAATCATCGGGCGTGCGCGCGCCGTAAAGTACCACCAGTCGTCCAAAGTCCTGTTTGCGGTTCAAGACATGTCGCAGCGCGGAACGCAGCGGCGCCACGCCGGTCCCCATCGCGACAAAAACCAGATCTTTCCCCCTCTGTTCGTCGAGAGCGAAGCCGTGGCCAGCAACCTCCAACAACTCAATCCGCTCACCCGGACTCATGTCGAAGATCAAATTACTGGCGCCCAATTTTTGTTTTACCAGAACTTCCAACTCCGCATCCTCAGGAGCGCTCGCAAATGCAAAATACGCCGGCGCTTCGCCCCTTACTGCCAGCACTGCAACTTGCCCCGGCACAAAGCCGACGCCATGCTTCTCTCCTGCACTCTCAGGTAGGAGATCGAATGAGCGTACACCGCGTGCTTGCTCGCGAACTTTCGTGATGATCAATGAAGGCACTTGGCTCTTAGCCTCTTGATTCGGACAAAAGTGAAACTCAAATGGAGTTTACCAAACAAGGTCATGGATTCGTCAGTGCGGGTGCTACAATGCAAATCAACCGCGCGTGTACAAATGAATGGTCTCAGGCTAACGCCAAACCGCTCGCCAGGTTTACGCCTCGTTGCTGTCAGCTTCGTGGTAGGTCTTTTCCTGGTCTGCGTATCGACTGCGATCGCTCAGTCAGGCCGGCGTGGGCAAAAGTCAACGTCTGCGCCTGTTTCAATTCCCGAACCTACTCCAGTCAACAAACCAATTGAAAAGGAAAAGGCCACGATAACGTTCATCGTGGGAGTGGACCGGTCTCTGGGTTTCTCCACGATTCCTTTGTCCTTCTATGACACCGTCGCCCGCGGTTGTGCGGAACGTCTCGACGACGCACCAGGCGCGAAGATCGAGGTCGCGCATAAAGAAATGAACCGCGGCGATGCGGTCCTTAGAGCCAGGGCTGAAAAGGAAGCGTTTACTGTCTGGCTGCAACTGAAGGTTGAGAGTGTCAGCGGCGACCCCACGATGGTAAGCAATCTGAGCCAAATCTTTATTGAGTATGCGGTTTTCGCGCCTACCACAGCGAAAACTGTGACCTGGGGCCACACGTATCAGCAGGGTTATCGCAAAGGCGGTGTAGTAGTCGGCCCGCCCGGGTCAAGCAGCGGCAACGTAAGTCACAGCGAGTATCTGCTGAAGCAGGCGGCTCGCGAAGCTGCCGAGCGCATTCTTAGTGCCTTAAAGATGGGAGCGCCATCGCCACATCTGGCCTCGCGCGATTAAGTTTGACGTTCAAATAACGGGCGTGATCAGTTAATGATTTTTCCATGGGTCAGGCCTCGGGAAACAGGAGGTGCTGCATCCAAGAGAGCCAATGGCCCTCGGTCGTAAGGCCAGCCTGCCCGCTTTGTGGGACGGCATAGCCGCAGTACACAATGCTAAAATGTGAGTACAAATCATGAATACGCTCTATCGCCGGCTCTTTCTCTTTATCGCGATTCTATTAAGTTGTGTGATTACGCAGGCCCAGTCCGGTCGCCGCTCGACCAGCTCGCCGACGACCTCGCCATCTGTTTCCGGGCCCAAGCCACTGGAAAAAACGCCGGCCAAGGTTCCCAGAATTCATCTGCTGGTCGGAGTTGAGAACCGCAACCCCTTAACGAATATTCCGTATTACCTCTCAGACACAGTGCTTGATAATTGCGTGAGGCATCTCGCTGATTCAGCAGACGTTGTTCCCAATGCCGTCGGCCGGGGAATGGATCGCGTGGACGCAGTGCGCCGCGCGAAAGCCGAAAAAGAAGACTACGTTGTTTGGCTGCAGATTGAGGGTGACGTGCTGGATTCAGGCAAGCAACAAAAGAACGGACCCGACGAGCTATACGTGCGCTATACGATCTTCGAACCGGTCACGGCAAAGGTCAGACAGTCTGGCCGAACTCATCAGCAAATTTACAAGACCGGTCGGGGCGGAGTCTCTACTTCTACCAAGAACAGCCCAGTCTATTCCGAATACGCCTTGAAGCAAGCGGCCCGCGAAGCCGCGGAGCGCATCCTGGAAGCATTCGAGATCAGGGTGCGCGACGAGAGCCTGCTTCGTTGAGTGGAATTGACTTTAGGTCTGTGCCCGCGTAAATCCGATCAATCACGTCCCGATACTTTTCATCGACTATCCGCCGCTTAACCTTCAGTGTTGGCGTTAGCTCGCCGCCTTCCATCGTCAATTCGTGAGGCAACAGCGCGATGCGCTTAATCTTTTCAAACTGGGCCAGCGTCTCAGTCCGCGCGGCAATCTGACGCTCGAACAAATCGATGATCCGCGGGTCCCGGCAAAACTCTGCGTGCGTGCGCAGGGCCAGGCCCTTGAGTTTGGCGTATGACTCGAGCTGTTCCCAGTCAGGCACAATCAAAGCTGCCGGAAATTTTCGGCCATTGCCGATCACCACCACCTGACTTACAAAGCGCGAACTCTTGATCAATTGCTCGATTGGCGCGGGCGCGATGTACTTGCCTCCGGAAGTCTTCCAAAGTTCTTTCTTTCGATCGGTGATCGTCAGATATCCGTCGGCGTCGATACTGCCGATGTCGCCTGTCTTGAACCAGCCGTCTGGCGTGATCACGGCGCGCGTATCATCGGGCTTGTTCCAATAACCGCGCATGATGTTCGGCCCGCGCGCTTCAATTTCGCCGTCGGCGGCGATGCGCACTTCGACGTTGCGAATCGGTTTGCCGGCCGTGCCGACTCGATCGTCTTCAAGTTGCCCGGCGGTAATCACCGGCGACGTTTCCGTCAAACCATAACCCTGCACAATTGGTAAGCCCGCCCCGTTAAGTGCCAGAGCGGTATCAGGCGACAGGGCCGCGCCGCCCGAAACAAAAATCCGAATGCGCCCGCCCAACGCTGTCCGCATTTTCTTGTACACGAGCAAGTCAGCCACCGCATGCTTGAGCGAAAGCCAAAGCGGAATTCGCCGTCGACTTGCCTTCAACTGCGCCCAGCGTTTTCCCAACTCGAGCGCCCAGGAAAACAAAGCGGCATTGGCTTTTCCTTTGGCTGCGGCGCGCTCGGCGGCTTTCTCCAAAATCTTTTCGTAGATGCGCGGCACGCCGACAAAAACCGTCGGATGTACTTCGCGCAGATTCACGCCAATCATTTCCAGCGACTCGCCGAAATAGACACTCATGCCGTGATACAAATACATGTTCATCGCCTGGCGCTCGAATCCGTGGGACAGCGGCAGCACCGAAAGGGCCGAATCGTTTTCACCGAATTCGAAATGATTGGACGAATCGATCAGGTTTGAAACCATGTTCGCGTGGGTCAGCATTACGCCTTTCGGTTCTCCGGTTGTGCCTGACGTGTAAATGATCGTCGCCAGATCGTTTGGGCCGGCGGCCTGCGCCAAATCATCAGCGAGTTCAGGTTGTTCGCTTTCGAGTTTGCGGCCGCGCTCTTCCAGTTCAGCGAAGCTCAGACAGTTCGGCCGGTTCGAACCATTCGGATCGAAGATGATGATGTTTTCTACCCTGACACAATGGCTTACCGCCGCCTCGAATTCTTCGAACTTCGCTGGTGTGGAAATGAAAAGCGCCTGCGCGCCGCTGTCATTTATGATGTACGCAGCCTGTTGGGGCGTCAGTGTCGGATAGATCGGAACGCAGATGGCGCCGGCAAAGATACAACCCTGATCGGCGAGCACCCATTCGACGCGACTCTCAGAGAGCAGCGCCACGCGATCCTCCTTGCGCACTCCCAAAGAATAGAGTCCCAGCGCAATCCGGCGTGATCGTCTCAGCATTTCGTCGGCAGAGATCGAATGCCAGACGCCATCGCGCTTGTAGTTGAGCGTGTCAGGTTTCTGATATAGGCGGGCGACGCGCTCGTACACCTCGACCAGTGTCGTCGGCTCGTCCGCTTCAAGGGGAACACGATGTCCGACGAACTTCAGTTTGTCGTGAGTTTCCAACATAGATTGCCGCCGCGAACGATAAACTGAAGTTTGTCCGACGCTTTCACAGTGCTCACTTTTGGCTTACTCCGCCGAGAAAAACGTCCATCACGATTTCGGCCATTGGCTCCAGCTTGTAACTGCGTTTTGAAATAATCCAGTTCGTAGCCATTTCATCGAGCGCCCCGAAAAGAATTTTTGACACCACCTTGGCGTTAAGATCCTTGCGAAACACGCCGGCGCGCTGTCCTTCCTCGAATGTCTTGCAGAGCAAGTCCAGATATTCCGCAAAGCCGGCCGCGGAAAATTCCTGCATGAACTTAGTCGAGCCGCGCAGCTCAACCTGAAACACGACGGCGAGATCGCGGTCGGCGCCCAGCCGCTCGAGGTGGAGCGTCGCGATGCGGCGCAGCTTCTCACGCGGGTCGCGCGAATTCTCGATCAGATTCCGGCAGGCCGTGATGGCTTCGGCCATATTTTGATCGAAGATCGAGTGGAGAATCTCTTCCTTGCTCTTGAAATAAAGATAGACCGTGCCGTCGGCGACGTCTGCGGCACGCGCAATGTCGGCCACTTTAGAACTGAAATAGCCGTTGCGGGCGAACACACGGGTGGCTGCGCGCAGGATTGCCTCGCGCTTGTTGGCGGCGCCGTTTCTTGTTCCCTTGCGGGCCATAATCGGAACTGAATGAATCGTCACTCAGTAATGCGCCTAGCCTAGCCTGTACCGCAGATGCGCGCAAGCCAGATAGTGCCATAACCAGGAGGCGTTGATGTCTAGCATCGGTCTGCCTCGGCTCTCATATCACGAGGAAGGCAACATCACCCGGCGATTCGAAGTTCTAAATAGCAAAGGCAACGTCTTAGCCAGAAATCGCACAAGACTAATTATCTACTTCAGTTCAATTAGATAATTAGTCCTAATTCGACGGGTCGGCTATTGTAACTCTGACACCTTGGGTGTATAAGGTTCTCGTTCCTCGCTTCGCCTTCAACCTTCCGTCTCTCGAAAGGAGGCTCCTTGCCATGAAACTCGTACATCGCTTCACTCTCTTAACACTGCTTATTCTTTGTTTACTTTCAACTGCGCAGGCTAAGAAAAAGCCCAAGCCCAAGACGATAATTCCTCCGTGTTCGCAAGGCACACCCTATCGAGGCTGTCCGGCTTGTGGCAGCAAGACGCAGGACGCAGAACACCTAAAGCTCAATGTCGATAAGAATCGAGGCACGGCAGTCACCAATCCGCAGAAGATCACCGTGCAAGAAATCCGCGATCCAGCTAATGATCAAGGGGTATTCACTCCAAAGAAACAGGTATTTGTGAGAGGCTTCGTTGCCAGCGTCGATCCAGGAGGTATGCCTGAGACATGCAACTGCAAACGGAAGACCCTAAGAGACGTTCACATTAACATCGTCGCCGATCCTTCGGAGGTTGGGGATCAATCAAAATACGTCGTTGTGGAGTTCACACCCCGTTGGGAAAAGAAGTTCAACTTTGACGACAGCAACTATGACGCCATGCGGCAAGCTGTTACAACTCAAATTGGCGGCAAGTGGGTAAAGTTCTCAGGTTGGATGCTGCGTGATTTCATTCACGCGAACGCATCGCAAAGCACTTCACCGAACCAGCCGGTCTGTCCCAACGACGGCAAGCTACACTCAAACTGCAACTGGCGCGCGACACCCTGGGAGGTGCATCCCGTGACGGCCTATACGATAGTAACCGGGCCTTGATCCGAAAAGCCCGTGCCAGAACAAGCAGTGAACATCGGATTTGCCTGGGTCCGTAACCTCAATTAGCTTCCCGGTCACTCGATTTTCCATCGACGATGAATTTGTCGCCGCTGTCCAGGCGCAGGGCGCCTTCACGCAGGCGCAGTTCAGTTTGCGGGAATGGAATTTCGATGCCGGCCTCACGAAAGAGTCTTTCGATGCGATAGTTGATGTCGCTGCGAATCTGTGTGTGCAGGCGAGGGCGGTTGGTCCAGACGAGCAAGCGAAAATCGAGCGACCAGTCGCCAAACTTGAGGAATTGTACTTTGGGCGCCGGATCGCGCAGCACGTTATCGACGTCTTCGGCCGCCTTCAGCAAAGTCTTTGTGACCAACTCAACATTCGAATCGGCGGCGACGCCGATATAAATCGAAATGCGCGCGCGCGGATCTCCATAAGACCAATTGATTAGACGCTGGCTGATCAGCTTTGAATTCGGCACGATGATCGAGATGCGATCGTTGGTCGCCACCACGGTCGTACGCAGGTTAATGCTCTGCACATCGCCTTCGTCGTCGCCGATGGTTATGCGATCGCCGACGCGCACCGGCCGCTCGAACAGCAAAATAAAGCCGGAGGCAATGTCAGCGGCGATGTACTGTAAGCCGAATCCAATGCCGACAGAGAGTGCCGTGAAGAGTACCGCAATGGAAGTCAGGTCGAGACTGAACGCGGCTTTCAGAGCAAGCAGGATGCCCAGGGTGATGATCAGGTACTGCGAGAGTTTGCCCAGCGTATAGCGCAGACCCGGATCGAGATAGGCTTTCCTGGCAATGCTGCGCTGTAGCAGGCGGCTGAGCGTGCGCGAAAACACCACGGTCAGGGCCAGGATCAGGGCGCCCTCGATTAGCTTGGTCACCGAAACTTCGATATTGCCAATCGTGATCGGATGATTCAGGTAAAACCAGATGCGGGCCAGGGCGCTCTGCCAGCTTTGCAAGGCGGCCAAGCCTGTCAGGGATTGAATCAACGTTGACGGCGTCATAATCAGCAAAACCTATTTCACCTTAACAATATAGTCTGGATCGACTAACGGGCAAAGCGCACACCCGCGGGGCAATCGATGTCTCAATAATGATCCCTGGATTCAATCTTCTCGCCATAAAAAAGTACTTGGGTCAGTTTTGATGGGACACGCGCATCTTGTGCTTGATTTCACGGGCGGGACGCCCGTGCCACTTCTTCAAACTGACCCACCCCATAGAAAAACAAATGATTGACAGGCCGCTACGCATTAAATAAGATGCAACGCGCTCACCGAAGAAGTCGTGGCTTACTGAGACGCGTTCATGTCTGAGAAATACGGACCCTTTGTTTACCCTGCGCCGTTGCGCACACCCTTTCTGAATCCTCGCTCGACGCTAATTGGAAAACTGAGAACTCCAAACCAATAAGGAGAAGAACTATGCAGAACATGGCAGTTCCCCCTCTTGCCCAATGGGTAAAGAGGCTCGGTCTTTCTGTGCTTGTCATCCTGGTGGTCGCGTTGGCGGTCGTGGCACAGACTCAGATAACTACCGGTACCATTCAGGGCACTGTGACTGACGCTAACGGCGCCGTCATGCCCGGAGCAAGCGTGGAGATCAAGAATCTGGACACCAATCTTTCGAAGACCCTGACCACCGATGATGGCGGGCGATTCGTGGCGTTGGCACTGCCGCCCGGCAAGTATTCAGTTACGGTTTCAAAAACGGGTTTCGCGACGGCGGTCGCGGAACAACTTGATCTAACCGTCGGCCAGGCTCTCAATCTTCCTGTGGCTATGAAAATCTCAGGGGTTGAAGCACGCGTGACCATTACTTCGGCGCCGACAGTGGATACGGTGAAGACGGAATCCAGCACCACCCTCAACGAAACCGCGGTCAACACCACTCCGATTCTGGGACGCAAGTTCGAAGATCTTCTGACGCTAACTCCAGGCGTAAGTGTGGTGCAGGGCCCGGATGGCGACGAGATTACTTTCTCGGGACAGCGCGGCGTTTTCAACAACGTAAGTTTTGATGGCGGCGACTATAACAACGGTTTCTTTGGCGAGCAGCTTGGCGGGCAGCGCGCGGCCATAGACATCCCGCTGGACGCGGTAAAAGAGTTCCAGGTGGTCGCCACCGGGGCAACCGCAGAGTTTGGCCGCACGGCCGGCGGTATTATCAACGTGATTTCAAAGTCGGGCACCAACGACGTCCACGGCAGCCTCTTCTACTTTCAACGCCTGGAAGCGCTGAGCGCGCACACGTCCGACGGTAAGCCCCTGAAAGACTTCAATCGGAAACAGTTTGGCGGTACGATCGGCGGGCCGATCAGCAAGAACAAATCCTTCTTCTTCTTTTCCTTCGAAGGCATTCGCGAAAGATTGAGCCGCGCGAATCTGAGTGAACCGATCGGAACGCCCTGCGGAATCACGGCTCCGGTAATTACCAATCCGGCCCATGAAGCAGCGATCAATGCCAGCCCCGATTGTCAAAGAGTCGCGCTGATCAATTTCATCAAGACGACCAGGAGCCAGGACGAGGGCCTGCCCGTCAGTCATAAGATTAACAACGAGGCGTTTCTGGCCAAGTTCGATTTTGACCTTAACTCGTCAAACAAGCTGGCGGTCTCGTACAACTTCGACTATTCGAAGAACACCAATCAAACGTTTGACGTGGCGACGTACGGCAACTCGGCCAATGGTATTGAAGGCCCGTCGAAGATTAACAACTTCAACGTCAATCTGTTTAGCTCACTTTCGGCCACCCGGCTGAACGAAGCTCACTTCTCTTACACGCGCGAGCTGCGGCCTCGCAACGCCACCCCCTCGAATGTGCCGGCGGACACGGCGATGGGCTTCGGTACCACCTTCAGATTTGGTCACCCATTCTTCCTGAATCCAACTATCGACGAACTGCTCTGGCGCACAGATGCCAAGGACAATTTCTCGATCGTCTCAGGTAAGCACACCGTCAAGATCGGCGGCGAGTGGTTGCATACGCTCAACGATCAGATCTTCCGCGGGTTTTTCGAAGGCCGATACATTTTCGACGGCGTCAGCGGCTTTTTGCGTTACGCGTCACCGGACGCAGCGGGCGGGTTTGGCTCAACGGTCGGCGAGTGCTTTAACGGAGCGGGTGCTTTTACCGGGTGGGTCACTCAAGGCGCCGGGTTTAATCAGACGTGTGCGGCGGGCAGTTCTGTAGGCGGGCCACTGTTATTGTATTTACAGAACGGTATTCCGACCGGAATCTCCGGGGTGCCCGCCCCGGGCAAATCAACCATCAAGAATGAAGATCTGTCTCTGTTCGCTCAGGACAGTTGGCGACTGCGGCCCAACTTCACTTTGAACTACGGTCTGCGATGGGAAGCCCAAATCTTTCCCAAGCCGATCGTTGCGCCTTCTAAGACAGCCTACGGACCATTACTTAGCAATCCACTCTTTCCTTCAGACGGCACGTTGCACAGCCCGAAGAAAGAGTTCCAGCCGCGCGTGGGGTTCGCCTGGGACCTTTCGAAGAAGGGCACGTCCGTGCTGCGAGCCAGCTATGGCATTTTCTATGGCCGGCAGAACATGTTGACGCAGGTCGGGTCAATTACCGACAACGGAGTGCAGCAGTTCGGCATCTTCTGCAATTCCAGCTTTGCCTTTACCTGTTTCGGCGCCGCCACCAGACCGCCCATCTGGCCGGGGGTACAAAGCGTGCCACCGTCCGGAGGTATTCCCTTCGGTGCTTCGGTGCGTGTCTTTGATAAAAATTACGCAAACCCGCGCATCTATACATTCAACGCGCAGTTCGAACAGGAAGTCGCGCGCGATCTCTCCGTGTACCTTGACTTCACTCACTCGAAGGGCGTCCATCTGACCCGCTTTCTCAATTACAACCGGACCGGTCCACTCATGCCTGCAACTCCGCTGTTCCCAACCCTGGGTGACGTCTTCGTCACCAGTGCCGTCGGCAAGTCGCTCTACAACGGCTTCACGGTCGGAGCGCGGAAGCGTATGAGCAAACGATATCAGTTCGAGGCGAACTATACCCTGGCGAAGGATCAGGACGACGATTCGAATGAGCGCGATCCGTTCACCGATCGCTCGCTGACATTTCTCAACCTCAGCTTGGACTATTCAGTTTCGGATCGAGACATTCGGCACAAGTTCAATTTCTTCACCTTCGTGCAAATGGGCTGGGGTCTGGAAGGCAACTTCCGGGTTCAAGCTCGGAGCGCGCAACCCATCTCGGGGGCGCGGAGTGCGGCCAGTCCCGCAAGGAATACCTTGCGCAAAGACAACGCATACTTCTCGTTCGATTGGCGAATTCAACGTCCGTTCAAGCTGGGCGAGCGTTTCGCGCTGATTCCAATCGTCGAGATGTTCAATACCTTTAACAACAAGAACAACATCAACCCGCTGAGCACGCCGGGTCTCTTTAACTTTGATGGTTTCCTGCGTCAGGGCGTGGGCGATCCGCGTCAGTTACAGTTGGCAGTTAAGCTGACATTCTGAACGGCAGGAGCGGTTCTCTAAACGGCCTCGCGCGAGATGGTTTCTTTGCCAACTCGCGCGAGGCTTTGCTTTTCGAGTCAGAACCGCTTGCCGTAGCGGACAGTTGATCTGTATCGCTGATGTATATTTTGTCCACTAGATCAACCGCCCGCTACCGCCCACAGTTCTGACCTTCGCGCCATGCGAGACTTTCCGGTAATAGACATCTCAAGCTTCACCGGCGGTTCGTTGATCGCCAGAAGATCTCTGGCCGCCCGCGTCGATGAAGTTTGTCGGGCCACGGGTTTTCTGGCAATCGTTGGTCACGGTGTGACGTCGGAAATAATCGCCGATGTCCGGATTACGGCGAAGAGTTTTTTCGATCTGCCACTGGCCAGAAAGCTCGCGGTGAAGATGCCCTTTGCCGGTTATCCTTACGGCTATGCGCCTTTGCAGGCCGAGGCATTAGCCGGATCGAGGGGCGATCAGACTCCGCCTGATCTGAAAGAGAGTTTCAGCTGCGGTTCGCCTGACCGCCCTCTGCGCGGTTCAGAGTCGCCGGAGCAGGATTTTCGTTTTGCGCCTAACCTCTGGCCAGCTGAGCCAGTTGAATTCAAGGAAGTATGGTTAAGGTATTACCGCACGATGAGTGAACTGGCCGCGCGTCTGATGCGAATCTTTGCTGTAGCTTTGAATCTGCCGGAAGAGTTTTTTGCCGATAAGATCGACGAACACTGCAGCGCGATGCGGGCCCTAAACTATCCCGTTGACCTCGCGGCGCCTTTGCCCGGCCAACTCAGGGCCGGAGCGCACACGGACTATGGCAGCGTCACAATATTGTTGTCGGATCCGGATCCGGGCGGCCTGGAGATTTTTGCGCCTGAAGGCGAATGGGTCGCAGTGCCTTCGGTGCCCGGCGGATTTGTGGTCAACATCGGGGATCTGATGGCCCGCTGGACTAACGATCGTTGGGTTTCTACTTTGCATCGAGTGGTCTGGCCGCCCGACGAATCTGGAGCACAGCGACGTCAATCGATCGCCTTCTTTCATCAACCCAACTGGGACACGGAAATCGTGTGCCTGCCGACCTGTCTCGCGGCCGGCGAAAAACCGAAGTACCCGCCGGTGACTTCGGGAGTGCACCTCAGGGAAAAGTTCCTGCGCGGACTAACGTCTGTGTTACAGAACTCCGACTCGTCGTGGTAGCGACAGGATCCAAACCGCAACTTCCACGGCGTGATTCTATTCTCCTAAACCAGAGAGATACTCAGTAATCAGCTTTGCCGTGTCCGCCGCCGACCGATGAGTAGTATCCAGCGACAATCCGTCTGGCAGGCTGGGAAAGCCAAATGCGCCGGCGGCTTTCAGGTTTCGGTACTGTTCGACCGACCGCAGTTTGCCGAACTTCCCGCGCGAGGGATCCGCGATCCTCCGCTCGAGTTCATCTTCATGACAGGTCAGTGCGACAAAGATAACCTTGCCGCCTGCGCTTTCTATGACCGTAAGCGCGTCCTGGATGAATTGCTCACGAACGGTGCGCTCAGGATTGAAGGTAAAAACGAGCGATACATTATTTGTGGCGGCCTGGTGAAAAGCTGACAGCCAGATCTTCTCACGCAGCGCGACGAAGGGTTCGCTGCCAAAAGCGAATAGCGAACCAACCAAATCAACAGTCAGATGATTGTGAAAAAGTTTGCATCCCGTCAGGCGGGCCAGCTCGCGCGCGACCGCCAGCTTGCCGACTGCCGGTGGGCCGTGGAGAAAGACAAGCCTCATTTGATCGATGTTCGCGATCACGCGCTTCGGCGGGGGCGTCTTAAAAGTTTACGGCGCCAGCGTGAAGCCCGTAAGCGGATTCCCATAAAAAGCATCGGTCTTCCATGCCGTCTTGTCCCACTGGCCGTCCGAATCTCCCATTACCTGCACCGGCACGATGACGCGATTGTCACCGAGCTTGTTACTGTTCGCGATGCCGTTATCGACAATTTTCCCTTCCGCATCGACCGCGAATTTGATCGACCGCACCAGGTGGCCTTTGTAGAGAATCTTGATTTCATAGTCGCCCGGATTCTCACTCATCAGGTAGAGCGGACCGAACATGGTTTTGTTCTCTTCGCCGGTCTTGTTCCACGCCTTGATGTTCGGAAAATTGCACCTCATGCGCGTCCAGATGAATTGTCCGTGAGGCTCGGTGATATGCGTGGGGTTATCCTCAATTTCATTCATGCCACAGCCTGGCTTGCCGACCTCTTCGCCCCCGTACATCATCTTGCCTACTTCCTTTCCGGCATGAAACAGATGTGGCTCGAAGGGCCCATTCAGCTCGGTGCGCGCCCAAAACGCAAAGCTCAAAGTAGGTTTCTTCCACTGGTAAACGTCATCGGGTTCAAGGAACATATAGCCGATCGGCAGGTTCCAATCCTGATCCACGTAATAGACAAAATGGTTTACATAATCCGGTCCCGTTTCATTCGAATGCACCTTCGCCACTTTGAATTTGCCGGTGAAGAGCGTCACGTCACCACCCATCAACTCGTTTCGCATCTTAATCGTGAAATTGACGGACCCGGTGTAGGTGATGCCTTTGTCTTCAGGAATGCCATCGCGGCCGCCGCACTCATCGGGCTGCCACCAACGACCCTTCTCTGTCTCCTGCGTGTGGCAGTCGAACTTCACCCATGGCCCGATGCCGGGAACGTTGAATTCGGCATAGAGCTGGCTACCGCTGGCGATTGGTCCATTAACGCGAAGGTTCAACCTGGGAACCCAACTAAAGACCTTAAAGTCTTTCTTGTAGGAACTGAGCGTGAAAGCCGTGACTTGTACAGAATCTTTGGCGATTGTCGGCTGGTCCTGGGCGGCCGAATTTACAGCAGACAGCAGCAGAATGATCAGAGCAAAGCGTATGAAAGACCAAGTCGGCATGATGTTTTTTATCAAGGCGCACCTCCTAATTTCATTCGCGATTTCCCATGGTCCTGAGCGGTTGCCCAGTTTACACCCAAGCATGATTGTGAGTTAAGAAACTTTTGGGCCGCGCAAAAACAGGCGGCCTAATTAACGTGTCTCGCAGGGCCGGAAAAGAATCAACGTGCTGTGCCAACCTAGGTCCAATGTGTTAGCCAGGTGGCGAAAGCGAGCCAGGCGTGTGTGCTTCCAATCACGAGGCGCAGCGGATGCGATATGACGATTAGCGCGCCGCCCAGCACAGTGACCCGGTGTGGGCGGCCGCGCGTGACGACGTCATAGATTAGGCAAGGCACTATAAAAAGATCGCTGAGGCCGTAGAAAACCAGCGGGCCGCCGGTTTCTATGAATCTAAATGGGAACCGCGCGACCGCCGCCGGAAGAAGCGCGATCGTAGCGAGCAACATAAGACGTTTGTGCATATCAACGCGCCGGCGAAAATAAAACGCTGCACCCACCAAAATCGCGAACACCAACATGTCACCCAGGGGTATTGTGAGAAACGAAAGTGGATTGACTCCGGGTATGGGAGAGGGACCTTTGGCTCGCACGATGGCCGTAACTGTTCCGATTACAATCATCAGACCGGCGATCACGCCTCCGGCAATTCCCAGTCGCATATGAGTTCGCGTCCGCTTCGTTGCAATCAGCGTGGTTTGCGTAATCAACAGAACAATCCATGAACTAAAGACGACGCCGTGAAGAACGAGTAGCGGGATCAGCGGTTGAGTTTGGAAATGGGGCCGGAGATAAAACGTCCGCGAAAACCCGGCGAAAACGGTAATTATGATCGCCACAACCATGCCCGGATAGAAGAGGCGCTCGCGTCGCTTGTTTTGATCGGGCCCGATAACTTCTGCTTGATTTGCCATCACTCTTTTCCGTCCGATTAGTCTAATGTCTGACACTGCTCGGAATGTTCTTATAAACCACTCCGCTTTTCATGACAAATAACACGCGCCGTACGGCCGTGATATCTTTCAAAGGATCGCCGTCGAGCGCGATGATGTCCGCCTGCAAGCCGGGAGCGAGCGCTCCGATCTGATCGGACATGCCCAATGCTTCCGCCCCCAGCGAGTTGGCTGAGATCATCGCTGCCATCGGATCCATTCCACAGTCGCGCACGCGATCGATAAACTCTTCGGCGTTGCGCCCTTGCGAACCGGCCAGCGCGTCGGTGCCGAAAACAATCTTCAACCCCGGAATTTTCAGTGCCCGTTGGATAAACTCGTGGTACATCGGAATCAACTTCTCCATCGACGCGAAACCGGCCAAAGAATTCGGATACCCGAGCGTGCCCACAAACTTTTCCTTGTTCACCAAATAATTCTCCCAGACCAGGCCGGCCTGCGGATCAAGAAAGGCACCCTTCGCGGCCATCAATTTCAGATCGTCGTCGGTCGCCAGCACGCCATGCTCAATCTGCGTGCAGCCGGCCAGAGTCGCCGCGCGAACCGCATCCTTGTAGGCGTGGACGAGTGTGCGCAGGCCCTGCTTCTTCGCTTCATCGCAGGCCGCGTTTAGTTGCTCCTGCGAAAGCGTCATCGCTGGCCGGCTCGGACCTCCGGCCGCGAAGATTTTGATCAGATCTGCACCGGCCACCTTCTGCTTCCGCACGAACGCGCGGATTTCTTCCGGCGTGCCGGTTTGTTCCCCGCGTCCCATCAAAGGCTCGACGGCGGTCAGGATGCGCGGGCCAGGCAGCTTGCCTTGCGCGATCGCATCGCGCAAAGGAATGTCGGCGGGTGAGCCCACGCTTTGCACCGTCGTAAAACCGGCCATCAGCGTTACCCATGCGTTCGATGCGGTTTGATACGCAGCCTCTTCTGCCGTCCATCCGCCGCTGCCATTCTTTCCATCTTTGCCAAAGCTCCAGGCAATGTGCACGTGGGCGTCAATCCATCCCGGCAAAACCGTTAGGCCGCGCAGGTCGTAATCAGCCGGCGCCGTTTTTGGATCGGCCTTTGTTTCGACGGCGACGATCTTAGAACCCTCGATCACGATGCGAACGTCGCGCAGCACACTGCCCCGGCCGTCGAGCACAGTGCTCGCGGAAATCAGAATGCGTTTTTGCGTGGGCTTGTTAAGTTTGTCCTGCTCCAGTAAAAAGGGTTTGCTCTGGTCGGGCGCCCGGGTAGAAGTTCGTTTCGCGATCGCGCACACGCCCAGAATAGCGAGGAGGATGAGAATGACTTTCACGGATCGCATCGCCTTGGTTCCTCCGTCCGATAGAGCGTAATACTTACCACATTGGCGCAATCCAGCTCCAGAGTCTGGTCGGAAAAATGATTTTTCTCTGCGTAATCTCCGCGCGCTTTGCGCCTCTGCGGCGGACTGTCAGCGCAAGAAAAAGGTCAAGCGGTTTGCGCCGCGGAAGCCTTCAAAAATTTGTCGGGCCTCGTTATCAATTACACGTTACAATCTTCACGCTAAGAAACCCGCTCGATTAATCAATCTGGGAGGACCGTTATGTCTGCTTCCGCGAAAGGACTTATCGTCACTGCATCGCTTTTCATCGCCCTCGGGTCAGGGTGCAAATCTTCCATTGACAAGGGCCGCGGTTCCGCGAATAACGCGAACGGCAAAAGTTCTTCGGCAAAGCCGGATGACCAGGGCATCATCCATTCCGGCGCCGGCGAGGAAAAGGAAAGGCCTGACGCCGGTAAGGCCAACGTCCAGGGCAAAGTCTTCTACAACGAAAAACCTGCGGCGAACATAGAGGTGAAACTGTGTGAGAAATTCAGTCAGTATTTCAGCGGGTGCAGCGGCCAAATCTTCTCCGCGAAAACCGACGCCGGCGGCGAGTACGTGATCAAGAACGTGCCGCCCGGAATCTATGAAGGCCTAACGGCGAAGGTCTTCGATACACCTTACTATGTTTTCGCGACGTCCGGCTTCGTGGCCTCAGCCAAATATAAGATCGAAGCCGACCAAACGTTCTTCGCGCCTGATTCAAATCTTTTCAAAAGCGATCTGAAACTGGTCAGTCCTAAAGCGGGCGCCAAGATGGGTGCTAACAATATCGAAGTGAAATGGGAAAGTTACACGGACGCTGCTTACTATAAATTCAGCATCAACCCCGACAGCTCGAGCGGCGCCCAAACCAACTATGACTACATCAACAAACGCGTTGACGGCACGTCGTATGTTTTGGACCAGCCGCTCGCCGCCGGCACATACAGCTGCACCGTTACCGCCTACAACAGTAATGACGTCAAGCTGGCCGAAAGTTCTAGCGACATCAAATTTACCGTGACCGGCGGAGGGAAGTAGTCTTGCAATGTTATCTTCCGATCGCGACTGTGTCTCAGTTGGAAAACTTACTGAGCCCAACTGAAACCGTGCTTCGACAGTGGCAGGGAACGAATTCGTTTCCCCGTTACCGCAAAGATCGCGTTGCACGCTGCCGGCAGGATTGGAGGCAGCGCAGGCTCGCCCAGGCCGGTAGGCGGGAATTCAGTTTTGAGGAAATGCGTCTCGATTTCTTTGGGCGCTTCTGACATTCTCATTGGAGCATAGTCATGAAAATTCCGCTCAACTGCTCGGCCATTCTTGATGGTAATTTGATATCTCATCAGGTGGCTGAGCCCCTCAATAATTGAACCCTGAACCTGGTTCACGGCGTTGAGCGGGTTGATGATCTGACTTCCGATATCTGCCGCGACCCAAATCTTGTTCACTCGCACCTTGCTCGAGCTATCAACGCTGACCTCCGCCACTTCGGCGAAATATCCCGCATGACTGAAATGAAACGCTACACCTTCGCCGGTCCCTTTTGGGAGTTTACGCATACCCCAGTTCGATTTTGCGGCCACCAACTCCAGCACGCCGCGCATTCGCTTGGCATTGAATCCTGTGGCAGCACCACCCGGGGCGCCTGGCGCCGGAGGCGGAAGGGGAAGGGGCGGCGTGTCAAGGATCGAATATCGGAATTGGATCGGATCTTTACCGGCAGCCTGCGCCAGCTCGTCAATGAATGATTGCATCACAAACGCGATGCCGTTACTTCCAGGAGCACGCAGTGCTCCAGTCGGCACACCCGACGCCATTACTGAAGTATCAAGCGAAAAATTCGGCACAAAGCGGGACGGGAATTCAGTCGCGTTAATTCCGGCGCTGCTGGCAAATCTGTCTCCCGAGCCAAAAGTCACAAAGTGATTCCGCCAGGCTATCAGCTTTCCTGACGCATCGATGCCGCCCTTAAAGAAATGGAATCCGGCCGGCCGGTAAAAATCGTGCGCCATATCGTCTTCGCGCGTCCACAACAACTTCACCGGAACGCCGATGGTTTTCGCGATCCAGGCGGCCTCTACTACATAGTCGTTGCTCAGACGGCGGCCAAAGCCGCCCCCGACGCGAGTTAGATGAAGCTTTATGTCAGCCGGAGCCAGGCCTGTCGTCCGGGCGACCAGGTTAAGACCGGCTTGTGGAGTCTGGCTGGGGGCCCAGATTTCCAACTTGCCATCCTTGAAGTGTGCGGTGCAGTTCTGCGGCTCCATCGGAGCATGAGCGAGGAACGGATAAGAATAAGCAGCCTCGACCACTTTCGCAGCATTACTGAGGGCAGCTTCTACGTCTCCGTCGCTGCGAAGTGATCGCATCGGCTTCTCTTTCGAGAGAGCTTCGGCCTGGCGCGCGAACCCTTCGCTGCTCTGCGAAACCGTTGCCCCTTCGTCCCATTTCACTTCCAATTTCTCGCGCGCTGTCTTTGCCTGCCACCAGCGATCGGCGACAATCGCCACACCGCTCAGGAGTCCGTTGAGTTCAGTGCCGCCTTCGACAACAAACGCATGGCGAACGCCGGGCATGGCCTTGACCGCGTCGATGTTTGCAGAAACGACCTTGCCACCAAACACCGGGCACTTGGCAAACACCGCCCAAAGCATTCCCGGCAAAGTGAAATCAATCCCGTATATTTGTTTGCCCGATACAATCGCAGAGGTGTCTACGCCCGCTCGCGGTGTACCGATGATCTTGTAGTCCTTTGGATCTTTAAGCTTGACTGTTTGCAGGTCAGGAGGAGTCAAGGTCGCGGCCTTCGCGGCGAGTTGTCCATACCCAAGTGAGCGATTTGTGGCCCGATGCCAGACCTTACCAGAAGATGTTGCGCAGCCAGATTCCGGCACGCCCCACGTTTGCGCCGCGGCCGCGATCAGCATCTGACGCGCTGCGGCGCCCACTTGTCGCATCGGGTTCCAACTGTTGGGCGTGGCCGTGCTGCCGCCTGCCGACTGATTCGAATACTTCGTGCTGTCCAAATCGGCCTGTTCGACGCGAACATCTTTCCAATCGACGTCCAGCTCGTCGGCGATCACCATCGGTAAAGAAGTTTTGACTCCCTGGCCAATCTCCGGATTCTTGGCGATGATCGTGACGATCCCGTCGGGCGCGATCCGAATGAAAGAGCTGGGAACCGGAATCACGGGAGCAGCGGGTTGGTTCTGTGCAAAAAGGGATGGTTTGAAGTACAAACCAAGCAGCATTCCGCCGCCTCCGATCGCGGTAACCTGTAAGAATGCTCGCCGGCTAATTGATCTGGTCTTCACGAGCGCCTCCTGCCGTCACGCGCGCCGACCATTAACAGTTAATTTGAACGGCATAGTGTCAACTCCTCGAATCGTCGTAATTAAGTTTGACTATTTAACGCAGGCGGCATCGAATTGCAAACGAGATTGACCGGATTTCACGGCGTAGACGTTATAGGGCGGGGTAAGTGCGAGCACGCCAACTCGGATCCCACGAAAGAATTCCCAGCCCGCGAAGCGGGCGAGGGTCACAACAAGCCGCCGAGCGGCCGCAGATCTGTAGCCCACGGCGTCAGCCGCGGGTGGATGGTCGCACAAGGACAAAGAGCCGCAGAGCGGCGCAACAAAATGTTCCGCCCCTCCGGGGCTCGTTACATCCTTCGATTATCCAACCCATGGCTTGCGCCCTGGGCTACAGATCTAACGCCGCTCCGCGGCTTCGAGGCCTGATTTTTCAAAGTCGATTTGGCATCCACTCGCTGGCGCTCAAGTGTTGTATCCGATCTGGAACGGGAGACGCACTTAACGGTAACGACCGCTTTCGGGTTGGGCCAGCGGGGTTGATTGCGACTGACTAACCCAATTCGGCGCGCTGGACGGATCACCGGCGGGCTTGAGCTTCCGGCTAATGTACCGGCCGCGAGTTACCCATTTGAAACGGAAACTTCCGAGGGGAATGATCGGGATGAAGAGCACGACCAGCCATTTTCTCTTGATGATTGAACCGCAGTGGGGACAGGGACTCTTCGCACCATACATGGTGGTACCGATCCCATTCACCGTGTATGTCGAGCCGGCGCTTTTCGGCGTTGTGCCTGCATCGCACCATTGACAGAAGCCGGGACAACGATAGAAGTTCTGGCACGCACTGTTACAGAAGATTCCGTTCTGGTCGCGCTTACCGGTGATCAAGCGGGTTCCGCAGTTTTTGCATTTCTCGAACATAATGACTCCTTTGGTTGAGCTGAGTGTGAGAGTTTTCGCGATCTGTTGACGGGGTCGGAATGCTGAATAGCGTCCGGTAGGTTGGGGACGCTACTAAAATACCTATAGCACAGCCAAAGAGGGACGGACAAGAGTAAACTTTGCAGCAGTAGTGTCTTAATTTGAAATTCTCTGCGCCACCTTTGCGTCCTCGGCGTCTCTGCGGTGAATCTTTCTGTGACTACACTCACCGCTGAGACGCCGAGGACGCTGAGACCGCGCAGAGAAAACCTGAATTAGGACACCACCCTTTGCAGCCAATTAAAGGCAGGTAAGGATCGATAGGTCCGGTGATGAGTCGAACGGTCGACGACTTTTTTGGAGTGCGGTGGCATGCTCGGCGCGACTCCGCTTTGGATCGTTTGGAGTTCCGCCTTTAAGCCACATATTAACTGTGTTAGAACTGCCTCAAGCGGTCATTACAACTAATTGGAGGTTACGTCGATGAGTTTGAGGACTTTCGGTTTTTCCCTTTTTTCGTTTGTCCTTGGTGTCGCACTTGTCACCGCGATCACACGGAACGTATCGACGGCGAACATTCAGGACGACCGCGCGGCTGATCGCGAAGCCATTCGCGCGCACATCGACAGGATCTTCCAGGCCTTTATCCGCAAAGACGTCGCGGCGCTGCGCGCGACGCACGCTGAGAACTGGCTCGGCTACCTGGAAGGTTCGCGCACGATGATCAAAGGTGTCGACGGTTACATGGACTGGAACCAGGTCGATCCGAAGAGTCCTTACGGCATGAAGAGCTACAAGATGCGCGAGTTCGACATGATCTTCAAAGGCGATGCTGCGTTTGTTTGCTTCGTTGCCGATGTCGAGTCGGTGACGCCCAACGGTCCATTCCATCGCGCGCTGCGCATTTCGGATTTCTACACAAAGCAGAATGGCCAGTGGATTCAAAACGGCAGCGACACAGCGCTGCATCAGGAGTCACTTGAAGAGCAGTTAGCTGCGCCGCGGCCTTTGGGTGATCAAATGAAGAAGCGTCTGCTCGATGCTCGCGAAGCCGTCTGGCGCGCTTACTTCGCCGGCGATCGTGCCACGCTTGACAAACTGATCCCTGAAGAGACGATAGCCATCGAGGCCGGCGACAACACCTGGTCAAACCGCCAGACGATTCTCGAAGGCTCGGCGCAGTTTGCAAAGGGCGGTGGCAAGCTCGTCAAACTAGAGTTTCCCAAAACCGAAATCAAGGTTTACGGTTTCACCGCAGTCGTCTATTCGAACTACGCGTACGAACTCGAGACCGGCGGCCAGCACATCAACCAATCCGGCCGCGTCACCGAAGTCTTTGTACTCCGCAAAGGGCAATGGGTAAATCCGGGCTGGCACATGGATAGTGGGAAGTGAGGATCGCGATGCGCTCACCGCGACGCTAGCTTCTCGTCGTACCGAACCAGGAATTCGCATCCGGGACAATCTTGCGGGTTCGAACGGGCTACTTTTTCTTGGGACGCGGCGGAGGCGGAGGGTCGGAATTCCAAATGTCGGCCACTGTTTTCCAACTCCCATCGGCCTGTTTCTTCCAGACCTCGACGTACTTGCCGCGGTCTTTGACCGGCTTGCCTTTGGCGTCATTCAAAGTAAAGTCATACGTTCCGCTCAAATAGGCCAGATCCCCCGACTGCGCCACTTCCACCCTGGTCGCCGTCCAGCCTCCAGCAAAGCCGGGGTTCGTAATCATGCCTTTCCAGAGACCCTTAATTGCTTCCTTTGTGGTCGCGGCGGGAGCATTCGGCGGCAACACGATGGCATCATCCGCGTAGTAGGAGACTGTTTTGTCGAGGTCTTTGGCTGCTGCCGCTTTGGACCATTGGGCGTCCAGCTCTTTCAGCGCGCTCTCAACCGCGGCCCGAGTGTTCGGAGCCTGCCGCTGGCAGGCTAAGGGGAAAGTAAGTAGAGCAATGCAACCGGCAAGCACAAGTCTGGTTCTCTGTCTGTGCTCGTGACGAACGATAGGTTGTAGATCCGTTTGGCGACCGGCAAAAACCATTTGTCTTTTCATGAAAGCCTCCAGTGCAGAGGGTTCGGAAAGCGCGCTAACCGTAGTCCTGACTCATTAGGTTGTCAATGTTGACTGAAACGGAGGGAACCTGCGGAGCAGGTGTCAGCGTCACTATCGATCGAGGTTGCCTAACCACTCACCGTATCCCCACCAGCCCCTGCACCGATTGAATCAGTTTCTCTGAGTCGTAGCCGACGCCGTCTTTGAAAACGATCTCGACTTTTTCGATGTCGCTGATGTTGGCGGCGGGATTTCCTTTCACGATCATCAGGTCAGCTTGTTTGCCGACGGCGATTGAGCCTAGCGACCGGTCCTCGCCCAGAAACTTGGCGCCGTTGAAGCTGGCAATCTTGATCGCTTCTAAGGGAGTAAAACCCGCTTCGACCAGCAACTCGACCTCGCGCAGGTCGCCGAAGCCAGCCACCACGCCGCCGTTGCCGGTGGGGTCGAGGCCGGCTATTAACAACCCACCGGCCGCAACAAACGCGCGTTCAAAATCCATCGCCTTGCGGAACAGCGTCAGGTAATCCGAAGTGGAAGAAACGCGCGCCCGCGCCGTCAGGTAACGCACCCGCGCGTCGGTATTCATCACGTTGAGCACGCGCGGATTCAAGAGCGCGCTCGACGCGCCGATGCCGCTCTGAGTCAAGGGCGCGCTGCCGGCTTCGAACACCGGCAATGTGGATGTTACGGCCACGTTCCTGGCCACCAGCGTGCGAATCGTTTCCTGCGCGGCCGCGCCCTTCAGATCCAATTGCCGCAGGCTGGCACTGACGGCGCTGCCGGCGGGACATTTGTCCGGCTGTTTGTCGGCCACAAATTCCGAATCGACAAACAATCCGTGTTCGAGGTCATCGATGCCAATCTCCGCAGCTTCGCGAAAACCAATCGAGCAAAGATGGCCAGTAACTTTCAGCCCGCGCTTGTGCGCTTCTTCTACAACCGCGCGCAGTTCGTCGCGCGTGATATTCATATAAGCTTTGAAGGATGTTGCTCCTTCATCAGCCCAGAAGTTCACCATGCGGCGCGCGTCTTCGGGTCCGGTGAGTTCGTGCATCACCGGCGTGAACGCTCCCGCTCCTTCCAGGTAGGGCGCCGTGATGTGCATCTTCGGCCCAATCATTCGGCCACTGTCAATCAGCTTCTTGATTTCAAGATCCGTGAAAGGCACAACGCTGCCGGTGGTGCGAATCGTAGTGACGCCGTTGGCGAGATAGAGGCGCGGGAAGCTACTGCCCATGTTCGAGTACATCGGCGGGTTTCCACCCATGGGAAAGAACATGTGGTCGTGCATGCCCACTAAACCCGGCAGGACTGTGTAGCCTTTGAGATCGAGTATCTGCGCGCCCGTTGGTACCTTCGCGCTTGTGCTCGGCGTTATTGATTTGATTTTGCCGTCGCTGATCACGATGGTCTGATCGTCGAGCGGCGCCGCGCCGGTGCCATCGATCACGCGTACATGCGTCAGAGCGACTAACGGCGCTTCGACGCGAATGAACTGCTGGCGATCGGATGGAGGCGTCTGCGCCAGACAGGCGATGACAACGGCGAGCAAAACGAAGAAAGCGGTTGTGATTTTCATGGGGTTTCTCCAACTCGTAGTTTGGCCTTAACCAACTTCTCCAACATATTCGGCCAACGCTGCGCGCCAATCTCGCAACGGCGCCAGTCCAATCTCTTCTGAGACCTTGCAAGACATCGCAGTGTAGCGTGGGCGCTTAGCAGGAAGCTGAAGGTCAGATAACTTGATTGTCTCGATTAGCGTCCTCAACTCGAACTCGGAAATCTTGAGAATGCGCCCGGCCTCTAAAGCGAATTCGTAGTATGAACAGAGCCCGCTGTTCACCACATGGTAGGTGGCATAGCGACGCCGCGAGACAATTTCCATGACCCTCGGCACCAGGTCATGCACGTACGTTGTGCTTGCCCAGACATCGGTAATCGCGCGAATCTTCTGCGCCGCGGGCAAAGAACGAGCGACAGAGCTAAAAAAGTTGTTCTTACCGGCGCCGAAAACCCAGGAGGTCCGCACAATGAAGCACCGATCATTCGCGGCGCTCACGGCGCGCTCAGACGCAAGCTTAGTCTGCCCGTAGATGCTGATCGGATTTGGCGCGTCCTCGATAGTATAAAACGAGTTCCTTGATCGCTCGCCATCAAAAACAAAGTTGCTGCTGAGCTGCGCGAACTCGGCGTCAACAGAGTTCGCTGCCTTGGCCAGGTTTTCGGCGCCGGCGACATTCACCGACCACGCTAACGACGGATCGAGCTCACTGGCGTCCACTCCGAGCACGGCGCAATTGACAATCAATGCCGGACGCTCGTTCAGGATCGTCCTGGTGACAACCTGGCTATCAGTGATGTCCAGGTCGGAATGTCTGAACGACAAAACGTCATGACGAGTGGACAAGTGGCGCGCGAATTCGTTTCCTAGAAGGCCGCCGGCTCCAACAATCGCCACCTTCATATCACGCCTCTATCCCAAGCTTAGCCGCAAGCCGCGCTTTCACCTCCGGCCACTCTTCCCTGATGATGCTAAAGACGACCGAATCACGTATGCGACCTTTCGGCATGATCATGTGACTGCGCAAGGTGCCTTCCTCTTTCGCGCCTAAACGAAGAATAGCTGCGCGCGACTGCTGGTTGAGAAGGTCCGTGATGAGTTCGACCCGCACACATTGCCAATGTTCGAAAGCGTGCGTTAGCAGCAATAATTTACTTTCAGTGTTTACCGCGGTACGTTGCGCGCTCGCCGACAACCAGGTGTAGCCGATAGCGACGCGCCGATCGGCCGGGACGATTTCATAGAAACGTGTGGTCCCGACGACTTCTCCTGACACCTTACGAACGATGACGAATGGCAACTCTCTTCCCTGGGCCTGACCCTCCAGTGCAGCTTCGATGTAAGCAGCCATCGTCGCGCGAGTGGGTACGATGGTTACCGTAGAATTCCAAAGCTCGCCATCACCAGCGGCGGCGATCAGCGCTTCTTCGTGCGCCACCGAAAGCGGTTCCAAACGTACATGCTGACCTTCAAGAGTGACCGGAGAGATTTCCACTGTTCTTTCCTGATGCTTGAGAGTTCGACCCGCGATCAGGCGGGAAGCGGACGCTCCTGGCTAAAGTTATCCGCGCTTCGGTTAACGGTGAACGGAAGAAATGTGAATGTCTGACGAACTGCAAGTCGTTGAAAGAAAATGGCGGAGGGGACAGGACTCGAACCTGCATAGCCTTTCGGCCGGCGGTTTTCAAGACCGCTGCACTACCATTATGCGACCCCTCCGCATCTCGGCTGCTTTAGACTATATCGCAGCCAGTTTGACGCCTCAACCCCGAACCACCCGGGGTGAAGGTTCTTCGGAGATGGGTCTGGGTAACGGCCTATTACACGCAGAGGACGCAGAGGCACTCGCAGAGGTACGCAAAGGCTGTCTCTCTGCGTACCTTTGCGAAACCCTCCGCGCCCTCTGCGTTAAAGATGTACCTACCTTAGGCTCAAGTCTGGAAGAACCAAACCCGGTCGCTGCCGCTCCCGGTATTGACCTCACCGCAAGCTCAGAATTGACAACCTACTTCCCCTGTAATAGAGTCCGATACGCACCATGCGAAAGAGCATTCCGCAAACTCACCCTCTCAATCACTCGACAATTTACGCAGGAGAAAGTTTCATCAGTTGAAGCAAATTGAGCTTCCACCAAAGGGACTGGAAACGCTTTTCGGCGTTCACGACCAGAACATCAAATACCTCGAGTCGTTGCTCGACGTTCAAATCAACGGGCGTGGCCACAGTCTGAATGTTGACGGCGATCCCAAGGACGTCGATACGGTTGAGCGCATTCTGGCAGACTTCTCGCAGTTGTTTGCCGAGGGCCGTCAGTTTACCGACAAAGAGCTGCGCGAGGCGTTCACCCAGATCGCCGAAGATCGCGCCTACAGCCTGCGGGATTATTTCACGCGCTCGAGGTTCAGCCCTGCCGGCAAGAAACAGGTGGCGCCCAAATCGGCAATGCAGCGGCGCTATATCGAGACGATTCAGCAAAAAGACATCGTCTTTGGCATCGGCCCGGCCGGAACCGGTAAGACCTATCTGGGTGTGGCGATGGCCGTGCAGGCCCTGATGCAGAAGCAGGTCAACCGCATAGTCCTCGCCCGGCCCGCTGTGGAAGCTGGCGAGAAACTGGGATTCCTCCCCGGAGATTTGCAGGAGAAAGTCGATCCATACCTGCGGCCGCTATATGACGCGTTGTTCGACCTGGTCGATTACGAACGCGTGACCCGTCTGTTGGAAAAGCAGGTGATCGAAATAGCGCCGCTGGCCTTCATGCGCGGACGGACCCTCTCTGACGCGTTCGTGATCCTGGACGAAGCCCAGAACACCACCAGCGAACAGATGAAGATGTTTCTGACACGCATTGGTTTTGGATCAAAGGCGGTCATTACCGGCGATGTGACTCAGATCGACCTGCCCACCGGCAAACGGAGCGGGCTGGTCGAGGCCGAGCGCGTGCTGGCAAACATCGAGGGCATCGAGTTTGTTTACTTCAGCGATAAAGACGTCGTGCGACACAAGCTGGTGCAGATGATCATCAAGGCCTACGAGACGCATACCAAGAAGAGCGAGATCTAGATAATTGCCGATCTTCAATTGCCGATTGCCGATTTGAAATCCTACGAGCAGCAAAGCTAACCACTAAAACTGACGTCTCGCCTGCAATCGAAATCGGCAATGGGCAATTGGAAATCGGAAATGATTGAAGTTATCAATCGCCAGCGGCGCCGCAAGATCATTGCGAAGCAATGGCGCGACTTTGGGGAACAATCGCTGCGAGCAATTGGCAAGAGCGAACAGAGCGCGACGATTGTATTCGTCGCCGATGAAGCTATAAAGAAGCTGAACCGTCAATTTCGCGGAAAGAATTACGCCACCGACGTGCTCTCGTTTACCAGCGAAGCCGAAGCCTTCGAAGTTGATCAGCAAAAGCATCTCGGCGAGGTGGTTATCTCAGTGCAGCGCGCGGCGGCGCAGGCCAGGGACAATGGCCTCAGCTTTTCGAATGAAGTGAAGCAGTTGATTCTGCACGGGCTCTTGCACCTGTCAGGTCACGATCACGAAACTGACAGGGGCGAAATGGACCGGCTCGAGTTGAAGCTGCGAAAACAACTGGGAATCTAACTCTCTGTGTAACTCTGTGAAAGCTCTGCGTCTCTATGGTAATGATTGCCTGTTTACCACAGAGACAGAGAGAAGCACAGAGGTTACACGGAGAAAACCGCTCTCGCTTTTGTCTATTTACCGTTTAGGATTTACCATTGACGCGCCTCTATGGAAGTCGAACTCGCCCTTAGTTTTCTGCTGCTCCTGGCGCTGACATTTTTGGCCACCGTCGATATGGCCTTTGGCCAGTTGAGCGATGTAGGACTGCGCCGGCTGGCCGCCGAGGCAGAAGAACATCCGACTGCCCGCTACACGCCTTTCCTGAAAGAGATTCTCGAGAATCGCGCGCGCTTTAGTTTCACTCTCTCGGCCGCGATCCAGATTCTGCTGATCGTCTTCTCGGTCCTGGTTACCTACATCTGTCTGCAATGGTTTTCCGCCAACAGCCTGGCGCTGTTTATCTCGCTGGCCTCGGGACTGGTACTGGCGGGAATCTTTCGCCAGTTCATCCCGCGGCTGCTCTCTCTGCGTAATCCGGAAGGAAAGTTGCCGCGCCTCTTGCCGTTGCTGCGGCCTTTCTATCGCCTGCTCGCTTTTGCCGCCGAACCATGGCACCGCTCGTTCGATCGCATGCGCGCACAGGAGGAGCTGGAAGAGGCGAACACCGAAGAGGAAGAGGACGACGGCGATGACATTCAGGCATTTATCGATGTCGGCGAGGCCGAAGGCATTATCGAAGAGGAAGAGCGCCAACTGATTCACTCAGTCTTTGAATTCGGCGACAAGACCGTGGAAGAAGTCATGACGCCGCGGACAGAAATCGTTGCCCTGCCGAACACCGCTTCGGTGCGCGAGGCCTGCGATCTGATGATCGAAACAAAGCACTCACGTCTGCCCGTCTTCCGCGAACAGATCGACAACGTCGAAGGCCTAATCTACGTGCGCGACCTGCTGATTTGCTGGACCGCTAATAAGGCTGAGTCTCCGATCACACCACTAATTCGGCCGGTCTATTTCATCCCCGAAACAAAACCCGTGGCCCGGCTGCTCGAAGAAATGCAAAAAGCGCATGCCTATCTGGCCATAGTGATTGACGAATACGGCGGCATCGCCGGATTGGTGACGGTAGAAGATATCCTGGAAGAGATCGTGGGCGAGATTGAAGACGAAGACAAGAGCGGTGAAGAGCCGGAAGAAATCGTCTCGGCCGGCGACGGCGTCTATGAAGTGCTGGGCGGCACCGAGATTGGAAAGATCGAGCGGTTGTTCGACATGGAAATCGAGGCCGATGATTTCACCACGATCGCCGGTCTGGTAATCGCGCAAACGGGGAGCGTGCCGCGACCGGGAGCGCGTCTGACTTTTCGCGGCCTCGAGGTCGAGGTGCTGGCCGCCGACAAGAAACGCATCGAGCGGCTGAAATTAAAGCGGGCTCAGGAAGTGAACGCCAGCGATGCGGCGGCAAACAGATGAAGACAGAACTTCGAAAACTTGCCGGCCTGTTTTCAACTCGCCTGAGTGGGCCTTCAGTGTGCGAAGCTTGCGGCGACAAGTTCTCGTGCGGCGCGAGCTTACGCGGGTGCTGGTGCTCAGAAATAAAATTGAACGACGAAGCGCGGGCAGAGTTGAAGTCTCGATATAATGGTTGTCTTTGTCGCCGATGTCTGGAACGACTGTCAGAACCGCCTGTGGTAACGGGCGGTTGATTCTGACCTTCAACATTTCCGCGTTGTGAGCAATCGAAGGGCGAAATCATGGATACCATTAATGCTTTGCTACTGGGTGCTCGTGTTGGCAATCATCTACCTGGAGATCAGGTATATGTCATCATCAGATTGGGCCGGACTAGCCGGGTTTTTCCTCACCCTGCCCCTCAGCGTGTTCGTCGTTACGGGATACTTACTGGCAAGCTACGCAACTGAAGTCCGTGGATACAACATACACGTAACCGAATATCACGTAGAATATGGTTTTCTGATTTGTGCATTCCTAAATGCCTTCATATTCTATCCTCTCTATTGCTGGCTGTTGGGCCGCAAGCAACCTCGATCGGCTCAGCCCCCGCCGTCACCTCCTATTGATTTCAAACATGACCGTACCAGTTGACAACACACGCTGACTCGCCGACTATTCCTTTTCACGTTCGCTAAATCAAAAAAGCAATTCCATAGTCCACATAGTCCAATAGAGTCTTGGCAAAAAAACCGCAAAGCAAATTTCTGCGAGGCCGGCGAATCGATCCAAAGCCCATCACCGGCAGCACCAAACTTGTCGAGTTGGTTGACAATGCATTCCTGGCCTACAACGCCGCGCGTCTGCGCGAAGCCTGTTGGCTGTTCACCGAGAAAATGCTGGAGCCGGACGTCACCGTCGGAGTAACGCTGACCGGCGCGCTCACGCCCGCAGGTCTGGGCATGTCGGCCTTGATTCCCCTGATCAAGGCCGGCTTCATCGACTGGGTGATTTCGACTGGCGCTAACTTGTATCACGACACGCACTTTGGCCTGGGTCTGCCGATGCATGAAGGCAACGCTCAGACTTCCGATATCGTCCTGCGGGACGAGGAAGTGGTGCGCATCTATGACATCTTCTTTGACTATTCAGTACTGTTGGATACCGACGCATTTTTTCGCCGGGTGATTGAGGCGCCTGAATTTCAGCGGCCAATGTCCACGGCCGAGTTTCACCACCTGGTGGGCCGATATGTCTGGGAACGCGAACGAAAGCTGGGCCTAAAGAATAAGTCACTGCTGTCGGCGGCGTACGAGTACGCAGTGCCGCTCTATACTTCATCGCCGGGCGATTCATCAATTGGCATGAATGTCGCGGCCAAAGCTTTACAGGGAAACAAGCTCGCTTTCGATCCTTCTCTGGACGTGAATGAAACCGCGGCGATTGTGTTGGCGGCAAAACGCGGCTTGATTCATGATGGCGTCAGAATCGGTAGCGGTAGCGACCGGGTCAAGCGCTCGAGCCGAAAGAAATCCGGCAAGTCCGCGATTTTCATTCTCGGCGGCGGCTCACCTAAAAACTTCGCCTTGCAGACTGAACCACAGATTCAGGAAGTGCTGGGTATCGACGAGCGCGGCCACGACTATTTTCTCCAGGTAACCGACGCGCGGCCTGACACCGGCGGACTGTCCGGCGCGACGCCCGGTGAAGCCGTGTCGTGGGGCAAGGTCGATCCCGATCGTCTGCCTGATGCAGTTGTTTGCTATCTGGATTCGACGGTAGCATTACCTTTGATCGCAGCGTATGCTCTAGCCAGGCGCAAGCCCCGACCGCCGCGCCGGCTCTATCAACGTAACGAAGAGTTCATGAACCTGTTGGTGGCTGAATACAAGAAGTCGAGCCGCAGATAGAGAGCGCAGACGGGATGGCCATAATCGAAACGAAACCTGCTTACTACAATTGTTCGAAGTGTCCGGCGTACTGCTGCTCGATATACGAGCGCGTGCAAGTTACCAAACGCGATCTAAAACGCCTGGCAAAACACTTCGCGGTCGATTTGGAAACTGCGGCGCGGCGCTTCACCAGCATCTGGCAAGGTGAACGCGTCCTGCGGCGCAAGGCCGATCCGATTTTCGGCAAGGCCTGCAAGTTCCTGAATCCCGACACGCGGCAGTGCACCATTTATCACGCGCGACCACTGGTGTGCCGCGAATTTCCGGGCCGGGCGCGGTGCGCTTACTATGATTTGCTGCAGTTTGAGCGGGTCCAGCAGGGCGACGATACCGTTCTGCCGCTGGTGCAGATTACCTTTCGCAACGGCCACAAGTAATTAATCATGGAAGATTTTTTGAGGACCCTGATAGGTCGCAAGATCGACGCTCGCTGTGGCGCCACATTGAACCTGCGCGGCGAAATCCTCAACGTGGAAAACGGAGTGCTGCATTTGAAGGACGAGGATGGCGAGGTGTGCTACGTCGCCGTCGATAAGATAATCGCCGTCTGGGAAAAGCGTGATAAGGATAAAGAACGCCAGCCGGGTTTCGTGTTCAAGAGCTAGAGTTAAGCATTGGCTCAACGGTGCATTAGCCCGACCGTAAGGGAGGGCTCAGAGTTCGGCGCGGAAAGGAGCCCTCCCTTACGGTCGGGCTAACGCACCGTCGGGCTCGCACCGGCGAGCCAGGCAAACCAAAAGGCCGCAGCGGAAATGCTCCGTTGCGGCCTTTGTTTGTCTACACGATTCGGAAAATTAAGGCTGATTCTCGTCTTCCACGTCCGTCACTGTCGCGGGTGGCTTTGCGGCGCGTGCTTTCTGATTCATCAGCGGTGTTTGCATCAGATCCAGCGGCACTCGGCGAAAGCCATCGACGCGCGACAACCAGTAATCGTTGAAAGGCGAATAGATGACGCCATGATGCCGCGAGGAATGATAAAAGCCGTGTTCATCGCCGACGATCCCGACATGCGCCAGCCCGCTGAAGAAAACCAGGGTGCCAAACTTGAACTCCTCACCCTTTGGCGGCGCGGCGAACGTCGCCCAATAGGAACGCGCCGGACCACGTTGGAAATTCAGACCTATGTCCTGAAACGAGCGCCACACAAAGCCTGAGCAATCAAACGAGTCCGGACCTGTCCCGGTGTAGTGATAAGTCGCTCCCAAATGCGATTGCATCGCCGTCAACAAGAGCTGATCAAAACGGCCGCTTACAACGCCAGCGCCCACGGTCCGCGGTCGGCCCTCTTCCGTCATCGGCGGCGTCGACATCTCCGTCTCCAATCGCGGCGCGCCACTGGAATCGACGGTCGGGCGAGTTTTGTGCGAATCGCTTTCGCTGCTTTGGGCAGCTACACCGGCCGTCAGAAGAAATGCGAAGCAGACAACAAGCAAACGGGGGAATAGTTTTAGAACAGTCAAGGGGTTCTCGATTCTGCTAATCAGTCTTGGTATTGCTTAACTTAATGCGGGAGGAGTCGGGGCAAAATCGATTCTAACTGCTGCGAGTGAGTGCCACAACAAGCAATGTGACTGTTTCGTGATAACGCATCATCATGAGTTAAGGAGTGACCCGATTGAGGTCATCTGATCAAGAACCTGCTCTAAAAAATGAGTGACGAAAGGCAAACCGTCTCATCTAGGAACATAGGCGGTCAGTTTGACGGTGCGAAAGTTCAAAACGGGACAAGCGCTTTCGGAAACCTTTATCTTGAAAGGACCGAAGCGGGCTCGCGAACATTTTCCAGGACTTTGCTTGCGTTGCGCTCGCGATCGCGGCTGTCGTACATCGCGCGGTCTGCGTCCTCGATTGCTCGACCCAGGTCCTTCAACGATTGGAATCCGCAAACGCCGGACGAAACTCTGATCGTAACCGGCGCACCGGTCCATTGCTCGCCATTTCGCTCCAGAATCTCGTTCAGGGATTGCATACGACGGCTAGCCTCTTCCTCGCGAAGCTTGAACAGGAGCACCAGAAACTCGTCGCCGCCCCAGCGGAACAGCATGTCGTCCGCGCGAATCAGCGAGCGCACGGCGCGCGCCACCGCGCGAATTGCTTTATCGCCAACACTATGACCCATCGTGTCGTTGATCGGCTTTAAGTTATCGATATCGATAACCGCGACACAGCCGTCTACTTCGGATTCTGAGTTCCCCGCATCGGGGCTGAGCAAGGAATGAAAAGCATGCCGGTTCAGCGCTTCAGTGAGCGGATCCATGCGGACCATCAATTCCAGTTTGTGGTGCGCCGTGGTCATCTGGCGATTGGCGGCTTCGACTTCTCTGCGGACGCCTTCCAGCAGCACCATCATAGTGCCAAAGCCCAGCAGAATTTCCAGAAGCAGATCGAAGATGGATGTGTATTGCAGATAGCCGGTCGGCACCGTGATTCCCCAAAGGCCTTTGCGGGCTGCAAAGGCCGGAAGGTAATGAAGAAAGTCGAGACTTAAAAGAACCAGCGCCGCCGCCATTACCCGCAGACCGGGACTTCCCTCGCGACGGCGAAACGCCGGGAACAGCGCGATGAATGATGCCGCGAACAACCCGGCCATGACCGTCGCCTGCACCATGAAGAGATCGTTGAAGTCGAGGGAAACATACGGCAGCACCGCAGCCAGCAGTGCTGCCGGAATAAATAGTAAATAGCCGCGCACCGTCGGTCGCGTCCCGGTCGCCAGATAACGGCAGCCACCAATGAACATCAGACCGAATGTGTATTCACCAAAAAAATAGAGCGAATAAAACAGCCGGTGCTGAGGCGCGATATGAAAGCCGGCAAACAAACTCACCAGCGCCAGGGACAAACTTATCCACGCGCCCGTCCAGCATTTCAGAGCAGCACTCTTGATCGAGCCTCGCATTGACAGCGAAAGCAGGGCCATCAATAAGATGCCAACACACTGAATTGCCAGTCCGACGTTCGCGCTCATTTATTTTCCCTGAGTGTGAGCTGACGCATCTTGAAAAGATGCGAGGAGGAGGGGGGCGAACCTGCTCGCCAAAGGCATTCTACCGAAATCAGTAACGCAGGCGCTACAACTTTGTATGCGGGTAGTGGCCCAATCGTACGAATTGCGGGTTTTGACTAAAAAGTGCAGGAAAACACGCACATCTGACGGTCAGGCCACCACCTCCTTCGCGGCATCGACTCGAGGATTACCGTTGCAACTCTGACAGCAGCTTGCGATTCAGCTCAGCATCAAGCGGCTCAAGCATACGACTCTGGGCCATGGCTGACTCGCGATCTCCGATTTCCAGATAGGCCAGACCGAGGTTGTAATAGGCCTCAGGTTGGTCGGGCCGCAAACGCGCCGCGTGCTGGTAAGCTTCAATCGCTTGCTTGAAACGCCCGGCGTAGTAATGCGCATCGCCCAACTTGTTGTAGGCCTCCGCCGAGGTCGGGCGGAGAGCCAGCGCGCGTTGATAGGCGCGAATCGCCTCATCATTGCGGCCCTGCTTGACCTTGCAATAGCCGATCTGGATCCAGGTCTCGGGCCGGCGCGGATTACGATTGGCGGCGGTCTCGAAATAATTGAGAGCGCTCTCGTAGTTTCCCAGCCACAGCGAATCAATCCCGCCGCGATACCACAACTCAGCAATGACCTCCGGCTGGGTCGTCGATCGGTTTTTCGTCGCCAACTGATCGAAGCTGATGAGCTCTCCTCGAGTGAGCGAAGCCACGCGGGGCGCGCCCAGCGCCAGATTAATGTTCTGTCCGTTGGTCACCTTAACCGTGATGATACCAATGACCTGCCCGCGCATATTGAAAAGCGGGCTCCCGCTGTTGCCGTGCGAAACCGGCGCCGTAATTTGAACGATGCGGCCGATGTCCGGCACTTCGCGGACGGCAGAGACTATTCCATCGCTTACCGAACCTTCGAGCCGCAGCGGATTCCCGATCGCGAAAACTCTTTCACCTTCTTCCGGCAAGGCAACTGCGAGAGTCAGCGGTCGCGAACGTTCCGGAGGCAGGTCGACACTGAGTAACGCCAGGTCGCCTTCCTCGTCAACAGCCAGCGCGCCGCCGACCGGATAAGTTCGACCCTTGCCTTCGAGCGTATGGATTTCTACTCGGCGCGCGCCGCGAATGACGTGCAGGTTGGTCACCACTTCACCGGGCCGGATAAAGAATCCGCTGCCGCTAATCAGCGGCTCTCCCTTCGCGTCATAGGTCAGCACTGAAACGACCGAAGGCTTAACGCGACGGACAAGATCGGGAAGCGCGTCCTGCGGAGCTTGGGCGACAAACGTTACCTTGTCGTTATTAACCGGACCGGAAAGCGCGTCCTGCGCATGAACGAGTTGAATAGACGCGAACAGGGACAGAACGACTATGGTGAGACGGGGGATACTTCTTTTCAAGGCGACCTCCTACTGCGTACTGCGAAACGAGACTGAAGGGTGCGTCAATGGCGCGTGCAACTTACGCGTCAATCGCGCGCTCACGCCACTTGAAAAACTAAAAAGTACTCTTTGCCGGGATTGTCTGCTGTTTTCAGCGCTGCTCGCCAGCCGGCGCTACGGTCGGGAAGACTCAAAACGAGACGACTGGGGACGCCATCGTCGCGGGCATCTTAGCGCAAGCTTCGCTGGTTGGGAAGAGAAATTTGTCGTCGTCCCTTTCCCAACAAGAGCGGCGGGCGCGGTAGGCCAATTCAGGCGCCAGGAGTCTCCTCTTCGCTGGGAACGCGGACGTCCCGTCCGCATTGAGCGCAGCGCGAAGAACCTAAGCGAACTTCGTTCGCCGTGCGGACGAGACGTCCGCGCTCCCAGCCCCCAAAAAGTAAAACACCCGCCATTTTCAGCGGGTGTTCTACTACTTGGGAGCTGTGGAGGAAGTTAATCTTCCTCGACTTCGGCGACTTCCACTTCCGGCTCGTCTTCAACCTCGGCCTCGGTCGCCGCCGTGACGGCGTGCACAGGAGGTGGTGGCACGGGCATCTCGCCGCCCAGAATCCCGGGGAACTCTTCCAGTTCCTCGCGCTGGGCCTCGCCAATCGTTTCGTCGCGTTCGATCTCCACGTTGCGGTAGTACTCCATGCCGGTACCGGCGGGAATCAGACGGCCCATGATCACGTTCTCTTTCAAGCCGCGCAGGTAATCAATGCGACCTGAGATCGCCGCTTCAGTAAGCACGCGGGTCGTCTCCTGGAACGACGCCGCGGAGATAAACGAATCGGTCGAGAGTGAGGCCTTGGTGATGCCCAGCAATAAGGGTTCAGCCTGAGAGACTTCGCCCTTCTCGCCATGCACCCGCTCGTTCTCGTCCGAGAAGCGGAAGCGATCGACCTGCTCTTCCAAAAGGAATTCGGTATCGCCGACTTCCTTAATCTTCACCCAGCGCAACATCTGGCGCACGATGACTTCGATGTGCTTGTCGTTGATGTTCACGCCCTGCAGACGATAGACCTCCTGAATTTCGTTGGTCAAGTATTCCTGCAGTCGGTTCATGCCCAGCACGCGCAGAATGTCGTGTGGATTGAGCGGCCCGTCCTGCAACGCCTCTCCGGCTCGCACGCGGTCACCTTCCTGCACGTTGATGTGCGTGCCGCGCGGGATATCGTACTCGCGCTCTTCACCATCATCGCCGGTAATGATTAGTTTGCGCTTGCCCTTTGAGATGGGCCCGAGCTTGACCGTACCGTCGATCTCAGACATCACGGCCGCTTCCGCCGGACGGCGAGCTTCGAACAACTCGACGACGCGCGGCAAACCGCCGGTGATATCTTTGGTCTTGGTGGTTTCGCGTGGAATCTTGGCAATGACATCGCCCGGTTCCACTTCTTCGCCGTCCCCGACCATCAGGTTCGCGCGGACCGGCATCTGGTAAGTCTTGAGCACCTTGTTGGCGGCACTCCGGATTTCCAGACGCGGCTGTTTCTTTTCATCGGGCGAATCCTTAACCACCATGTGCGACAGACCAGTCACCTGATCGGTCTCTTCTTCAAAGGTCACGCCTTCTTTCAGGTCCTGGAACTTCACCCTCCCGCCGACTTCCGTCAGTATCGCGAAGGTGAACGGATCCCAGGTCGCCAGCAACTGATCCTGAGCGACCGTGTCGCCGTCTTCGACCAGGATGTGCGCGCCATAAACAATCTGGTAGCGCGCGACTTCGCGGCCGCGTTCGTCCATGATGATCAGCGCGCCGTTCCGATTCATGGCCACGCGTTCACCCTTGCGGCTCTTGACCGTCTGGAGTTCCACGTACTTGATTTTGCCTTCAACGCGCGCTTCGTGCTTGGAAGATTCTTCCAGACGCGCCGTGCCGCCGATGTGGAAAGTACGCATCGTAAGCTGGGTGCCGGGTTCGCCAATCGACTGGGCGGCAATGACGCCGACAGCCTCGCCAATATCCACGGGCCGGCCCGTCGCCAGGTTTCGTCCGTAACACTTGATGCAGCAGCCGCGACGCGATTCGCAGGTCAATACCGAACGAATGCGCACGCGCTGCACGCCCGAACGCTGAATCTCAGCGGCCAGGTCTTCGTCGATCTCCTGGCTGGATTCAACGATCACCGTGCCTTCGACCGGATCGATGACGTCTTCGAGTGCCGTGCGGCCAACGATACGATCGCGCAGGCTCTCGATTTCCTCGCCGCCTTCGACGATGGCCGCGGAAGAGATACCACGCAGGGTGCCACAATCCTGCTCGCTGATGATTACGTCCTGGGCCACGTCCACCAGCCGCCGGGTCAAATAGCCGGAATCGGCCGTCTTCAAAGCGGTATCGGCAAGGCCCTTGCGCGCGCCGTGCGTCGAAATAAAGTACTGCAACACATTCAGGCCTTCGCGGAAGTTTGATTGAATCGGGGTCTCAATGATTTCGCCCGAGGGCCGCGCCATCAATCCACGCATACCCGCCAGCTGGCGAATCTGCTGGGCCGAACCACGAGCGCCCGAATCCGACATGATCAGGATCGGGTTCATCTCGTTGGTGGCCTTTTCGCGATCGTCCATCGCTTTGAACATTTCCTTGGCGACCTTGTCCGTCGCTTCGGACCAGATGGCGATGACCTTGTTGTAGCGCTCGCCGTTGGTGATCACACCGTCGCGATACTGTTGCTCGACCGTGATCACGTCCTTCTCAGCCTTGCCTACGATCTCAGGCTTGGAAGGAGGCGTCACCAGATCGTCGATTCCAATCGAGATGCCGGCCTTGGTCGCATACAGGAACCCAAGCGTCTTCAGATCGTCGAGCATCTTCACGGTCATTTCGTGACCGAGGCGAATATGCGAATAGTTGACCAGCGATTGCAGGCCCTTCTTGCGCAAAGTGCCGTTGAAGTAAGGCAATCCTGCCGGTATTGAATCGTTAAAGATCACGCGACCAACGGTTGTATTAATCACGCGCCGAATATCTTCCTGTGCGGTCGCGCGCAGAATGTCCTGCGAATCATGCTCTTGCGTCAGATCGATCAAGTCACCGGTGATGCGCAGCTTGATCGGCGTCTGGGTTGTTACTTCCTTGGCATCCAGCGCCAGCAGCACTTCCTCACCCGAAGCAAACACCCGGCCTTCGCCCTTCGCGCCTTCCTTGTCGCGGGTCAGGTAGTAGATGCCGAGCACGATGTCCTGCGAAGGAACTGCGATGGGCTGACCACTGGCCGGACTGAGAATGTTGTTCGAAGAAAGCATCAGCACGGCCGCTTCGATCTGCGCTTCCGGCGAGAGCGGAATGTGCACGGCCATCTGGTCGCCGTCAAAGTCGGCGTTGAATGCCGTACACACCAGCGGATGGATCTTGATCGCTTTACCTTCAACCAGGACCGGCTCGAAAGCCTGTATGCCCAGGCGGTGCAGCGTAGGTGCGCGATTCAGCAGCACCGGGTGTTCGCGAATCACTTCTTCGAGGATGTCCCAAACGACCGGTTCCTGCCGCTCGACCATTTCGCGGGCCTGCTTGATTGTCGCCGCGTGGCCCTGTTTCTCGAGCTGGTTGTAGATGAATGGCTTGAACAGCTCGAGCGCCATCTTCTTTGGCAGACCGCATTGATGCAGCTTCAGTTCAGGGCCGACTACAATTACCGATCGTCCTGAATAGTCGACGCGCTTGCCGAGGAGATTCTGACGAAAGCGTCCCTGTTTGCCTTTCAAAGTTCCGGACAGCGATTTCAGTGGACGATTGTTGACGCCGCGCAGAACGCGGCCGCGGCGACCGTTGTCGAACAACGCGTCCACCGCTTCCTGCAGCATACGCTTTTCGTTCCGGACAATGACTTCCGGGGCGCGCAACTCCATCAACTTCTTGAGGCGGTTGTTGCGATTGATCACGCGTCGATAGAGATCGTTTAGGTCGGAAGTGGCAAAACGTCCGCCATCCAAAGGCACCAGCGGGCGCAGCTCCGGCGGAATCACCGGTATCACATCCAGGATCATCCAATCGGGATGATTGCCGGACTTGAGAAAGGAAGTCGCAACCTTCAGGCGCTTGGAAAACTTCAGCTTCTTCTGTTGCGAAGTTTCTTCGCGCATCCGGCGGCGCAACTCTACGGCCAGCTCTTCGATATTAACCATCGACAGCAGTTCTTTGATCGCTTCGGCACCCATCTTGGCGACAAACTGGGCCGGATAGTCACGAGTCAACTCGCGAAAGCGCTCGTCGGTGAGCAGCTCGCGTTCCTTCAGTTCCTTCACATCGCCGGGATCGATGACGATGTAAGATTCGAAATAGAGGACCTTCTCCAGCTCGCGCAGCGGAATATCGAGCAAGTGCCCGATGCGCGACGGCAAGCCTTTGAAGAACCAAACGTGTGAACAGGGGCTGGCCAGATCTATATGGCCAAGCCGCTCGCGACGCACCTTTGCCTGGGTAACTTCGACGCCGCACTTGTCGCAGATCACTCCGCGGTGCTTCATGCGCTTGTACTTGCCGCACAGACACTCCCAGTCGGCGACGGGCCCGAAGATACGAGCGCAAAACAAACCATCGCGCTCCGGCTTAAAGGTGCGGTAATTGATCGTCTCAGGCTTGGTAACTTCACCGTGCGACCACTGACGGATCTTTTCGGGTGAAGCCAGCGAGATGCGAATCGCCTCAAAGTCAGGCGCGAGTTGCGTTTTCTCTTGATGAAATCGAAACACTTTAGTTTCTCCGTCGTTCTTCAAATACGACCTATAGGACTTATCGGACCTATAGGGCTTATAAACCGAGTTAACTAGATCCCCGACGTGATCAGCGGCTCAGCGATTGGCTCATCAGCTTCGCCGTTCTTTTGCACCAGCTCAACGTCAAGGCAAAGCGATTGCAGCTCGCGCACCAGCACGTTGAATGACTCCGGCAAGCCCGGATCGAAATCCGCTTCGCCCTTGACGATCGCCTCATAAATCTTCGACCGTCCCGCGACGTCGTCCGATTTAGCCGTCAGCAATTCCTGGAGGATGTGCGCGGCGCCGTATGCTTCCAGGGCCCACACTTCCATTTCACCGAAGCGCTGTCCGCCGAACTGCGCCTTGCCGCCCAGCGGTTGCTGCGTGATCAGCGAGTACGGCCCAATCGAGCGGGCGTGAATCTTATCGTCGACAAGATGCGAAAGCTTCAGCATATAGATGTAGCCGACCGTCACCTTCTGCTCGAAAGGATCGCCACTCAAACCGTCATATAACACGGCCTTGCCGGACTCGTTGACGATCTGAGGTAGCCCGAGTTCGTCCGCGCGAGCGCCGGCTTCTCGAAGTTTCTGTTTGATCTCTTTTTCGGTCGCGCCGTCGAAAACCGGCGTCGCGAAATAGAGACCCAGGACGCGCGCGGCCCAGCCGAGGTGCGTCTCGAGAATCTGACCCACGTTCATTCGCGACGGGACACCCAACGGATTCAGAACGATTTCTACCGGCGTGCCGTCGGGCAGATAAGGCATGTCCTCTTCCGGCAGGATGCGCGCGATCACACCCTTGTTACCATGGCGGCCGGCCATCTTGTCACCGACCGAAAGTTTCCGCTTCATGGCTATGAAGACTTTCACCATCTTGATCACGCCGGGTGAAAGCTCGTCGCCCTGTCGCAGCTTGGCAATCTTCTCTTCGTAAATATCGGAAAGAATCTTGATCTGCCGCTCCGTCCGATCCTCGTACTCTTTAACTTCGGCAGTCGCATCGACGCGCGAGCCGGCGACCTGAGCTTTGCGCAGTGCTTTGGGTTCGACCGCTTTAAGCATCTCGCGCGTAATCGGCTCGCCTTTGGGAATCACCACCTCGCGATTGGCGGTCAGATCGTGCGAAAGCTTGCGGCCTTCGAACAGTTCGTAAATGCGCTCGTCACGCTGCTCGTGCAGGATGCGAATTTCATCTTCCAGGTCACGCCGCAGACGTTCTTCTTCGCCCTCTTCGATCGACAGCGAACGCTGGTCTTTTTCCTGACCTTTGCGCGTGAAGACCTGAACATCCACCACCGTGCCGTCGATTCCCGGCGGCGAAACCAGCGAAGCGTCTTTAACGTCCGCGGCTTTCTCACCAAAGATTGCGCGCAGCAGTTTCTCTTCCGCGGTTAATTGCGTCTCGCCCTTGGGTGTGACTTTGCCGACCAGGATCGAACCGGGCTTGACCTGGGCGCCGATGCGAATGATGCCGCTCTCGTCCAGATCACGCAGCATATTCTCGCCGACGTTCGGAATGTCGCGGGTGATTTCTTCCGGACCCAGCTTAGTGTCCCGGGCTTCGATCTCGAGTTCCTCGATGTGGATCGAAGTGTAGTAATCCTCTTTAACCAGCCGCTCAGAAACCAGGATCGCGTCTTCAAAGTTATAGCCGCGCCACGGCATGAAGGCGACCAGGACGTTGCGGCCCAACGCCAGCTCGCCGCGATCGGTGCAGGGCCCGTCGGCGATCACCTGACCTTTTGCGACGCGCTCTCCCACGTGCACGATGGGGCGTTGGTTAATGCAGGTATTCTGGTTCGAACGCTTGAACTTAATCAGCGTGTAAATGTCCGCCGTCACTTCGCGCGAGATCGTGCCGTCCACATTGTGATCGGCTTTGACGATGATGCGCTCGGAATCAGTGTAGTCGACCACGCCGTCGCGTTTCGCGATTACCACCGCGCCTGAGTCGCGGGCAGTCACGTTTTCCATGCCGGTGCCGATGTAGGGTGCTTCGGCCCGTAGCAAAGGGACTGACTGGCGCTGCATGTTCGAACCCATCAGGGCGCGGTTCGCGTCATCGTTCTCCAGAAAAGGAATCAAAGACGCGGCCACGGAAACCAGTTGTTTCGGCGACACGTCGACGAATTCGATCTCGTCACGCTGGGCCAGAATAAACTCGCCAGCCTTTCGCGCGGCGTTCCGCTCGTTAACGATGTAACCGTTCTCGTCCAGCTCGATGTTGGCCTGACCGACGACGTGCTTATCCTCTTCCCAGGCGGTCAGATAAAACGGGAACGGCTCAAAGCTCGCCTTTTCACCGCTGGCGCTGACGCGCTTGTTGGCTTTGTCGACGTCATCGTGCGGCACGTGATCGTTGGGCTTGAACTTTGTATCGCCGCCGTTGATGACGCGCACAAACTCAGTCACGACGCCATTGACAACCTTGCGGTATGGCGATTCGATAAAACCGAATGGATTGATGCGCGCATAACATGACAGAGATGAAATCAATCCGATGTTCGGACCTTCAGGCGTCTCGATGGGACAGATACGTCCATAGTGGGTCGGGTGTACGTCGCGCACTTCGAATCCAGCGCGTTCGCGGCTCAGACCGCCTGGTCCCAGGGCCGACAGGCGCCGCTTGTGCGTGATCTCGGAAAGCGGATTGGTCTGATCCATGAACTGTGACAACTGCGACGATCCGAAGAACTCGCGCACCGCGGCCGTGACCGGCTTGGCGTTGATGAGATCGCGCGGCATAGTCGTCTGCATCTCCTGATGGATCGACATCTTTTCTTTGATCGCGCGCTCCATCCGCTCCAGCCCGATGCGAAACTGGTTTTCCAGCAACTCGCCGACGGCCCGCACCCGCCGATTGCCGAGATGATCGATGTCATCAGCCTGATAGATGGGTTTCTTCTCGTCGTCGACCGGATTCTTGCGCATCTTCAGGACGTAAGAGACGACTTCAAAGAAATCGCCGGCCGCCAGCAGCGGATCTTCCATCCGCAACATCTCCGGCTTGCCCATCTTGATATTGAACTTGAGACGGCCAACCCGCGAAAAGTCGAACTTGCGCGGATCGAAGAACATGCCTTCCAGCAACCGATAGGCAGTCTGGACTGTCGGCGGATCGCCAGGACGCATCTTGCGATAAATCTCGAGCAAGGCGTCAACCGGCTTGCTGATCGTGTCTTTCTTCAAGGTCTGAGAGATCACGACCCCGACGTCATCGCCTTCAGGGAAGAAGATTGAAAAGGTCTTCACTCCGCTTTCGCTGATTTCCTGAAGCTTGCTGGCCGTGATTTCATTGTTCGCTTCCAGAATCACTTCGCCGGTTTCAGTGTTGACCACATCGGCGACAGCGTAGGCACCTTCAAATTGAGCAGGCTCGATTTCAACTTCGCCAATGTTGGCTTTGCGCAAGCCCTCCAGCGAGGTGCGTGTGATTTCCTTTCCTTTGCGGACGATGGGATCGGGGCCGCGGCCCTTGATGTCGAAATCGACCTTCATTCCCACCAGGTTCGTCTTGCCTGTTTCCGGCACCTGCACCATCAAACGCCCGTCTTCGACGTGCACTTCGTCGACCACATAAAAGGCGCGCAGCAAATCTTCGTCGCTGAACACGGCGGTCTTTACCAACTCTTCGAGCTGACCATCGCTGCCGAAGGTCTTACTCTTCAGATTCGTGTTCAGCCATACACCCAAAGCCCGCAGAAAGATTGTCGCCAGGAACTTGCGCTTGCCTACGCGCACATAGAGCAGGTTCTTTTGATCGTATTCGAACTCAACCCAGGACCCGCGGTAGGGAATAATCTTCGCGATGAAAATCTGTCCGCGTTTGAAGAAGACCCCGGGCGATCGATGGAGCTGCGAGACAATGACCCGTTCGGTGCCGTTGATAATAAAGGTGCCGTTGTCGGTCATTAAGGGAATTTCGCCAAAGAAAACCTCTTCTTCCTTGATGTCCCTAATCGATTTGACGTTAGTGTCCGGGTCCTTATCGTAAACAGTGAGACGAATCTTGACCTTCAGCGGCACGCTGTAGCTCATGCCGCGCTCCTGACACTCCTGCTGATCGTGCTTGTGTTTTAGTCCGACCGGTTCTCCACAGTTCGGGCAGAGTTCGGGGCGGACCGAATTGAAAGTGCCACAGACGTGACAGAGGGTTTCGCCGGGACGCAACGGATCGACTTTGATACTGGCGCCGCAATTCTTACAGGCCGAGCGCAGGTATTTCAGCCCTTCCAAATTGCCGCATTTGCACTGCCAGTTTCCAATATGATACTCGACAAAGTCGAGCGTGGCCGTCTCGCGAAAGTCCGAGATGGGAAAGACCGACTTGAACACCGATTGCAATCCGGTGCCCTCTCGCTCTTCGGGCAGCAGGTCCATCTGCAAAAAGCGGTTATAGGACTCGCGCTGAATATCGATCAGATTCGGAATTGGTACCGCCGTCTTGATTTTGGAAAAATCCTGACGTTCCGGGGCCTGGCTCGTGCGCCGCCCCAATCCTGTGTTCACCGTTTCAAGCAAGTTCGCAGCCATGAATGTTCCCTATCGTTTCGGTTACGCCTCGAAACCGAGGCCATAATTACTGGTCAACAACGCCGGACCCTGAAGAAACTGGCCGATGATCGCTCTAAACAGACGTGTGCGCGGTCAGAGCGCACCATGCCCCAACCGCTTCAGTAATGAAAAGCGACTTCCATGCTTCCAGATTTTCCGGGAGTAACGCCAGCGCCTCAATACTCCCCTAAGTTAACCACTCAGGAATCAAAGGTCAAGCCGTCAAAGCCCGGTGGCCAGGTCTCAGGGATCGAGAGTCAGATGTCGACACCCGCAGCCGGCACCTGACAACCCGAATCTGAAACCTAATTATTTAACTTCGACGGTTGCTCCTGCGTCCGCCAGTTTCTGTCTGATGGTGTCAGCTTCTTCTTTAGAGACGCCTTCTTTAACTGCTTTCGGCGCCGCCTCGACCAGATCCTTGGCTTCCTTCAGGCCAAGCGCGGTTACCTCGCGGACGACCTTGATCACATTGATCTTATTCCCGCCGATGGCCTGAAGAATGACATCAAACTCAGTCTTTTCTTCAGCCGCGGCAGCAGCCTCGCCTCCGCCCGTAGCAGCGGCAGGCGCTGCCATCGCAGCAGCCGCAGCCGAGACACCGAAGGTCTCTTCCATGAGCTTTACCAACTGGGACGCCTCGAGCAACGTCAATTCTTTTATCTGATCGACGATTCCCTGCAATTTATCGGACATGATGAATCAAATTCTCCTGCGTTCGTTCTCAGCAAAGCGTTAGTCTGCTGTTTTCATCGGCGGCCTCAGCGGTTTGCATCTCCGCTGCGCTCGCCATCTCCATGGCCGTCCACTGACAAAGCACGACGGCCGTTATTGAATTTCGAATTGCGGATTTCGGATTGCGAATTTCGAGCCCTTGCTAGCTCTCGTCATCGGCAACCCTCAATTGTCGAAATTCGAAATCCGCAATTCGAATTTCGCAATTCTTATGCGACTTGCGCTTCTTTTTGCGCGCGCACTTGTTCCGTGACTATCGCCAGATTACGCGGCACCGCCTGCAGTACAGTGACCAGACGTTGCGCCTGGCAATTAATCAAGAACAGGACCTTGGAAATCAATTCCTCGCGCGAAGGCAGACTCGCTATCGATTCGACTTCCCTGAGTTCGACGACCTTGCCTTCGACCAGGCCTACTTTAAAGCTGAAAATATCCGGGTTTGCCTTGCCGAATTTAGCAATGGCTTTCGACAAGCCCACGGGATCGCTGGTACTGAGCGCCACCGCGGTCACGCCTTTGAACTGATCGCTCATCGGCTCGAGCGGCGTACCGGCCGCGGCCTTCCGCGCCAGAGTGTTCTTCACCACGGAATAAGAGACACCAGCCTCATGCAGTTGTCGCCGCAGTTCCTGGTCCTTGGCGACGGTCATTTTGTTAAAGCTCACCAGCATCGCCGCGTTAGCGTTCTTGAATTGCTCAGCGAGGGCGTCGAGGTCTTTCTGTTTTTGTTCGCGGTTTTTCATTCCCAACTCCTCACTTATTTGGCAAACGCCGCTTCGTCCAGCAGCACGCCCGGGCTCATGGTGCAGGCGATATTAACCTTCTTCATATACTTACCCTTGGCCGTCGAAGGTTTCGCCTTGACCACGGCTTCAATCAAAGCGCGCGTGTTCTCAGCAATTTTGTTCTCGTCGAACGAGACCTTGCCAACCGCGGTGTGAATGACTCCGGTCTTATCGACGCGGTATTCGACCTTGCCGGCTTTGGTTTCCCTGACCGCAGTCTTTACGTCAAAGGTTACTGTACCGGTTTTAGGATTCGGCATGAGCCCGCGCGGCCCGAGCACTTTTCCGAGTCCGCCGACCAAACGCATCATGTCGGGCGTCGCCACCACGGCGTCGAACTCAAGCCATCCACCCTTGATTTTAGCAACCATGTCTTCGCCGCCGACAAAATCAGCCCCGGCTTCCTCAGCTTCCTTGATTTTCTCGCCCTGCGCGATCACCAGGACCGTCTTGGAGCGGCCCAGGCCGTGCGGTAAGACGAGCGTGCCGCGCACCAGCTGATCAGCTTTGCGGGGATCGACGCCCAACCACATAGTCAGCTCAACTGTCTCGTCAAATTTTGCGAAGGCAATCTCTTTGAGTATCTTGACTGCTTCTTCCAGGCTGTACTTGCGCCCGTCCTCAATTTTCTCAACCGCGGCGCGATATTTCTTCCCGTGCTTTTTCATTCAAAAACCTCCGAGGTGCATGCGAGATTTTCGCTTTGCGAGCTTTGATTTGCGATTTACAAACCAGCAGCCGCCCGACAATCTCTCCCTCAATTAATAACCGGCGATGCCTTCCAATCGGCAATCGCAAATCTAAAATCTAAAATTACTCCACCGTCAATCCCATCTGCCTGGCGGTACCTTCGATCGTTCGAATCGCGCTCTGCAGATTGGTGGTGTTCAGATCGGGCATCTTGGTCTTGGCTATTTCTTCCAACTTGGCCCGGGAAATTTTCCCGATCTTTTCTTTCTTGGGATTGCCAGAGCCCTTTGCTATTCCCGCCGCTTTCTTTAGCAGATCGGCAGCCGGCGGCGTTTTCGTTTCAAACGTGAACGACCGATCCGCAAAGACCGTGATCACAACCGGAATCTTCATGTCCGGATCCATCTGCGCCGTCTTGGCATTGAAAGCCTTGCAGAATTCCATAATGTTGACGCCGTGCTGCCCCAATGCGGGGCCGATGGGCGGCGCCGGATTGGCCTTGCCTGCCGGAACCTGCAGCTTGATGTAACCTGTAATCTTCTTTGCCATTATTCTTCTTCCGTAAACTTTATCTTCTCAACCTCAAGGAGGCTCAATTCAATTGGCTGATGCCGACCGAAAATCTTAACCATGACCTTCAGCGTGGCGCTGTCTTCGTCGACTTCTTCAATTCGGCCGGTGAAACTCTGAAACGCGCCTGCCTTGATACGCACCATTTCGCCTACTGAATATGAGAAGTTCGGTTTCATTCCTCTTCAGTGAAGGTGACTTTCTCGACATCCAGAAAGTTCAACTCGACCGGCGTCGAGCGGCCGAAGATCGTCACCGTGACTTTCAACGTCGACTTATCCTCGTTAACCTCTTCGACCTTGCCGGTGAAACTCTGGAACGGGCCCGATTTGATGCGTACTGTCTCACCCGCCGCATAAGAAAACTTCGGCTTGGGTTTTTCCGCCGCCTCCGCCACATGATGAACGATCTGATCGACCTCTTGAGGCGTCAGCGGCGTCGGTTTTTGACCGCCCACAAATCCCGTCACCTTCGGTGTCGAGCGAATCGCATGAAAAACGTTGTCGGGAATATGCCCGCGCTCGTCGCACTCGATCTGCACCAGGACATAGCCGGGATAGAACATCCGCGAGGACTCGACGCGCTTATTGCCGCGCATTTCGACCACGGTTTCCGTGGGCACCAGCACCTCGCTGATCGCATTCTCCAGCTCAGTCCCCGCCACCCGAGCTTTCAGGCTTTCGCAAACCTTCTTCTCGTGACCTGAATACGTATGAAGTATGAACCACTGATTCATTTGCAAAACTTTCCGCTCGTCAACCGCCCAGCCAGGTGCGTAAGTGATCTATTAGAAATGCCCAAACTCGATCGACCCCAAACAGATAGATGGCAAAGAAAACGACCGCAATCAAGGTTATGATCGTGGTGTTCTTTACCTCGTTAGCCGTAGGCCACGAAACCCGCCGCATTTCGGCGCGGGTGTCGCGCAGAAACTGTCCGGTTCGCGAAAAAAATCCGGCACTCGTGGCCCGGTGTTTTTCGCGACGACCACCGCCGTCACCGCTTGAGCCAGGATGCGTCCCGCGCTCGATCTTGGTTGGCGGCGTTCCGCCGGGCGCCTCTGGCGCTCGGACGCTCGCAGTCTCCGTTTCCAACTCGACGTCCTCTTCTTCCACTTTAAGCTTTCCGAACTTCAGTAACTCAGCTCTTCCCTAATTCAACTGGCAGGGGTACCAGGATTCGAACCCGGACTTTCGGTTTTGGAGACCGACGTGCTAACCGTTGACACTATACCCCTTCGGACATTGCCAATTACCAATTCTCGATTGCCGATTACTTCTTGCTCCCAACGCCAATTGAAAATCGGCGATTGGCAATCGGAAATGTTACTTGGTCTCTTTATGATCCGTGTGCTTACGGCAGCGCCGGCAAAATTTACTGAACTCCAGACGATCCGTGGTTGTCTTCTTGTTCTTTGTCGTGACGTAGTTGCGGCTTTTGCAGTCCGTGCACTGAAGTACAATGTTGTCGCGCGGCATAAATCAAGTCTCCAACTTCAAAAATCTTTCTGCTCGGACCCTATTCCACCACTTCGCTGACCGTCCCGGCGCCCACCGTTCTCCCGCCTTCCCGAATCGCGAAGCGCAAACCTTTTTCCATCGCAATCGGCGCGATCAGCTCGATGTTCATCTCCACGTTGTCGCCAGGCATCACCATCTCTACTCCGGTAGGCAGATTCGCCACCCCGGTCACATCGGTGGTCCGGAAGTAAAACTGCGGCCGATACCCCGTAAAGAA